>CEAB01067556.1_pt1 | contig 11300 bp, 7 predicted proteins | sample 557651 | NCBI WGS metagenome assembly CEAB01 (sample SAMEA3182046, study PRJEB8094) | gut metagenome | biome: human; feature: gut; material: Stool; isolation source: human stools | place: Canada | collected 2011-11-15
TTCCATTATTATTTCAGCTCTGCGCTCTCTGTCCTTCAAAGGCACCTGATCTTCAAACTTCTCCGCAGGCGTACCCTCCTCAGGTGAGTAAGCAAAACAGCCGAGCCTTTCAAAGCGAATTTCCTTTACAAACTCGCAAAGCTCCTCGAACTGCTCCTCAGTTTCCCCTGGGAAGCCTGTGATAAGAGTTGTCCTCAGCGTAACGTTCGGTATCTTCTCTCTTATCTTCTTTATAAGTGCCGTAAGTGTATCTCTGTCGCCGTGGCGGTTCATTCTTTTAAGTATGGTCTTGTCGCAGTGCTGTATAGGCATATCAAGATACTTTACAAGCTTGTCCTCCTTAGCGATAACGTCCAGCAATTCGTCCGTTATCCTCTCAGGATAGCAGTAAAGCGTTCTTATCCACTTGAAGCCGTCTACCTCGCAAAGTGCCGTAAGCAGCTCAGGGAGCATAGACTTGCCGTAGATATCCTCGCCATAGCGTGTTGTATCCTGCGCCACAACCACAAGCTCTGTCACACCGTTCTCAGCCAGCCAACGAGCCTCCTTGACGATATCTTCCATGCGTCTGCTTCTGTATTTTCCTCTTATAGACGGGATAGCGCAGTAAGTGCAGTTGTTGCTGCAACCCTCTGCAATTTTAATATAAGCATAGAAAGGCTCAGTAGAAATAATTCTTCCGCCCTCCATGGAAAGCTCAGTTTTTGCGCCATAAGAACAGACCGCCTGCTTATCCAGCAGTATCTCTCTTATGATATCGCAAATTTTTCCGTTAGAGCCTATTCCCACAACAGCGTCAAGCTCAGGGATCTCCTTTTTCATTTCGTCACGGTATCTTTCAGCAAGACAGCCTGTAGCTATTACCGCCTTTATCCTGCCCTCCTGCTTGAGAGTACAGAATTCAAGTATAGTATCTATAGCCTCCTGTTTAGCCGACTCGATAAATCCACAGGTATTTATAATGACCACATCAGCAAGTGCGGCGTCAGAAACTATCTGAAAGCCCTCTTTGCGCAGATCATAGAGCATATGCTCAGCGTCCACCTGATTTTTAGGACATCCGAGAGAAACCATTCCCACTCTAGTTGCCATGAAAAAATCTCCAATCCTACACCGCCAACGGACGGCATAAAGTATCACAATAATCTATCTTATTATCTCACTTTTGCACAGTTTTGTCAAGCCCTTTTCGTCACTATTGTATGACAAAAATCAAAATATTTATGAATTTTCCACAAAGGCTGACTCAAACAGCTCCCCTGCCCTGTTTTAGTAAAAATATGTTGAAATCAGGCAGAAAGTGTGGTATAATATAGCCATGTCGGCTTCTTCCGCTAGGGAGGAGGTGAAACGGCTTGAATTTTATTATATCCTTTGTACTTTCTGTCTTGGCAAGCGTAGTTGGTTACTACATAAGCAAGTGGATCGACAGAAAGTAAGTCCGGCATGATCCCAAAAGAAAACCCCGAAAGTTGCAGCTTTCGGGGTTTTCGCTTTTCAGCGTGAAACGACTGAAAATTATATCCTTTGTGGTTACCTATATTATACACCACGCAATTTATTTTGTCAAGCACTTTTGCGCCGTCAGTTTTTCTTCTCAGGGTAAGTAACAGTTATCTCAGCCCCTGCTTCCTGCGACCAAACAACATAATCAAGCTTTCCGTCATCAATAAAAACAGTGAAATATGTGTCCTTAAGCTCCTCAGGAAGCTGTTCTTTTATCTTTTCTATGAACTTGTCCGTCTCTGTGGAAATGTAGTTCATGTACTCAAATTTGTAGCTTTTGTCCTTTGAAAGCTCCGTGACCGCCTTTTTTGCCGCCTCATATACCGCCTGAGCGTTAGCCTCAGCCTTTGCTGAGTTTTCGTCAGTTATAATTCCGTCTGCATACGCCTGTGCCTTTGAGCCTGCAAAGCAAACTTTCCAATCGTTGTCCTTGTCAAGCACCATAAGAATATACTGCGATGAAGTGACCTCTCCCTCAGAGCTGTCATAAGCTATGGTCACATAAAGCTCCGCCGCCTTTGAATACTCCTCCGAGATGTTCACCTTGTCGATAAAGCCGCACTTATCCTTGTCAAAACTGTATCTTACTCCGCTTATCTGCTCGTCCTCACCGTATTCATTGTCACCGCCCATGTTCTTTTTCATGTATTCATAGTCAGCGGCATAATCGTCTGTCATAAGCTTTACCATTGATTGGTCAAACTCAGCGTTTGCGGCTTTAAGATACATTGCCGCAACTTCCTTCGCCTCTTCAAGCGGGTCAGCGGCTTCTTCGCTTTCCGTATCAGTACACTGCGTTGTCACAGCGTTTTCACTGCCCTGAACACTTTCCGCAGGCTGAGAGCTATCTGTGCCGCCAAAGCTCAGTGAACAGCCTGTCATGACCGCCGCACTCAGTATAGCCGCCGCAAAAATGATCTTTTTCATTCTTTGCTCCTTTATTCGTCGCCGTACTCCTGTTTTATGTCAGCAAGCACCTCTTTTATTATGTCGTATGAATACCCCAAACGCACAAGGGCGTTTTTCACCTTTATGTCGCCCTTTTCTCCGTCAAGATATCTGAGATACTTTCGCTCCACAAGCTCATACAGCCGTTCGTATGTACCCTCGCTGTATTCCTCAAGAGCCTCCTCTATTATAGGCTTTGTAAGCCCTTTCTGTCTCATCTGCTGATAAGCCCGATAATAACCATACTTGCGCACTTCCACATAGGTCCTCGCAAGCCCCTGAGCATACCGTCTGTCATTGACCGTCCCAAGCTCCAGCATCTTATCCATTACAGCGTCGCATATCTCCTCGCTGTAATTCTTCTCCAGCTTCTTGTAAAGCTCCACATAGGAATAGTCCCTGTAATCAAGGAGATACAAAGCCCTTTCCTTAGCCTTTCTGAACTCGTTGTCAAAAACTATCTTCTCCCAGGCAGACTCAGGCATTTCAAGCCCTGCCCTCAGACCATAGGCAGACACTATCTCGTAGTTGAGAAAAGCCGTTTCGCCCTCCTCGAACTCTATCATGTATGTACTGCCCTTATATTTTGAAACGCCCGTTATTTTAAGCATTTATCAGTCACCAAGCTCGCTTATGTCAACAGGTGCGAACTCCTCGAAGTCCTCTTCAGGCTTTGCCACAACAGACTTGTCGCCTGCCGCCTTGCGTATCTTCTTCTCAGGCTTGTCAGCCGCAGACTCTTCATTTGCGCTTTGAGCCGCCGCACCTGCGTTAGCTTTTTCTTCAAGCTTCTTGGTCTTTTTATCTTTCTGCGCCGCAAGCACAAGCTCTGCCTGATGTTCCTTTATCTTGGCTTCTATCTCGCCCATGATGTCAGGATTGTTCAGCAGGAACTCCTTAGCGTTGTCACGTCCCTGACCAAGCTTCATATCGTTGTAGCTGAACCAAGCTCCGCCCTTCTTGACCACGTCAAGGTCTACCGCCATGTCAAGCAGCTCGCCCACACGGGAGATGCCCTTGCCGTACATGATATCGAACTCGCACTCCTTGAACGGCGGTGCTACCTTGTTCTTTACCACCTTGCACTTTGTTCTGTTACCAATGACCTCGGAGCCGTTCTTTATCTGCTCCCCACGTCTTACCTCTATTCTTACAGAAGCATAGAACTTCAAAGCACGTCCGCCTGGAGTTGTCTCAGGGTTTCCGTACATAACGCCTATCTTCTCACGGACCTGATTGATAAATATAGCCGTTGTATTTGACTTTGCGATAACAGATGTGAGCTTTCTCATAGCCTGAGACATAAGTCTTGCAAGCTGACCAACGTGAGTGTCGCCCATTTCGCCGTCTATCTCAGATTTTGTTACCATTGCCGCAACAGAGTCGATAACGATACAATCAACAGCGCCCGAACGTGCCAGAGCTTCAGCTATCTCCAAAGCCTGCTCGCCGCTGTCAGGCTGAGATACCAGCATATTGTCGATATCAACGCCCAGCTGACCTGCATAAACAGGGTCAAGAGCATGCTCAACGTCGATAAAAGCTACCTCACCGCCCATTTTCTGCGTTTCTGCAATAACGTGAAGTGCGACCGTTGTCTTACCTGATGACTCAGGTCCGTATATCTCAATAATTCTTCCTCTAGGCACTCCGCCAATGCCAAGCGCCATATCAAGGGTCATAGAGCCTGTCGGTATAGCCTCGATATCCATAGCCTTAGCCTCGCCAAGCTTCATGATCGCACCCTTGCCGAACTGCTTTTCAATATATGCTATCGCCGTGTCAAGAGCCTTTTTCTTTTCCTCTGCGTCAGTTATTTTTACTACCGTCTTAACGGCTTCTTTTTTCTTCTTGTCTATCGCCATTTTATATGACCTCCCTATCTTATCGGTGTTTTATCCGTATCTATATCATATCACACTAACTGTCCGTTTGTCTGTACAGTAAGCAAAAAATATCTATCTGTACAAATTTTCGTACTATTTCTCATAAATGCCCGAAACACAGCGGTAAACTCCGCACAAGTCTTTCCTGCATCTAACGTTTTTAAAGCCGTGCTGTATCATCAGGCGCATTACTTCGTCCTCCTGACCGATACCGATCTCAAAGAGCATAACGCCGCCGCTTTTAAGCTTTTTCTTCCACTTGCGAACTATCTCACGATAGAAGTCCAAGCCGTCCTCGCCGCCGAAAAGAGCCTCCGCAGGCTCAAAAGTGACCTCACGCTGTAAAGCGTCCATGTCCTCGGTTGTGAGATAAGGGGGATTGCATACGATAAGGTCAGCCTCAGGCATTTCCTCCACAAGCTTTTCGTCTGTAACGTCGCCCATGACTATCTCAGCCCCCGAGCCGTTCAGACTTATATTCTCACGGAGATATTCCGCCGCCTTTTCAGACTTCTCCACACACACTGCCCGACCGCAGTCAAGCTTCCTTTCAAGGGTGATACCAATGCACCCCGAGCCTGAACAAAGGTCTATAACAGTGATATCCTTCTTGTCTGCAAACATCTTCAAAGCCGTGTCAACAATAGTTTCCGTGTCCTGACGTGGTATCAAAACACCCTCGCCCACCTTGAAAGGCAGACCATAAAACTCCCACTGTCCAAGGAGATACTGCAAAGGATAGCCCTCACAGCGGCGTGTGATAATATCGCTTATACGCTTTTCCTGCTCAGAGGTGATATTCTCCCCCTCAGCCACATCTTCAAACACCCATGTGACCTCACAGGCAGCGTTCTCGCCCAGACCGCTTTCTTCAAGCAGACCCACGCATTTATCGAACAGTTCCTTTTTTACCATTTGTCATCTTCCTTATTTTCAGGTATGCAAGCCTTTAGTGCTGCGATCGCACACTCTATCTGACTTTCGTCAGGCTCGCTTGTAGTTATTCTCTGTATCCACAGACCCGGTGCAGAGATTATCTTAGTGAAAATATTGTCATATCTTCCCGCAAGCCTTATAAGCTCGTAAGCAATGCCAGTAACGATAGGCAGAAGCGCTATCTTTATAACAACTCTCAGCAAAATGCTTGCCCACGATACTCTGAATATTGTGTTTACAAAAATGCTTATGAAAAGCACAAGGAAAATAAAGCTCGTTCCACAGCGAGGGTGAAAACGTGTGTATTTCTTCACGTTTTCCACTGTCAGCTCCTCTTCATGCTCATAGCAAGCGATAGTCTTGTGTTCAGCGCCGTGATACTCGTATGTGCGTCTAATATCCTTAGTAAGCGCCGTCAAAGCCGTGTAGCCAATGAAAATAGCTATCTTCAAAATACCTTCGATAAGGTTTTTGCCGAATGCCGACAGGTGAACGAACTTGCTTATGAATTTAGACACCAGCGACGGCAGATACATAAACAGCAATATAGCCAAGCCCACGCCCAGCACCATTGATATCGCCGTGATGATAGGTCCGAGCTTGTCCCCCAGCTTATCGTCAAGCCACTGTTCAAACTTGGTCTGCTCCTCCTCATCGTCCTCCGTCATCTGCTTCTCAGCCGACCTTGTAAGGCACTTGTAGCCGTCTATAAGAGAAGTAAGGAAGCTGAAAATGCCTCTCACAAAAGGCGTTTTCCTGTACCAAGGCGTATCTTTTCCGCCTTTTATCGCCCACTCCTCCAGGTCTATGGTGCCGTCAGGCAGACGGCAAGCCATAGCTGCCTTGTGGATACCACGCATCATAACTCCCTCGATAACAGCCTGTCCGCCGATCTTTGACTTGAATTTTTCCTTGCTTTGTGCTTTACTGCTCATTTTATTTCCTTTCAAGGCGGTATGTGCGTCTACTGCACGTTGTCGTTGTTTTCGATAGGCTCAGAAGAAATAAGCTCCACGTCTACAGTTGCCTGATTGTCAGGCTTTTTCTTCTGCTCGATACAAGGGAGCGTTATCATCACTGTTGTACCTACGCCCTGTTCACTGTTTATCTCCAGCGTACCGCCATGCCGCTGAATGATCTCATCTGCCACCGCAAGACCTATTCCCGAACCACGTCTTGTATGGTTTGCCTTAAAGAATTTCGTCTTGACCTTTGGCAGGTCCTCTTTCGATATTCCCATGCCCGTATCGGAAATGGAAATACATATCTCATTGTCCTCCTCATAAGCCTCCACTGATACAGTGTCGCCCTTGTTGGAGTATTTGATAGCGTTGTCCACAATATTTATGAACACCTGACGAAGCCTGTTCTTGTCGCCGTAAACAAACGGGAGCATTTTCGGCTCGTAGTAATTGAGAGTGATGCCAAGCGCCTTTGCCCTCTCCTGATAGATAAGCACAGTTTCCCCAAGCTCCGCAAGAATATCTATAGTATCCATAATAAGCGTGAGTCTGTTGTCCTGTATCCTCGAAAAGTCAAGAAGCTCCTCCACCATTTGTGAAAGCCTCTCCGTCTCACTTGTGATGACCCTCATACCCTTCTTGAAGGTTTCCTTGTCCTCATACATACTGGTAACAGTTTCCGTCCAGCCCCTTATGGCGGTAAGCGGAGTTCTCAGCTCATGAGATACAGAGGATATGAACTCGTTCTTCATCTGTTCTGTATTAGAAAGCTCCTGCGCCATGTAGTTGATAGAGTCGCAAAGCTCGCCAAGCTCGTCATTTCGTTTCTTCTCAAGACGTTCGCTGAAATCTCCCGTAGCATACCGCCTTGTTATGCTGTTTATGCTTCTTATAGGCAAAACAATAGATTTGATAAAAAACATTCCCGAGAAAAACATAAGCATTATGATAGCCACAACGATAGCCGTGATTATCATTGACATAATAAAGATCTGATGGTCGATATTTTTCATGGAAGACAACATTCTCAGTGCTTCATATTCGCTTCCCTTCGGGGATATGACTGACGTTATCGCCATGACCTTTTCCCCTGTTGACAGCTCATATATCTGCGTGCCTATTCCCGTATCGGACTTCTTTGCGTCCTCATAATCGGTCATGTTGTCATTTTCCGATGGCGAGAAGCCTGATGATGTAACATCGACCTCACCGTCGGTCTTGATAGCCATAAGCTCTATCTTGTCTTTCTCGTCATAGCTTTCCACAAGGGAGCGTATCTGAGAATTATAGTTCGTCTGCTCGTCACCTGAAGCGTTCACTACCGCCGTGGTGACTATCTTCATTTTAGATGTAAGATACTGCCTTGTGGAGCTGTAGTAATAATTCCTCACCACCACGATAAGCAGTATTTCAAGCACCACAAGTATTCCCACGACCACCCCGAGGTTGTTCCTCAGCCAGTGCTGTGTGATACTGTGTCTGCCGTTTTTTCTGTTTTTTCCGCTCAACTGATAAAAACTCCGTTCATCATGTTTTCACAGCTCAGTTAGAGCCGCCTGCCCACTTGTAGCCAAAGCCCCATATAGTAAGGATATACTTAGGATTAGAAGGCTCGTCCTCTATCTTCATTCTTATTCTTCTGATATTAACGTCAACTATCTTATCGTCGCCGTAATAGCTCTCGCCCCATATGTGGTTGAGTATACTTGAACGGTCAAGGGCAGTATTCTGATTTTTGAAGAAATACTCCATTATCTGATACTCCACCTGTGTAAGATCTATCTGCTCGCCGTTCTTGAAAACAGTCCTGCTCTTAAGATTAAGGGTGAACGGACCTGAAACTATCTGTGAAGCCTCCTCCGGCTTAGAGCCTGTACGATTTACACGCCTGCAAACAGCGTCAACTCTTGCAATAAGCTCAGAGATAGAGAACGGCTTTGTGATATAATCGTCAGCACCGCTCATAAGACAAGATATCTTATCCATTTCCTGTGATTTTGCCGAAAGCATGATAATGCCGATAGTGTTGCTTTTCTCTCTTATCTTCTTGCACACCTGCATTCCGTCGATACCGGGCATCATAATATCAAGCAGAGCAACGTCAAAGCCGCCGTCCTTTTCGTCATAAGCTTTGAGAGCGTCCTCTCCGCAGTTTACGTCAACTACCTCGTAACCGCTTCTTACAAGGTTAATGACCACAAATTCTCTTATTGAATCTTCGTCCTCGCAAACCAAAACTCTTTTCATCACACTTACTCCTCTCCAAGATCAGTTTATTATGTAAAAATTATTCTGAATTTCGTCAATAGTCGGTATGAGCTTTTCACGCCTGTCAAGAGGAAGCTTCACAAAATAATCAAGCTGACCCTTGCTGTCGATAAGCTCATATCCGTCAGAGATATGATCCTCCGAGTCATTCTTTGAAGACACAGCGATACGCATTATCTCCTCATCGCTCTCGTTTATATCTCCCGTGTATTTATAGAACACAAGCTCGTTTGTGTCGCTGTCCTTCTTCACCGTAACAGAATTGTTCCAGCGTTTCGGGAACGTCACAAAATATCCGTCAGATATAGCATAATAGCCTGTGTATTTTGTTTTCAGATCATAAAAATCCTCGTAAACGCTCCATGTAGTCATATAGAGCATTTCGTCTGCCACAGCGTTCTCATAGCCTATCATAGGCGAAGTTGACGGTATCTCCACATCTCCGTCGCCGTCAATATCCTCACTGTAGTATCCCGCAGGTCTTGTGCATAAAGGCAGCAGCTTTTCGCTTCTAAGCTGCATAGGATTTTGAAGCCCCGAATATCTGTAGTATATTATCTCCGTCTGCAATTTTCCGTCAGCAGTCAATCCGTCAATAAAAATAGCACGCCTGCCGCTGTCAAGCATTCCCGTCTTTGATGACACATAAGAAGTCACATTATCGCACATATCAACGCTCTCGCCACGGGTTATCTCATTGTTTTTCATGTTGAGCATAGAAGCCTTTGCCGTCACCGCACCTGTATCATTATTAGTGCTTCTCTGAATGGTGATAAGCTCTATATAGCCGTCATTATTTATATCCAACGGCTCCAGCACCGAATAAGTATCAAGTGCCACACGCTTGAAATCTCCGTCGGTATAGCTGTATATCTCCATGGTCTTTTCATCATTGGTAAGATTTTGATATCCCACAAAAACGTCCGTCTGGTTATTGCTTCCCATAGGCGAGATAATGACCTGATCTATGTCCGTACCTGCGCCTGCAAGCTCTTTCACAGAATACCACTTTCCATTCTCGTCCTTGTCAAGAATGTTCACCCTCAAGCCGTCCTCCTCAGAGCCGTTTGAAGTGTACTCATAAAAAACCATAGCCTCGTCTGTAGGCTCATCGTCGATATTTGCAATAACATAAGCCGAGCGGTATTCGCCGTTTTTAGGATATTTCAGGGTTATATTACTGCCCACGCTCTCGATAAGCGCCTGATGTATCTCGCTTTGCTCAGAGGTAAGCTTCGGGGCGTTTATAAGTCCCTCAACAGAAAAATTCAGTGCCGAACAGCCTGTCATAGCAAGACACGAAAGACAAACGGCAGCCAATTTAAGATTTTTCAAACGATCCCTCCTGATACACCAAACAAAAAAAATAGAACCGGGCATATACCCGATTCTATTATATCATATACACAAAAATATTTCAAGCCTTTTTACGTCCAATAAGGACAGGTAAAAATTATTTTGCTTATCTCTCGTCCAATGGGATATACTTCTTCTCACCTGAGATAGCCTTGTATGCAGGACGGATTATCCTCTTGCCTGTTACAAGCTCTTCAAATCTGTGTGCGCACCAGCCTGCCATTCTTGAAACAGCGAACATAGGCGTGTAAAGATCCTCAGGTATACCCAGCATACTGTAAACAAAGCCCGAGTACATATCAACGTTAGCACACATAGCCTTGTCACTGCCTTTGACCTTCTTGAACAGCTCAGGAGTAAGTCTTTCCACCGCTTCAAGAAGCTTGTATTCTCTCTCAAACTCAGTGTTCTCAGCCATTTTCTTGGCATTTTCTCTGAGTATGACGGCTCTAGGGTCAGACAATGTGTAAACAGCGTGACCCATGCCATAAACAAGACCCGTGTGGTCAAAAGCTTCCTTGTTGAGTATCTTTGTGAGGAAATCAGCAATCTCGCCCTCGTCCTCCCAGTTCTGAACGTTGTCCTTTATGCACTGGTGCATTGCCGCCACCTTAAGGTTAGCACCACCATGACGTGGACCTTTAAGCGAACCGATAGCCGCAGAGTATGCAGAATAAGGATCCGTTCCGGAAGATGTAAGCACACGGCAGGCAAAAGTCGAGTTATTTCCTCCGCCATGCTCAGCGTGGAGCATAAGCAGCAGATCAAGTATCTTAGCCTCTTCCTCAGTGAACTGTCTGTCAGGACGCAGTGCCGAAAGTATCATCTCCGCAGTAGAATGTGTAGGTATCAGAGGGTGCATGAACAAGCTTTCGCCGTCATAGCAGCGTTTCTTTACCTGATAAGCCGAAACCATGATGTTAGGCAATTTAGAGATTATAGAGATAGCCGTAGCCATTTCATACTCAGGCGAGCGATTTTCAGGGTTATCGTCATAAGAGTAAAGAGCCAGAATTGCTCTCGCCATTTTATTCATGATGTTCTTTGACGGAGCTTTAAGTATCATGTCCTCAAAGAAATTGTTAGGGAGCGGTCTGTTTTCAGCCATCATTCCCTTGAACGCAGTAAGCTCCTCCCTGTTAGGCAGATCGCCCATAAGAAGAAGATAAACTATCTCCTCATAACCAAAACGGTCCTCTTTCTGAGCGTTGGACACCAGATCATTTATGTTGTATCCTCGGTATATCAACTGACCTTGAATAGGAGATTTTTCACCCTCGTTCACCACATATCCGTGTACGTTACAGATATTAGTAAGACCTGCCATAACGCCAGTGCCGTCAGAGTTTCTCAATCCTCTCTTTACCACATATCTGTCATAGAGTTTTGGGTCGATAGTGTTGTTTGCTATAAACTGTTCGCATAAAAGCGACCTTGC
>CEAB01044530.1_pt1 | contig 11282 bp, 8 predicted proteins | sample 557651 | NCBI WGS metagenome assembly CEAB01 (sample SAMEA3182046, study PRJEB8094) | gut metagenome | biome: human; feature: gut; material: Stool; isolation source: human stools | place: Canada | collected 2011-11-15
CTGCACGCGCTGCGCAATCAGGTGCGGTGTACATGGCTTTGCCATGAATCCCTACCGCCTCGTTACCACTCTCAACCGCGCCTTACTACCGTGAGGCGCGAGTGACGTTTACTCGGCGGCAGACTGTGTGCCAAATGCGGCGTTGCTGTGCTCGCCGCATTGATGACACTGGCGGTAGACGGTGATTACTGCGAACTTCTACAAGATGGGCAGAGCGGTAGCGGATAGTAGAAGCAGAGGCAAATCGTCTTGCAATGCTGACGCGGCAACACCGCGCGCAGAGAAGTGCAATCGGCAAGCATCGCAGCTCTTCGAGCTGCTCGCTTGCAATGAAAATTTTCTCAGGGAGGGTGTAAGGGAGGGATGTCTCTTTTTCAAAAAGAGACATCCCTCCCTTATCCGCGTCCCCACACAGTGTGGGGAACATTCCTTCCGCATGAAGTGCGGAAAACTCACATCATATCCTTGATATGATTCAGCCGATCCAGCGCAGCGTACAGCGTCTCATCCTTCTTCGCGAAGTGCAGACGCACAATATTGTTGATCGGTTCATTGAAGAACGAGCTGCCCGGCACGGCGCCGACGCCGGCTTTTCTCGCCAGCTGCTCGCAGAAGTCGACGTCGCTCTGGCCCTTCTTGAGGTACGGGGAGATGTCGGCCAGCACGAAGTACGTACCCTCGGGATCGGTGAAGGGGATGCCGATGTCGCGCATGCCCTCGGTGAAGATCTTTTTCATGTGCGCGTAGTGCGCGCCGAACTCGTCATAGTAGCTCAGCGGCATGTTGAGGCCGACGACGGCGGCCTCCATCAGAGGCGACGGGCAGCCGACGGCGTTGAAGTCGTGGTACTGGCGGATGCGCGCCATGATGTTCTCCGGCGCGATGGCATAGCCGAGTCTCCAGCCGGTGACGGAGTAGGTCTTGGAGAGCGACGAGCAGGAGACCGTGCGCTCCCACATGCCGGGGATGCTGTTCATGTAGACATGCTTGCGGCCGTCGTAGATGATGTGCTCATACACCTCGTCCATGATGGCGTAAACGTCGTAGCGGATGCAGAGGTCGGCGATGGTCTTGAGCTCTTCCTCGGTGAAGACCTTGCCGCTCGGGTTCGAGGGATTGCAGATGATGATGGCCTTCGCACCACCGCGGAACGCATCTTCGAGCACGTTCGGGTCAAAGGAGAACGTCGGCGGATTCAGAGGGACAAAGACCGGCTCGCAGTCGGCCATGATGACCTGTGCGCGGTAGTTTTCGAAGAACGGGGAGAACATCACGACGCGGTCGCCCGGATTCGTCAGGGCGAAGAGCGTGTCGACCATCGCTTCGGTCGAGCCGATGGTCGCGACGATCTCGGTCTCGGGGTCGATGGTGCGGCCCATGAAGTGACCGCATTTGCGCGCGATGGCCTGGCGGAAATTCGGCGCACCCATCGTGATGGGGTACTGATGGGGGCCTTCGTGGCTCACGACCTCGAGGCGGTCCATCATCTCCTTGGGCGGGTCAAAATCGGGGAAGCCCTGCGCTAAGTTGATCGCGCCGCATTCGTTGGAGATACGCGTCATTCTGCGAATGACGGAGTCGGTAAAGTGCTGATTTCTTCTGCTCATTTCCTGCATGGGTGTGCCGTCCTTTCCGTTGCGGTCAGTGCGGAACACACTCGCAGAGCCGCGATCAAGTGAAGTTGTTCTTAATATTACATAAAGATGAGAGAATGTCAAGTATTACAAAGGACAACATGACGAAGTTCGACGCTTTGTCACGATAAAGCAGGAACGCGGCGGCCGCTTTTGTATAGAATGGAGCAGGCGAACGCCGGGAGAGGAGGGGAAAAGCATGTATTCGAATCCGCCGCCGCGCCCGCCGGGACCGCCGCTGTTCGGCCCGTGGCGCTGCGTGGGTGTTTGCGCGCTGGCGCTGGGGCTCGGTATTTTCATTGCGGCTGTTTTTCCGGTGGGGGCGCTGATGTTTCTGGTCGCATTTCTTCTCATCTTTTGCGGCATCGGCTGCCTGCGCAGATTCTAACATTGGTTGAAAAGGGCATGAATATTGGGAGGGGGAAAAGCATGAAAATTGTCGTTTGGAAGTCACCCAAGGTTCTCTCGTCGCTGCTGCGGCGCGTATTTGGCGTCAGGGAGGAAGCATAACGCGCGTCCACAGTGCATAGAGTGCAGTAACCACTTAGCCGAAGGAGAGGGACTGCAATGGAACTGGAATTGAAAAAGGAGCAGTTTGCCTGTTATCAGGCGTTACCGCAGCTCAGCGAGAACCGCGAGGAGACAACGGAGACCATCGTGCCGGACTATCTGCCGGACATTGCCCGCATCGTGGATGCGAGCGGGTGCCTTTTCCTGCGCAGCCGTGAGATCGCAGACGGAAAAGCGCAGGTGTCGGGCACGGTCCGCATGACGCTTTTGTACGTGGCCGAGGACGCGCAGGGGATGAAGTCGTTTGAATACACGCTGCCGCTCGACGAGACGATCGAGGGGCGCGCGCTGAGCGGCAGCGCGGACAGCTGCCTCGACGGCCGGCTCTGCTCGTGCGAAGTGCGCATGCTCAATCCGCGTAAGGTGTTTACGCGCGTGAACGTGGAGCTGACGCTTACGCCCTACGTGCCCGCGTCGCTGAGCGTGTGCAGCGGCGTGAAGGAGCAGGAAGCCTACAAGATCGAAACGCTGTGCGAGAAAAAGGACATCGGCATCATCCGCGCCATTCGGGAAAAGGACTTCACGTTTTCCGATGAAGTGCTGCTTTCGGGCACGAAGGAGCCCATTCAGGAGCTTTTACGCACAAAGTGTGCGCTGCGCGTGACCGACTGCAAGTCGATCGGCAACAAGATCGTGCTTAAGGGCGTCGCGCGGCTGGATGCCATCTACTTGGATGAGAGCGGAAACCTTGCGTCGATGAGCAGTGAATTGCCGTTTTCGCAGATCCTAGACGGACTTGCCGAAGAGGAGGGCGAGACGACGGTGCGCGCGTCGCTGCGCCTGACAGGCGCGGAGATCCATGTCGGCAGCGAGAGCGAGCCGGACAACAACCGCGCCATCTCGCTGCGGCTCTACATCAGCGCGTTCACAGCGGTGCGCGAGGTGAAAAGCGTTTGCTGTGTGGCGGACCTTTACAGCACGGCCTACGACCTGACCGCGAAGACGGAGACGGTCGAGCTGTGCGACAGCGCGGCGCTGGTGCTGCGCGAGCAGCTCGTGCGCGAAAAGATCGAGACCGGGGCCGAGGTGCAGACGGTGCTGGCGACGGACGTGATCTTCAGCAGCGCGGGCGTGAGCGGCGGGGGAGAGAGCGCGTCGCTGCGCGCGACGGCGAATCTGCGCGTGCTGTATCTCGACGAAAACGCCGTGCCGCTGCTCTCCGAGCGGCGGAGCGAGGTGCTGCTCGAGACCGACCTTCCGGGCAGCGGACAGGCGCGGGTGCAGGACATGTACGCGGGCGAGATCGCCGCGTCCGTCGGCGCGGACGGCGTGGAGCTGCGCTTCCCCGTAACATTTGCCGTCAGCGTGGCGGAAACGCCGCGTTATCCTTGCCTTCAGTCGCTTGAGGCTGAAGAGTGCGGGAAAAAGGACGAGAACGTCCCCTCGCTCGTGCTGCGCGCGATGAAGCAGGGCGAGCGGCTGTGGGATATTGCTAAGCTCTACCGCACAACGGTCGAGGCCATCCTTGCGGCCAACGAGCTCAAGGAGGAATCCGCCGCGGTGATCGGAAAGCTGCTGCTGATCCCGCGCAGGCGCTGAGGAACGGAGGAAGAAGGTATGAGCATGAATACGGAGATCTATCAGGATATTTCGACCCGCACGGCGGGGGACATCTACATCGGCGTCGTCGGCCCCGTGCGCGCGGGCAAGTCGACGTTCATCAAGCGCTTCATGGAGACGCAGGTCATCCCGAACATCGACAATGTCTACCGCCGCGAACGGGCGAAGGATGAGCTGCCGCAGAGCGGCAGCGGCCGCATGGTGATGACGGCGGAGCCGAAGTTCGTGCCGGAAGAGGCGGTGGACATCGCGCTCGACGAGGGAAGCAGCTGCTCGGTCCGGCTCATCGACTGCGTGGGCTACATGATCCCCGGCGCGACGGGGCAGATGGAGGGCGAGAGCCCGCGCATGGTCTCGACGCCGTGGCTCGACCACGAGGTGACGATGAGTGAGGCGGCGGAGCTTGGCACAACGCGCGTCATCCGCGAGCATTCGACCATCGGCGTCGTTGTGACGACCGACGGCAGTATCACTGATATCCCGCGCGAGGACTACATAGAGGCCGAGGGCCGCGTCATCCGCGAATTGCAGGAGATCGGCAAGCCATTTCTCGTCCTGCTCAACGCGACAGAGCCGGAAAGCGATCGCGTGCAGGCAATGGCAAGGGATATCGCTTCACGCTATGGCGTGACATGTCTGCCCGTCAACTGCCTGACGCTCGACGACAACGCAGTGGGAATGATTCTCAAGGCCATCCTTTACGAGTTCCCGCTCTGCGAGCTGGACCTCTTTATCCCGCCGTGGGTTGAGGCGCTTGCCGACGATCACCCGATCAAAAGCGGCCTCTATCAGGCCATCCGCGAGAACACAGGCAGCCTCCACTGTATCCGAGAGGTGCAGGGCGCGATCAGCGCCATCGGCGGCTGCGAAAGCGTCAGCAGTGCGCGCATCACGTCCATTCAGCTCGGCACGGGCGTCGCCGCGGCGGAATTGCAGCTCCCGCGCGCACTGTTCTACCGGACGCTGAGCGAGCAGTCGGGCTTCGATGTGAAGGATGACGGCGATCTGCTGAGCCTTCTCACTGAGCTCTCGTCGGTCAAGGCGGAGTACGACAAGGTGGCGCAGGCGGTGTCCGATGCGCGCGAGAGAGGCTACGGCATCGTTGTGCCGACGGTCGACGAGCTGAACTTGGAGGAGCCGGAGATCATGAAGCAGGGCGGGCGTTACGGCGTGCGGCTCAAGGCGAGCGCGCCGAGCCTGCATATCATCCGCGCCGACATCGAAACGACCGTTTCGCCCATCGTCGGCAACGAAAAGCAGAGCGAGGACATGGTCAACTACCTCTTGCAGGAGTTCGAGGGCGACACGACGAAGATCTGGCAGTCCAACATCTTTGGCCGCAGCTTCCACGAGATCGTGAACGAAGACTTGCAGGCAAAGCTCAAGCACATGCCGGACGACGCGCGCCTCAAGCTCCGCCAGACGCTTGAGCGCATCATCAACGAGGGCACGGGCGGTCTTATCTGTATCATCCTGTAAAGAAACAAAGCGAGAGGAGGTTCCTCTCGCTTTGTTATATTCCTGTAACTGGAATGTCATCACTTTGTAACTTGTCATTTCCGCTGCCCGCTGTTATGCTGTTCTATAAGAAGGATAACAGGAGGAAGAGGATATGAGCCGAAAGATCGCGCTGCCGCTGCTGGTGGCAGCGGCGCTTGTCAGCATCATCTTAGCAAGCCGCACCCCGCAGCCCATTATAGAGGAATTGCCATCGGAGGAGGCTGACGCGCCCACCGCGCTGCTCACGCAGACCGAGGAGGTCGGTGATCAGACCGTCACGCTGAAGGTCTACGAGCCGGATGAGGCTGGCTATGCGCGCTACGCGCTCTTTGGCGCGGACGGTGCGGAGATCGACATACCGTTCGGCCTGAATCGCGGCACTTGGATCGGGAATGGCAACGCTGCCGAAAAAGTCTCCCTCACCGTACGGGACGATGTGCTCGGATTTCCGGGCTTCGAGCTTGAAACGATCCAAGGCATAGTTATGACAGTTTGTGACTTCTATGCGCTGACGGAGCAGGGCTTCGTCTATGCGGGAAGGACCGTTGGTTATGACTTTGATGATGCGGCGGAGGGCGACGGCGCGTGGCCGCTTGATCTCACGGGAGATGGGCGCAGCGAACTCATTACGCGCAGCACCTTTGGCGACGGTATGTCGTGTGTTTTTGTCTACCGTTGGAACGCCGCGGAGGGGGGCTCTCAGCGCAGTGAGGTCGACTGGGATAAGGCGGACGCGCAGCTTGCGCGCCTGAGTGCGCCCCTCGGCGTGACCGCGCGGGCGGAGACCTATCACGCACAGGACAATACCGTTACGCTGACGCTCTACACGGAAAGCGGTACGAAGGAAACGACGCTGCCGCTTACCACAGATATTCTCGGCGAGTGGTTTGCAGAGGACTGACCGGAATGATATAAAAAGGAACCGATTCGAAAGAATCGGTTCCTTTTTTACTGAAAAATTTACTTGGCCAGCACTTTTTTGAGTTTGGCGAAACGGGGGAGGGAGTCCTCCTTCGGGAGCTTGGGCTCGCCCTGGATGAGGGGGAGGACATAGTCGATGAACTCCTGCTTGACGCCGTTGTGAGAGTCGTTGATCCACTCGATGGGAATCTTCTTCTCGAAGTTTGCGACCTCGGTGAGCGGCAGCAGCTTCGTCTTGCAAACGTAGTGGCCGTCCACAGTCTCACGCTCGAAGGCGACCATCTTGTCGGTGATGCCGGCGACGGCGTTCTCCACCGCGGCACGACCGGCCATGACGGCCTCTTCGATATCGGTCTCGCTTGCGAGGTGTGCGCCGCAGCGCTGGAGCAACGACAGCTCAATGCCGCGCACCTTCACGCCGGTCTTTTCCTTCACGATGCTCGCCAGCAGCGCGGCGAGGCCGCCGAGCTGCGCGTGGCCAAAGCCGTCCGTCGCGCTGGTCTTGGCCTCGGAGACGAAGCTGCCGTCGGCATAATGAATGCCCTCGGACACGGCGACCATACAGCTGCCGGTCTCCTTGTAGATGCGCTCGACGTCGGCAAGGAACGTGTCCATGTCGAAATCAGTCTCGGGCAGGTAGATGAGGTCGGGACCCGCGCCGTACTTCGTCGCGAGCGCGGCGGCGGCAGTCAGCCAACCGGCGTGGCGGCCCATGATCTCGACAATGCAGATCATGCCCGTGTCGTAAACGTGCGCGTCCTGATAGACCTCCATCAGGCTCGTCGCGATGTACTTGGCGGCGCTGGCGTAGCCGGGGCAGTGGTCGGTGCCGTAAAGGTCGTTGTCGATCGTCTTGGGCACGCCCATGACGCGGCACTCGTAGCCGACCTTCTGCATGTACTTGCTGATCTTATTGCAGGTATCCATCGAGTCATTTCCGCCGTTGTAGAAGAAATAGCGGACGTCGTGCTTTTTGAATACCTCAAGGATGCGCTTGTAATCGGTGTCGTCCTCGTCGGGGTCCTTCATCTTGTAGCGGCAGGAGCCGAGGGCGGAGGAAGGGGTGTACTTGAGAAGCTCCAGCTCCTTCGGGTCTTCCTGACTCATGTCGAACAGGCGGTCTTCGAGCACGCCCTTGATACCGTGCTCTGCGCCGTAGACATTCGTGATGCAGCCGGAATCGAGCGCCGTGCGGATGACGCCGTAAGCGCTCGCGTTGATGACGGAGGTCGGGCCGCCGGACTGGCCGATGATGCACGCGCCTTTCAATTCACTCATAGCAGTTCTCCTTATCGCTTAGGCCTTGCCAGCGCAGCCGAGCACGTCGACGAGCTTGTGGCGGACGAGCTCCTTGATGTTGGCACGGGCGGGCTTGAGATACTCGCGCGGGTCAAACTTGTCGGGATGTTCATCGAGGAAAGCACGCACGGTGCCGGTCATGGCAAGGCGCAGGTCGGAATCGATGTTGATCTTGCAGACGGAGAGCTTTGCGGCCTCGCGCAGCTGATCCTCGGGCACGCCGATAGCGTTGGGCATCTTGCCGCCGTGCTCGTTGATCATCTTGACATACTCCTGCGGGACGGAGGAGGAGCCGTGCAGCACGATGGGGAAGCCAGGCAGACGCTTGGAGACTTCCTTCAGCACATCGAAGCGCAACGGGGGCGGGACGAGGATGCCCTGCTCATTGACGGTGCACTGCTCGGGCTTGAACTTGTAAGCGCCGTGAGAGGTACCAATGGCGATGGCAAGGGAGTCGCAGCCGGTCTTGGAGACGAATTCCTCGACTTCTTCGGGATGGGTGTAGGACGCCTCGTGCGCGGCGACCTTGACCTCGTCCTCGATACCGGCGAGGGTGCCGAGCTCGGCCTCGACCACGACGCCGTGGTCATGTGCGTACTCGACGACCTTCTTCGTGATCTCGATATTTTCGGCAAAGGGCTTGGAGGAGGCGTCGATCATGACGGAGGTGAAGCCGCCGTCGATGCAGGACTTGCAGGTCTCGAAGTCCGGGCCGTGGTCAAGGTGCAGCACGATGGGGATATCGGGGCAGCACTCGACAGCAGCTTCCACGAGCTTGACGAGGTAGGTGTGGTTCGCGTAGGCGCGGGCGCCCTTGCTGACCTGCAGGATCACGGGCGCGTGCTCTTCCTGGCAGGCCTCGGTGATACCCTGCACGATCTCCATGTTGTTGACGTTGAACGCGCCGATGGCGTATCCGCCGTCATAGGCTTTTTTGAACATTTCAGTAGATGTTACGAGCGGCATAATATCTTCTCCTTTGATAAAAAGTTATTTCAAATGTTTGGTACGTTTGGAACTAATTGCATTGTAACACAGAAATTTGATTTTGCAAGAGAATTTGCGATATTTTTGAAAAAAGGAGACAAAACCGATTCGCTTTGTCTCCTTTCTTTGCTTAATTGACCCAGATCGCGGGAAGGCGGGTGCAGGTGAGGCCCATTTTCCGCTGCAAATGCAGCGACGCTTCGTTTCCGTCGACCACGTGGCAGTAGGGCGTGCGGCCCTCCTTCAGTGCCGCGGCGATCAGAAATGCTTCCAGCTGCGCGGCATACCCGCGGCGGCGGAACGGCGGTAGAATTTCGAGCATGCCCATGCTGCCGTCGTCATGAAAACCGGCGAAGCCTGCGAGGGCATCACTCTCAAATACGCCGAAGAGTGCGCCGTGTTCGATGCGGTTACGGATGTACGCACCGTCGCCGTCGTGATAGACGGACGCGGCCAGCGCCGCGTGCTCCTGCGTCAGCGGGCGGATGTCCGCCGTGACGGGGCAGGGCGGCTCGCCCTTTTCATAGACCCACTGCGTGCAGCGCATGGAATCGTGCAGGGAAAACTCCCGCATCAGCGCCGCTGCGGCGTCGTCGCTTTTGACGGTGAACAGCTTGGGAGCGGCAGGGCAGAGCGTGCGAATCTTTTCGCACAGTAGCGCGCCGTCCAGCATGTCGCTCAGCAAAAACGTTCCGTCCATGCTGAGGACGAGAGAGCCTTCATCTCCGTCATAAAGCAGGCGGCCTGCGCCGCGGCGCAGTGATTCCGTCATGTCGATGCACTCGGGCGCGGTGTTCATCAGATGTTTGCCTTGATGGTCTCGGCGATCTGGTCGGCCGTCAGGCCGTATTCGCGCAGCACGTCCGCCGCCTTGCCGGACTGGCCGAAGCGGTCGTTCACGCCGATCTTGTGGAACTTGCAGTTCACCTTGCCCATGAGCACGTCGGCAACGGCGTCGCCCAGGCCGCCGATGACGCTGTGCTCCTCAACGGTGATGACCTTGCCGCATTTTTCTGCGTACTTCGTCACGCACTCTGCGTCGATGGGCTTGATGGTGTGGATATTGATGACGGCAGCGTCGATGCCATCGCTTGCGAGCGCCTCGGCGGCCATCAGGGACTCGTTGACCATGAGGCCGGTCGCGAAGATCGCAACATCTTTGCCCTCGCGCAGGACGTTTGCCTTGCCGATCTCAAAGGGCTTGACCATGTCGCCCTCGAAAACGGGGGTGGCGAGACGAGCAAGGCGCATATAGACCGGGCCGTCGACCTCGGCAATCGCCATGGTGGCGGCCTTGGCTTCGTTGGCGTCCGCGGGGCAGATGACCGTCATGCCGGGGATGGCGCGCATGAGTGCGAGATCCTCGATGCACTGGTGGCTGCCGCCGTCTTCGCCGACGCTGACGCCCGCATGGGTTGCGCAGATTTTGACATTGAAGTGGGGATAGGCGATGGAGTTTCGGATCTGCTCGTAGGCGCGGCCGGCCGCAAACATCGCAAACGAAGAGCAGTAGGGGATGAGGCCCATCGTGGACATACCGGCGGCGATGTCGACCATGTTGGCCTCGGCAATGCCGCAGTTGTAGAATTTTTCGGGGTGCGCCTTGGCGACCTTGCAGGTCTGCGTGGCGTTGGCGAGGTCGGCGTCGAGCACGACGACCTTATCGTTCTTTTCGACCAGTTCGATCAGCGCTTCGCCGTAAGCCTGACGGGTCGCAATTTTATCAGCCATGTTCTTAGTCCTCCAATTCCTTCAGTGCCTGCTCGCGCTGCTCGGCGTTCGGGGCCTTGCCGTGCCAGCCGACCTGATTCTCCATGAACGAAACACCCTTGCCCTTGACGGTGTGTGCAAGGATGGCCTTGGGCTTGCCGGGCATGGTAGGCTTGGAGAGCGCGGCCTCGACGGCGTCGAGATCGTTGCCGTCGGGCAGCTCGATGAGATCGAAGCCGAAGGCGCGCAGCTTGGCGGGCAGATCGCCAAGGCTCATGACCTGGTCGTTCGTGCCGTCGATCTGGAGCCCATTGTTGTCGATGATGACGGTCAGATTGTCGAGCTTATAGTGCGCGGCAGCCATGTAAGCCTCCCAGATCTGACCCTCCTGGCTCTCGCCGTCGCCGACGAGGGCGAAGACCTTCGTATCCTTGCCGAGGTGCTTGGCGCCCAGCGCCATGCCGACGGCGATGGACACGCCCTGACCGAGAGAGCCGGTGGAGGCGTCCACGCCGGGGACCTTTTTCGCGTCGGGGTGGCCCTGCAGGATGGAGTGGAGCTGGCGGAAGTTCGCATACTCGTCGCGGGAGATAAAGCCCTTAGCGGCGAGCACCGCGTAGTAGCAGGGGGCGGCGTGACCCTTGGAGAGCACGAAGCGATCACGGTCGGGATCGTGCGGGTTCTTGGGGTCAACGCGCATATGGTTGAAGAAGACGCTGGTCATCAGCTCCACCGCGGACAGCGAACCGCCGGGGTGGCCGCTGCCGGCGTTGGCGGTCATCGTGATGATGTCGCGCCGCACCTGCCGGCAGATGGGGGAAAGCTCTTTTGTATTCATGGAAACCCTCCTTGAAAAATACATTTCATCAACTATTAAGTATATCGGATGAAGCCGGGAAAGTCAATTTTAATCCTCGTTCTTTTTCATCTTTACATGCGACAAGGGATTTGCCTTTGCAGCCACGCGCAGCGCGTCGTTATCAATGTGTGTGTAGATCTCCGTCGTGTTCAGATGCTCATGCCCGAGCACCTCCTGCACGGCTTTGACGTCCACACCATTTTGCAGCATGAGCGTTGCCGCCGTGTGGCGCAGCTTGTGCG
>CEAB01049101.1_pt1 | contig 11279 bp, 7 predicted proteins | sample 557651 | NCBI WGS metagenome assembly CEAB01 (sample SAMEA3182046, study PRJEB8094) | gut metagenome | biome: human; feature: gut; material: Stool; isolation source: human stools | place: Canada | collected 2011-11-15
TTTTCGGCGCCGGCACCATGGGCAGCGGCATCGCGCAGGTCTTCGCGGCACACGGCCACACCACTCTGATGTACGCGTCCAGCGTCGCTTCCGCGCAGCGCCACAAGGACAAGCTCGACGCTTCCCTGCAGAAGCGCGTCGAGAAGGGCAAGATGACTCAGGAGGCCAAGGATGCCCTGATGGCGAATATCTTCGTGGAGGAGAAGTCCGCCGCCGCCGATGCCGACCTCGTCATTGAGTGCGCCAAGGAAGAGATGGCGTACAAGCGCGCCATGCTCAGCGAGCTGGATGGGCTGTGCAAGGAATCCACCATCTTTGCCACCAACACCTCCTCTCTGTCCGTCACCGAGATGGGCCTGGGCCTCAAGCACCCCGTCATCGGTATGCACTTCTTCAATCCCGTTCCCAGCATGAAGCTCGTTGAGGTCATCCGCGGCGCGAACACCACGCAGGAGACCTTCGACTTCATCTACAAGCTCTCCGAGGAGATCGGCAAGCAGCCGGTCGAGGTCGCCGAGGCTCCCGGCTTCGTCGTCAACAAGATCCTCATCCCCATGATCAACGAAGCCATCGGTCTCGTTGAGACCGGCGTCGCCTCCGTCGAGGACATCGACAAGGCCATGATGCTCGGCGCGAATCATCCCATGGGCCCCCTCGCCCTCGGCGACTTTATCGGCCTCGACGTCTGCCTCGCCATCATGAACGTGCTGCTTGAGGAGACCGGCGATCCCAAGTACCGCCCCGCTCTGCTGCTCAAGAAAATGGTCCGCGGCGGCCAGCTCGGCAAGAAGTCCGGCAAGGGCTTCTATGATTACAGCAAGTAATTTTTCGACAAAATATAACAGAAAAAGAGCCGGTTTCGACCGGCTCTTTTTCTCAACACCGGAAAGGGGAGGAGCACCATGAGCGAAAAGAAGTGCGTTTGCGGACACGAGCTGGAAAGCCGAGGTTACCAGGTGCTGGAGCTGCACGGCGAAAGTCTCCTGAAGGATTATATGGACGTGGAGCTGTGGGTCTGCCCGTGGTGCGGACGGATCGCGTTCTTTATGTGGGAGAAGGACCGGAAGGACCGCTACCGCGCCGAGTGCGGCGGCAGGACCGACGAGGAGCTCAGCGCGCTGCTGGAATCGCCGGATGCGCCCGCGCTGCTGCGGGACGCGGCGCGCGAGGTGCTGGACTCCCGCGCCGAATGGAAGGCGGCGGAGCAGCGCCGCCGCGCGAAGGAGACGGAGCGTGAGCAGGAGAGTACGCCGCGCGGCGGATTTTTCTCCGGCCTTTTCGGCGGCAGGGACGACGACAAGCCACGCAAAAATCAGCCGCCCGAGTTCTGAGCCTGCCCCTTGACAAATCCGCAGCGACGGCGTATACTGCTATCCATCAAACCGGCATCGACGGAGAAGAAACCGCAGAGCACCGCACAGAGAGGGACGCATTTCGGTGCAAGCGTCCTGCGTGAGCGGCGGCCGTACCACTCCCGAGCAGCCCGCGACGAGCGGGACGGGTTCGCCCGTTATAGCGGACACAAGCGGCGCAAACGCGCAAGCAGGGTGGAACCGTGGAGTATAGCAATGCTTCACCCCTGATACCGTCGGGGGTGAAGCATTTTTGCACCCTCAGAGTCAAATGGAGGTAACTGAAATGTCCGAAGAAGTCAAGATCAACGAAGAAAACCGGTACAGCTTTGAAAATCCCGAGTACCGCAAGACCTATTGGCACACCTGCTCCCATGTGCTGGCGCAGGCGGTCAAGCGCCTGTGGCCCGAGGTGAAGCTCGCCATCGGCCCCAGCATCGAGACCGGCTTCTACTACGATCTGCTCGCTCCCTTCGCCTTTACGCCGGAGCATCTGGAGCAGATCGAGGCGGAGATGCGCAAGATCTGCAAGGAAAAGCTCAAGCTCGAGCGCTTTGAGCTGCCGCGCGAGGAAGCCATCAAGTTCATGGAGGAGAAGGACGAGCCGTTCAAGGTTGAGCTCATCAACGACCTGCCGGCCGACGCGCACATCAGCTTCTATAAGCAGGGCGAGTTCACCGACCTCTGCGCCGGCCCGCATCTCGATTCCACCGGCCGCATCAAGGGCAACGCCATCAAGCTGACCGCCTGCAACGCCGCCTACTGGCGCGGCGACAGCAAGCGTGAAACGCTCCAGCGCATCTACGGCGTCGCCTTCCCGAAGAAGGACGAGCTGGACGAGTACCTTGCCAAGCTCGAGGAGGCCAAGCTGCGCGACCACCGCAAGCTCGGCCGCGAGCTGGGCCTGTTCATGACCGACGAGCTGGTCGGCCGGGGCCTTCCGATGTTCCTGCCCAAGGGCTACACGGTCTGGCGCATTCTGGAAAACTATATCCGCGACAAGGAGCTCAAGCTGGGCTATCAGCACGTGCTCACGCCCTGCGTCGGCACGGTCGAGCTTTACAAGACCTCCGGCCACTGGGATCACTACAAGCAGAATATGTTCCCCGCGATGGAGGTGGACGATGAGGTCTACGTCCTGCGCCCGATGAACTGCCCGCACCACATGCGCATCTACGCCAATCAGCCCCACTCCTACCGCAATCTCCCCGTGCGCATCGGCGAGATCGCCCACGACTTCCGCTATGAGGCGTCCGGCACGCTCAAGGGCATCGAGCGCGGCCGCCACTTCTGCCAGAACGACGCGCATCTGTTCGTCACGCCCGAGCAGATCAAGGACGAGTTCTCCAAGGTCTGCGACCTGATCTTCGAGACCTACAAGGACTTCGGCATCACGGATTACCGCTGCGTGCTGTCGCTGCGCGACCCGGCGGACAAGGAGAAGTACCACGACGACGATGAAATGTGGAACACCGCCGAGAACGCCCTGCGCGAGGTGCTCAACGAGCTGGGCATCCACTACACCGAGGAGATCGGCGAGGCGGCCTTCTACGGCCCCAAGCTGGACGTGAACGTGCGTCCCGCCGTCGGCGCGGAGTACACACTCTCCACCTGCCAGCTCGACTTCTGCCTGCCCGCCAAGTTCCATCTGACCTATATCGACTCCAACGGCGAGGAAAAGACGCCCGTGGTGCTCCACCGCGCGATCCTCGGCTCGCTCGACCGCTTCATGGCTTATCTCATTGAGGAGACGATGGGCGCGTTCCCGACCTGGCTCGCTCCCGTGCAGGCGAAGTTCCTGCCCGTCACCGATCGCGCCGCCGACTACTGCGCCGAGCAGGCCAAGAAGCTCGAAGACATGGGCTTCCGCGTCGAGGTCGACTACCGCAACGAGAAGATTGGCCGCAAGATCCGCGACGCGCAGACCGAGAAGGTGCCCTACATGGTCATCGTCGGCGACCGCGACATGGAGAACGGTACCGTCTCCCCGCGCCACCGCGCGGACGGCGATCTCGGCGCGATGAGCGTGGACGAGTTCTCCGCCCTGCTCAAGCGCGTTGTGGACAACAAGGAGCAGAAGTAAACCGATCTTTTTGGAAAAACAGCCACTCGTCAGAGTGACTGTTTTTTTGCCTTGGATTTAGCCGAAATGACGGACGGTGAAGGAAAACTTGCATAAATTCGAATAAGGTGCATGAAAAATTTATATATGAAGAAAAAGTAAAAATTTGTCGTCACCAAAAAATTTGTGTGAAATAACGGAACGAGCGGAAAAAGAAAGGGCTAAGAAAAATGGATTCCGCCTTAATTTTGTACGAATAGCCAAAAGTGCAAAAGTATCTTGCAATAAAACTTGCAATAAGTTATAATGGCTATGCCTCAAAGAGGTACATTGGCCGTTTTGCAAAACGAAGAAGCGCCGGCCGACGCTCATGCACAACATTGGACAACGTTGTGCAGAATGTCCCCGACCGGCGGTAACGTTGCCGAAACGGTAAAACAAAAAGGAGATTGCGTATGAAAAAGTTCTTAGCCCTCATCCTGTCCGTCGCTATGATCTTCGCTCTTGTTGCCTGCGGCAGCAAGGAAGGTGATACCCCCAACACCGACGGCGACACCCAGCAGACCGATACCCCCGCCGCTCCCGTTGACATCGTCATCGCCACCGGCGGCACCACCGGTACTTACTATGCCGTTGGTAACGCGCTCGTCACCACCATCGGCGACAAGCTGAGCCTGTCCAAGCTCACCGCTGTCGACTCCGGCGCCTCCAAGGCGAACGTCCAGCTCGTCACCGCCAACCAGGCCCAGATGTCCATCCTGCAGTCCGACGTTCTGAACTATGCTCACAACGGCTCCGGCGGTGAGACCATGTTCGACGGCGCTGCCGACAAGAACTCCCTGTGGGTCGCGGGCGTTTACAACGAGACCGTCCAGCTCGTCACCGCCCCCTCCATCAAGAGCATTGAAGACCTCAAGGGCAAGACCGTCTGCGTCGGCGACGTCGGCTCCGGTACCGCTCTGAACGCGGCTCAGGTCCTCGAGGCCTACGGCATGACCTTCGACGATATCAAGGTCATGTACGACTCCTTCTCCGGCGGCGCCGAGGCCCTCAAGAACGGCCAGTGCGAAGCGGCCTTCACCGTTTCCGGCGCCCCCACCCCCGCTCTGACCGACCTCGCCACCGCCTACAACTTCAATATGCCCTCCCTCAGCGATGAGGCTGTTTCCTATCTGACCACCAACTATCCCTTCCTGGTCCAGGATAACCTGCCCGCCAACACCTACACCTGCGTTGCGGACGAGACCGTCTGCGTCGCCGTCAAGGCCGTCTTCACCGCCTCCAAGGACCTCAGCGAGGATGTCGTCTATGAGATCACCAAGGCCATGTTCGACAATCAGGCTGACCTGGCCAACGCTCAGGCCAAGTTCGGCTTCCTGAGCCCCGAGGGTGCTGTTGCCGGCTCCTTCGACCTGCATCCCGGCGCCGAGAAGTACTACAAGGAGATCGGCGTTCTGTAAGAACACCCAATCCTGAAAGAGTGCGAAAGTGCAACTGCGACAACGCATAAGCATGGCCGCTGCAATAGTCTTGATTATTGCAGCGGCCTCCCTCTTGATTCCCCGCGCCGGCTATTACCTGACGCTCCGCAATAAGGACAGCGGCGAGCTCTATGCGCGCTACCGCATGGACGAGGGGGATCGCTTTTCCATTACCTTTAAGCATTCCGTCAACCAATATCCGCTGACGGACACCTTTGAGATCAGTGAAGGAAAGATCTATGCCGAGGAGTGTAAGTACTATGCTTACGGCGCCGGCGTGCAGGTGGAGCTGAATCCCGGAGAGGAGCTCAGCTATACCGACGACGGAGCCATGCTCATCACCGGCATACATCAGGATAGAACCGGAGTCTGTTATGCCGTGGCCACCGTTTACGACTTCTTTTTGAAGGTAAAGGACGGTCCGGATATCAGTCTGCGTGATTTGTGTGGAAGAAATTCGCTGGTGACGCTCAATTATGAGTTCTTCCTCTATTGACGTCACAGTGTTCACCAATAAAAAGGAGGAGAAAAACACCAATGACTGACGCTGAAAAGAAAGTCTTGGACGAAGAGGTCGTCGTTGAAAGCGTAGACGTTGAAGTCGGTACGATGGAAGACGTTGACGCGATCATGAAAAAGTTTGACCGCGAGTCCAACACCCGTGTCTGGGAGGGCACGCCGAAGAAGATCCTGCGCTATGTGCTGGCCGCCTTTATGCTCTTCATGGTCTACATGAACCTGTGGGCCACCTGGAGCGGCCAGATCCGCCGCTGCCTGTTCGTCGGCTTTGTGATCCTGTTCACATTCTTTATCTACCCCGTCAAGAAGGGCAATGTGAAGCCCAACTCCATGCCGTGGTATGATGTCCTGCTCGCCATTGCGGGCTGTATCCCCTATTTCTACTATGTGGCCAATTTCAAGAGGATCGTGGCGATGGGCATTGCCATCGGCCAGACCGAGATCATCCTCGGCATCATCGGCACGCTGGTGCTCGCCGAGTGCTGCCGCCGCGCGGTGGGCCTGCCTATCCTTGTCGTGGCGACCTGCTTCGTGCTCTACGCCTTCATCGGCCGCGGCATGAGCCTGCAGCTTGTGGTGTATAATGTGTTCTACACCACCAACGGCATCATCGGCACCCCGATCTCCGTCTGCTCGACCTACATTGCGCTGTTCCTGCTGTTCGGCGCGTTCCTTGAGGCGACCGGTGTCGCCAACTTCTTCATCGACTGCGCGAACGCGCTGGTCGGCTGGGCGTCCGGCGGTCCCGCGAAGGTCGCGGTCGTCTCCTCCGCCCTGTGCGGCATGGTCTCCGGTTCCTCCGTCGGCAACACCGTTACCACCGGTTCCGTGACCATCCCGATGATGAAGAAGACCGGCTATCCCCCCGAGTTTGCCGGCGCGGTCGAGGCTGCGTCCTCCACCGGCGGCCAGATCATGCCCCCCATCATGGGCGCTGCGGCGTTCATCATGGCGGAAATGACCGGCTATGAGTATTCCGACATCATCGTCCGTGCGATCCTGCCCGCGTTCCTCTACTTCCTCGGCATCTTCCTGGGCGTCCACTTCAAGGCCAAGAAGCTCGGTCTCGTCGGCCTCAAGCGTGAGGAACTGCCCAAGTGGAAGATTCTGCTGCCGAAAATCTATCTGCTCCTGCCCCTGATCGTCCTGACCTGGATGGTCATTGCCGGTCAGACCATGGCCAAGAGCGCCATCTACGGCACCATCGTTGCCATCGTGGTCGGTATCATCAACAAGGATGACCGCATGACCCCGACCAAGTTCGTCAACGGCCTTGAAAACGGCGGTAAGAACTGCCTGTCCATCGGTATCGCCTGCGGCATCGCCGGCATCATCTCCGTGTGCATCACGATGACCGGTCTCGGCGGCAAGCTCATCACCTACGTCGTTAAGCTCTCCAACGGACACCTGTTCATCGCCCTGTTCCTCACGATGATCTGCTGCATCATCCTCGGCATGGGCGTTCCCACCACGGCGAACTACATCATCATGGCCTCCACCTGCGCGCCCATCCTTATCAACGGTATGGGTATGCACATCCTGGCTGCCAATATGTTCGTGTTCTACTTCGGCATCGTCGCCGACATCACGCCTCCCGTTGCGCTCGCGGCTTATGCCGGTGCTGCCATCGCCAAGGCGCCTCCGATGAAGACCGCGCTCAACGCCACCCGTTTGGCGATCGCCGCGTTCATCATCCCCTACATCTTCGCTTATAACAATGCGATGATCTTCGTCGGCGATGTCACCTTCTTCGGCGTTGCCTCCATCGTTATCTCCGCGACGCTCGGCATGGCCTCCATCGCCTCCGGCTTCATGGGCTATCTGATCCACGACCTGAAGTGGTACTCCCGTATCGCGCTGATCGCCGGCGGCCTGCTGATGGTCATCCCCGGTACGGTCACCGACCTCGCCGGCCTCGCCATTCTGATCGTTATCCTGCTCATCCAGAGGGCTGAGAACAAGAAGGAGAAGAAGGCTGCGGTCTAATCTCCCGAAAACACGAGAAAATAAAGAGACGCTTCGGGGTCTCTTTATTTTTGCCCGATCGTCCCTCAAGGTCGGGAAGTCGGCACATGAAACGGCGCGGCGGCGCATAGAATGCAGGGAAAGGGAGGCGTCGTTATGCCGAAGATCTATCTCAGCCCCTCCACGCAGGAGTCCAATCCCTACATCACCGGAAGCGGCAGCGAGGAGTACAATATGAACCGGCTCGCCGACGCGCTGGAGCCGTATCTTTATGCCAACGGCATCCGTTTTGTGCGCAACACGCCCGACATGACCGCCGCGTCCTCCATCGCGCAGGCAAACCGCCTCGGCGGCTTTGACTTCTATCTCGCGCTCCACTCCAACGCCGCCGCGCCGGAAAACTCCGGCAGCGTGCGCGGCGTGCTGGTGTTTTACTATCCGACGAGCGCGGAGGGCAAGCGCGCGGCGGACCTGTTCGCCGCGAACCTCAAGCGCGTTTATCCGCTGCCTGACCTCGTGCACACCGTGTCCACCACCGCGCTCGGCGAGGTGCGTCAGCCGAAGTATCCGGCCAACCTGCTCGAGCTGGGCTACCACGACAACTATGCCGACGCCGCGTGGGTCGAGAACAATATGGACGCCATCGCGCGCGAGCTGGCGCGCTCGCTGACGGAGTATTTCGGCCTGCCGTTCATCGAGCCGCAGCCGGTCGTGCAGGGGACTGTCTCCACGAGCGGCTCGCCGCTGCGCCTGCGCGCCTACCCGAGCGCCGCGGGGCAGACCATCGCGCTCATGCCGAACGGCGCGTCGGTCACGGTCTACGGCACCTGGCAGGGATGGAACGTGGTGCACTACAACGGCAGCGTCGGCTATGCCGCCGAAGCCTACATCGAGAGCTGACGGGCAGCCGGGAATGCCGCTTTTTAATTGGGCAGTGCGGAAACACGCCGCAGGAGCGGCCGGGCGGAAATAGAAGCAGACCGGATCGTTTTCGGAAAAACAAGCACACTGCTCCCGAAGATCCGGTCGAGATTTGAGGTCCGGGGGTCAAGGGGCTTGCCCCTTGCGTTCTCTTGGGGTTCCAAAGGGGTGGTTCTCTTCGGAAGAGAATCACCCCTTTGACAAAAGCCGTGCGTCGCGCGGCTGACCCCACGCGCTTTTTCGACAAATAGTTTTTGCTTGACACTTGTTTACAAAAAGGTTACAATATTCGGTGGATTTATGGAGGGGAGAGAAGGGGCTCTCCCGTTTGTTGATTCAAAAACCCGTTTTGATATACCATCGGGACACGGTCGGACCGGCCGCTCCGATGGAAGCAAAAGTGGACACAGGAGGAATCGAATGAATATACCCAGCCTTGTCATCGGCTTGGCGGCGGGACTTTTCATTGGTATTCTTGCTTGTATTCTGTACCGCAACAAGAAGGCGAAGGACGATAAGGAAAAGATCGCCAACGCCGAAGAGGAGGCGCTGCGCATCATCAACGATGCCATCAAGAGCGCCGAGAGCAAAAAACGCGAGGCCACGCTGGAGGCGAAGGAGGAGATCCTCCGCTCCCGCAAGGAATACGAGAAGGAAGAAAAGGAACGTCGTGCCGACCTGCAGAAGCAGGAACGCCGCTTACAGCAAAAGGAAGAAAACATCGACCGCAAGACCGACGCGATCGAGAAGAAGGAAGAGGCCCTTGCCCAGAAGCACGCCGCTCTGGACAAGGAGAACGAAGAGATCAAGATCATCAAGCGCAGCCAGACCGAGATGCTCGAGCGCATCTCCGGCTTTACGGCTGACGAGGCCAAGAAATACCTGATCGAGCAGGTCGAGTCCGAGGTCACCCACGAGACCGCCCTCAAGATCAAGGAGATCGAGGCCCGCGCCAAGGACGAAGCGGACCAGTATGCCCGCGAGATCGTAGCGTCCGCCATCCAGCGCTGCGCCGCCGATCACGTCGCCGAGATCACCGTCAGCGTGGTTCCCCTGCCCAATGACGAGATGAAGGGACGCATCATCGGCCGCGAGGGCCGCAACATCCGCACCATTGAAACGCTCACGGGCGTCGATCTCATCATCGACGATACGCCCGAGGCCATCACCGTCTCCTGCTTCGAGCCGGTGCGCCGCGAGGTCGCACGTCTGGCGCTCGAAAAGCTGATCGCCGACGGCCGCATCCATCCCACCCACATCGAGGAGATGGTCGCCAAGGCCCGCCGCGAGGTGGACGCCGTCATCAAGTCCGAGGGTGAGCGCGCGGTGCTCGAGACCGGCGTGCGCGGCCTGCACCCCGAGCTGGTGAAGCTGCTCGGCCGCCTGCATTACCGTACGAGCTACGGTCAGAACGTGCTCCAGCACTCCATCGAGGTCGCGCATCTTGCCGGCATGATGGCAGCCGAGCTCGGCGCGGACGTCGCCACGGCGAAGCGCGCCGGCCTGCTGCACGATATCGGCAAGGCCGTCGACCACGAGCTCGAAGGCACCCACGTCGCGCTCGGCGTGGAGTTCCTGCGCAAGTACCATGAGCGCGAGGACGTCATCCACGCGGTGCAGGCGCACCACAACGACGTCGAGCCGCAGACCGTCGTCGCCTGCCTCGTGCAGGCCGCCGACGCCATCTCCGCCGCCCGTCCCGGCGCCCGCCGCGAGAACATCGAGAACTACATCAAGCGCCTCGAAAAGCTCGAGGAGATCACCGGCTCCTACCCCGGCGTCGAGACCTCCTACGCCATTCAGGCGGGCCGCGAGGTCCGCGTGATGGTCAAGCCCGAGCAGGTGAGCGAGGACGATATGGTCATCCTCGCCCGCGAGCTGGCCAAGCGCATCGAGAGCGAGCTCGAGTATCCCGGTCAGATCAAGGTCCATGTGCTGCGTGAGACGAAGGTCATCGAATACGCCAAATGAGAAAAAAGCACCGCCGAAGCGCCGCTTCGGCGGTGCTTTTTTCGTCTGCTATGAAAATGAAAAATGCAGAGAATTCCGATTATGAAAGGATTCCTTCATAAAAAGGGCAGAAGAGACAAAAATTTTTCCGCATATTTGGTGAAAGTCTCAAATCGCGAAATGATTTGAGACTTTTTCTTGCGTATTGAGCGCCGAGAGCTTATAATACAGAAGAACGGGACTGATTTGTGAAAAATTAGACAATCCAAATACTTTATAGTGAAGGAGCAAAAAGACTATGGATTTCCATCTGTCCAAAGAGCATCTGCTGGTTCGCAAAATGTATCGCGAATTTGCAGAAACCGAAGTCAAGCCTTTAGCCGAAGAACTCGATGAGGAAGAGCGCTTCCCCATGGAGACCGTCGAAAAGATGGCCAAGCTCGGCATGATGGGCATTTACTTCCCCAAGCAGTATGGCGGCGCGGGCGGCGACGTTCTGAGCTATGCCATGTGCGTTGAGGAGCTGGCGAAGGTCTGCGGCACCACCGCGGTCGTCGTTTCCGCTCATACCTCCCTGTGCTGCGCCCCGATCTTCGAGAACGGCACCGAGGAGCAGAAGATGAAGTATCTGCCCGACCTTCTCTCCGGCCGCAAGATCGGCGCGTTCGGTCTGACCGAGCCCGGCGCCGGCACGGACGCTTCCGGCCAGCAGACCATCGCTGTCAAGAATGAGAACGGCGACTACGTCCTCAACGGCAGCAAGTGCTTCATCACCAACGGCAACGTTGCCTCCACCTTCGTCGTCTTCGCCATGACCGACAAGAGCAAGGGCAACCACGGCATTTCCGCCTTCATCGTCGAGAGCACCTTCCCCGGCTTCTCCACCGGCAAGCACGAGAAGAAGATGGGCATCCGCGGCTCCTCCACCTGCGACCTGATCTTTGAGGACTGCATCGTTCCCAAGGAGAATCTGCTGGGCAAAGAGGGCAAGGGCTTCAAGATCGCCATGCAGACCCTGGACGGCGGCCG
>CEAB01009668.1_pt1 | contig 11242 bp, 11 predicted proteins | sample 557651 | NCBI WGS metagenome assembly CEAB01 (sample SAMEA3182046, study PRJEB8094) | gut metagenome | biome: human; feature: gut; material: Stool; isolation source: human stools | place: Canada | collected 2011-11-15
CAATGAATCTGTCCGAAAAGGACGATACAAACTTTTTTATAAGAGTAGTAAGATATTTTATCCCGTGGAAGGGCGACGGAGCAGGAGAAGTGTTCAGAAAGATAGTGTTCATGTTCTCTATCGTGCTTTTCTGTGTTTCTCTTAACGAGCTTTCTGATTTTCTGAAAGCCGATGAGCAGGATCAGTCCTATATGCAGGAGATCGTAAATTACGAGCCTGACTTTAGCGATGACGTTGACCTGAGCAAGAATAACGGCTCAGACGATATAGACGTTTCAGACCCTGAGGCTTCAACGAAGGACAGAGAAGTTCAGGATTGGGCTAAGAAGCTTCTGAAAAGGAACAAGGACGTCGTAGGCTGGATAAAGATACCCGGCTTTAAAAATTCCGCAGGTGATGAATATATAAACTTCCCAGTTCTCAAAGGCAAGGATAATGAATATTATCTTTACAAGAATATAGACAAGCAGTATTACGAATCGGGAAGCATTTATGCAGACGCTTGGTCTACCATAAATAAGGACGGGCAGTCTGATAATATCACGATATACGGCCACAATATGAGATATGTGGGAACTTCTTTTACTCACCTTACTGAGTATAAAAAGGGAGTTGATTTTCTTAAGAAATATCCTGTTATCGAGTTCAATACTATCTATGACAGCAACTGCAAGTATGTTATCGTGGGTGCGTTCGTGACGGGAATACTTGAAAATCAGGACGACGGAAAGCTCTTCAAATACTGGACTACCAGATATTTTGACGACGCCGACTATAAGTTCGACGATTGGATCTCAGAAGTGAGAAAGCGTTCGTGGTATTCAAACGATATCGAGTGTACAGCAGACGATAAGTACATATCGCTCTCAACTTGTACAAATGAAACTTCAAATCTCAGGTGGGTAATCGTGGCAAAGAAAATGACGGCTGACGATAACCTGGATCTTATAATAGATTCCTATAAGGACAAGGCAAATAAGGATATTTATTTTCCTAAATGCTGGAGAAATGTATACGGAAACAATAAGAAATATTTCGGCTGGGATTATTGATGTTTATTACACCAAATCGGTGTAAAATAAATTTTAGCTGGCGTCAAGCTCACGGACGGCAGTGAAGACGGTTTGCGTGCAGACGGTCGGAAAGGGTAATGTGATTAAAATGAAGCAGAAAAAAACTGAAGACAGCATAAAGCGAACAGCTAAGCCGTCGGTCAGGAAAGTAGGAACAATGCTGGGCAGCGGTGCGCTGGCAGTGCTGATGATAGGTACAGTAAGTATCTTTGCACTTACAAGCGGCAACAACGAGGCTCAGAAGGACACAAAAGCTGCAATAACCAACACTAAGACCACTTCTGTGACAGAAGCAGAAACTGAGAGAGATGAGACCTATACTTCAATGAACACCGTTACATGGAGAAAAGCGGGTATCAGCGAGTATAAAATGGCACAGGCAGAGTCTGAGACAACAACTTCCGCCAAAGCCACCACAACAAAAAAGACAGAAACAACTAAAAATGCAGCAAAAGAAACAAAGGTCGATAAGGTAACAATGGTCGCAACTGAGATCGTGAACGTCAGAGAAAAGGCTGACAAGAACTCAGAGATAGAAGCTATCGTTGCAACAGACGAGGAAGTTATCGTTACGGCTGAAACAAGCGACGGTTGGTATAAGGTTACATACGGCGACTACAGCGGATATGTAATGAAGGACTATCTTAAAAAGGCAGAAGTAACAACAACTTCCGCTGCAAAGTCCGAAACTACAACAGCAGCTAAGAAGTCTGAAACAAAAAAGACTACGACAACAAAGGCTCAGACAACAAAGTCTGAAACAAAAAAGACAGAAACAAAGAAAACCACAACAGTAAGCTCGAACAGCTCTGTTATAAGCTATACAGATGAAGAATTTGATATGCTTTGCTACGTTCTTCAGGGCGAGGTAGGAAACTGCTCAGAGCAGAGCAAGATCGCTGTTGCAAATGTTATTATCAACAGAGTGAAAACAGGCAGATTTGGAAGCTCTATAAGCGATGTTCTTACAGCGCCAAATCAGTTCACTGCCATAAACGGTTATTACAGCGGCAGGAACAAGCCAACTCAGAACACTATAGATTGTGCAAAGAGAGCGCTGAACGGCGAGGATAATTCAAACGGCGCAGTTTATTACTACGCTCCACAGTATTGCGGCGGAAGCACAGCGGCTTGGTTTGAATCACTCACATTCTGCATGGAGCTTGACGGTCAGAGATACTTCAAGTAATATTTGAAGTTTTTGGCTAAAACGCTGATATTGCGGATATAAAATTGTATATTATGCCGAAAAGTCAGGACGAAACTTAGCTTTGTCTTGACTTTTTTTCAGTATTTGATAAACTATTATTTAGGTATGCAGTGAGTATTTTGCTGCCAATGGGAATGTTTTGCGGTGTGACCGCTTGAAGATAAGGACAGTGTCTTGACGATGAATTTGATGACAAAAAAGATATGTGCAAATGTCTGCGCAGCAGTAATGAGCATAACCGCCGTTGGTATATGCGGTGAGCTGCTGTTGGATAATAATAGCGTGGGTGCAGAAAAAGCCCCTGCGGTGCAGGTCAAAAACGTTGAAGCTCAAAGCGTTAAGACCACTGCCGCTACTGAGGTCTATGACTTTGTGAAGTTCAAAAAGTCCTCTGTGGATAAGTATGATATGTCTTATGTTCAGCAGAAAAAGCAGGCAAAGACCACAAAGAAAAAAGCTTCTGCCAGTGAGTTCACTGTGGAAATGCCTGAGGATAAGGGCGAGTATTACGATATAAAGAACGACCCTGCTAACTTTACAGATACAAGAAGCGTCGCTGATGAGTATTATACTGTCAATGATATAATCTCAGGAAATATCGTCACTCTTAATGGTCATGAACTGCTCTGCCAGATAGTCAACAGCGAGATAGGCAGCGAGTGGGGCGAGGAAGCCATAAAAGCGCAGGCAGTGGCGGCTTATACATGGGTCAGATTTAACGATTCTATCGGTGCTATACCTACGGTGGGACTTAAAAGCGGATATTCTTCAAAGATAGAAAGATGTATAAATGCCGTTGAGGGTCAAACTGTTATGTATAACGGCAATATCATAAATGCCGTTTATTCTGCTTCAACAGCAGGTTATTCTACCACCAGCGAGGATATATGGGGCGTTTCTTATCCTTATCTCAAGCGTGTAAAGAGCGAGTTTGACGATAAAGACCCTAACTGGGGCATTGAAACTACATATACAAAAGACGAGGTCAAGGAGCGTATCGAGAGCCAAACTGATATAAAGCTTTCTGATGACGTGAAGAACTGGTTTAAAATAGATTCTGCTTTCTCCGGAAAGTATATAAGCGCAGTTACTATCGACGGCCATACGAGCTGTACCTATGAGGGCAATGAAGCTAGGATAACAGGCATCACCCTATGCAATCTCTTTGATGTGAAATCGAACGCAATGGAGATAAGCTATAAGGACGGTGTGTTCACCTTCAAGTCCTATGGCTGGGGTCACGGCGTTGGAATGTCGCAGTGGGGCGCTTGCTATTATGCTGAGGCTGGCTATACATACGATCAGATACTTACTCACTATTATGTGAATTGCTATCTTGGTCTGTCATCTGTAAATGACAAGGCTGTAAAAAGAGGTCAGATGTCGCAGGACGAGATAGATAAGGAGATAAAGGATTCAGAGATAGTTGACGAGGGCGGAAACGCTTCAGGGGACAGCAAAAAGGACAGCGAGCCTGCACAGACTCAGCCGACTGAGAGTAGCGCTGTTACCACTGCGCCTGCCACAGAAACACCTGATACTACAACAACTTCGCCTGACGTTCAGCCTGAGGACAATACCGCCACAGAGCAAAATACAGACGAAATATTATAACCGAAAGGGAGAATAAAAATGGGATTTTTTGCACCTAAGAATACACCTGAAAATGCAGTAAAGGCACAGATAGACGCAAAGCTTGCCTTTATAAACGATAAGTATACCGAGATAGGCAGATTTGTCAAGCTCAGAATGGCTGACAAGATAGAAGAGCCTGAGGTGAAAAACCTTATTGCTCAGATAGACGCAACTCTTGAAGAACTGAAAAATCTTAATGAACAGCTTCTTACCATCAGAGGAATGAAGCTTTGTTCCGGCTGTGGCCACGAGATACCAGTGAATATGGCATTCTGCCCTAACTGCGGAACAAAACAGCCTGAAATGGCTCAGCCTGTTTATCAGCAGCCTGCTCAGGGCGGTGCAGTTCCAATGGGCGCACAGCCTGTTATACAAAACAGTCAGGGCTATCATAATCACCCTGTTTCACCTGCTTATACTCAGCCACAGGCTAATCCTGTTTATGGCAATCCTGCTCAGCAGAATGTTCAGACAGCCGCTCCTATCCCTGAGCCTGCTGTGGCACAGACTGCTGCACCTATCCCACAGCCTGAAACAGCACCTCAGCCTGCGCCAATGCCAGAGCCTGCTCCGGTGATAGCAGAAACTCCGGTACAAGAGCCTGCAAACAGCAGTTTTGTATTCTGCTCTCAGTGCGGTCACAAAGAGCCGGCAGGCGTTAAGTTCTGCTCAGAGTGCGGAATGAAGTTGTAATAAAAAAACTAAGGCAGCGCAGGATAATAAGTGCGTTGCCTTTTTGAGTAAGAAGTAAAAGAAGTAAAGGAAGATATTTATGTCAGTGAATATTTCAAGCGAGCTTATGGAGTATGATGTTATACTTGCTTCAGCGTCGCCAAGAAGAAAAGAACTGCTGTCATTGATGTGTGAGAATTTCAGAGTTATCCCCTCTGATTGTGACGAAAAAATACCTGAGGACGTTACGCCAGAGCTTGCCCCTGAGTATCTTTCAGGGATAAAGTGCAGATGTATCGCTTCGGTCTATGATCTGAGCGTTGTTATCGGCTGTGACACTGTTGTAATATGCGATGGGGAAGTTCTCGGTAAGCCTGAGGACGAAGCTGACGCCATAAGAATGTTAAAAATGCTGTCAGGCAAGACACATCATGTTGTAACAGGCGTTACCCTTGGCAGAGGCTGTCGTTACAGCAGTTTTTCCGCCACCACCGCAGTGACTTTCAGAGAGCTTTCCGACCAGGAGATAAAAGCCTATGTGAAAAGCGGCGAGCCTATGGATAAAGCAGGGGCTTATGGTATACAAGGGCTTGGAGCGCTTCTTGTGGAAAAGATAGACGGGGACTTTTATAACGTTGTTGGTCTGCCTGTGAGCAGGCTTGCAGAGGAGCTCCACGAGTTTTTGAAGAAGGTTCAGTCGAAGTAGATCTTCTTGTTGCTCTCCTGAGTTTTCGGGAACACTGTCACTTTGTCGTTTCCGTCAACAATGCAGAGGAAAACTTTGTCAGGCGATGAACAGCCCTGCTTTCTTATCTCGTTGGTGAGCCATTTTATCTCCTTGCCTGCATATTTCAGATTGTCCTCCATAATAACGCCGTCAAGGATAAGGTCGGTGCAAAGCTTTTCGTCCTGCTTCTCATAGCCTAGGTCTTTCGGCGTGAGAGGTGCTTCTGCGGCACGTTCCATGAAAGAGATAGTGCCATTGGTTTCCAGAATAGCGTAGTATATCTTCGAGATGTCGAAATAGCCTGACGTTCTCGCCCTTGAAAGCAGATCGTTCACATCAAGCTTGGCGGTCTTAAGGTTTTCGGGATATATCTTGCCTTTTTCAATAAGCAGGATAGGCTTGCCCGAAAGAAAATGTCGGCAGTGGATAGACTTCATTGTAAGCACCGACAGCAGAAAGCCTGTCAGTCCGTAAAGCGCCATTGCGATAACAGGCACGATAAGCTCGCTCATTTCCTGGGATACTGCCATCTCAGAGGCGATAGAGCCTATGGTGATGCCGTTGATGTAGTCAAAAAGCGTGAGCTGTGAAATCTGTTTGTTGCCAAGAAGCTTTGATATTGCGAACATGACTATTATAGAACCCACAGTGGCGAGAATGGTGTGCGTGATGTTCATAGGTTTGACCCCCTTTTGATTCATGCCCTTATTATCTGCATATGGTGGCAGATTATTCTTCCCCTGCATAGTATGACAGAGAATTATCAGGGAGGACGGACAAGGTGGATAACAGAGGACTGTGCTGCGGACAGCAGCTTAATATAATGGCGGCGGCGTTTGCCAACTATTTGGGCGAGGGCATGAGCATAGACCAGCTCAGTTTGCTTTCAGCCTTTTTGCAGTCGGTGGGCGAATCGCTTGACGTTATCGCCTCCGCAAAGCAGCTTTGTGCAGGGAATGAGAATGATACAGGAGCGTAAAATGGGACTTTTTAAGAAGAATAAGGGTACGCCCTTGAAAGAGCTTGAACGCTATCACGGAAAGAGAGTTTCCTATGTGGTGGAGCGTGAGGGTGCAGAGGAAAATGTCATCGGCAGAACAGGCGGTATATCTGTGGACAGCGAAAAGCTTGTGGTGGTGTGTGACGGACACGAGGTGTTCAGGTGCAGTACCGACGGCATAGTTTGCGCTGAGCTTATGAGTCACAACGGAGCGGATATAAAGGGCAAGGATATGACAACAGGGAAGTTTCGCCATATCGTTGTGCATTACGCAAACAAAAGGTGATATTTTTGCAAATGCACTCTCTTTGCACATAATTCTATCACATTGCAGTGGTAATATTATTATAGTCGGAAAGGAAAGACCGACAGTTTAATAAGACTTCATGATTGTTTTCTTCATATATTTTTCTATACTTCCTTAATTGATAAAAGCCCGCACCTTGGTGTGGGTTTTTATTCTTGTATAATGTCTTAGAGAAAAATTCATTTTATTGCTGTTGACAATTCATATTTATGGTGATATAATGATTGTATTGAATATCATAAAGGCTGTGACGAGAAAGGTGACGGTGCGAATACTTCGCAGAGAGCGGACGTTTGGTGAAAGTCCGCAGGGATAACGCCGTCAGGATCATCTCTGAGCTGATCCGCCTAAGCAGATGTGTTAAGCGGATACGGTCTCTCACCGTTAGAAGGAGATATGAGTGGCAGGCTTATGGTCTGCAATCAGAGTGGTAACACGGAGATATTATGTCTTCGCCTCTAGTCAGGCGAGGGCTTTTTTTATTACATAGAAAAAAGAGGTTGTTTTTTATGCTTACATTGGATAAGGTTTTTGACGCTTCAAACGTGCTTAAAGAGGTCATCAGACCAACAGCGTGTATCCATGCGCCAAAGGTGAACCCTGATTGTGACGTTTATCTGAAAACAGAAAATCTTCAGGTAACAGGTTCTTTCAAGGTAAGAGGAGCTTATTATAAGATATCACAGCTTTCAGACGAGGAAAAGTCACACGGTGTTATCGCCTGCTCAGCAGGAAACCACGCTCAGGGCGTTGCTCTTGCCGCAACAAAGAACGGTATAAAGTCTATAATCTGCCTGCCTGACGGCGCACCTATCTCAAAGGTAGAGGCAACAAAGGGCTATGGCGCTGAGGTATGTCTTGTACCTGGCGTTTATGACGACGCTTATGCAAAGGCTATCGAGCTTCGTGACGCTAACGGCTATACATTCATTCACCCATTCGATGACGAGAACGTTATCGCAGGTCAGGGAACTATAGGTCTGGAGATACTCAATCAGGTGGCTGACGCAGACGTTATCGTTGTTCCGGTTGGCGGCGGCGGACTTATCTCAGGCGTTGCTTTCACTGTAAAACAGCTCAAGCCAAGCGTTAGAGTATACGGTGTTCAGGCTGAGGGCGCACCTTCAATGGTAAATTCACTTAAAGACGGCAAGATAGAGTGCCTTGAAAGCGTTCACACTATCGCAGACGGAATCAAGGTAAAAGAGCCTGGCGAGCATACCTTCGAGTATTGCAGCAAGTATGTTGACGGCGTTGTTACAGTTTCTGACGACGAGATATCATCAGCTATCCTCCACCTTATCGAGAAGCAGAAGCTCGTTTCAGAGGGTGCAGGCGCAACACCTGTTGCCGCAGTAATGTTCAATAAGATACCTGACATCAAGGGCAAAAAGGTCGTATGCCTTGTTTCAGGCGGAAATATAGACGTAACTATCCTTTCAAGAGTTATCAAGAGAGGTCTGCTCAAGTCTGGCAGATCTGATACTCTTACTATCCAGCTTGAGGACAGACCAGGTCAGCTTAGAGATGTTTCAGAGATAATCTCAAAGCTTGGCGGAAACGTTGTTTCTGTTCACCACGAGAGAGCAAGCGAGGACAGCGATATCACAGATTGCCTGCTCAGACTTGTTCTTGAAACAAGAAACTTTGATCATATCAGAGAGATAAGACAGGCTCTTACAGCCGCAGGCTTTAAGATAGTCAATAAGTAATTTTAAGACAGGAGTAGATAAAAATGGCAGAAGTTGTTTACACAAAGAACGCACCGGACGCAATAGGTCCATATTCACAGGCAATGAAGGTAGGAAACCTTGTTTTCACATCAGGTCAGATAGCAATAAATCCTGCAACAGGCAACGTTGAGGCAACAACTATCGAGGAGCAGACACATCAGGTATGCAAGAACCTCACAAACGTTCTTGAAGCCGCAGGAACATCTATCGGCAAGGCTGTAAAGACAGTATGCTTCCTTAAGAATATGTCAGATTTCGGCGCATTCAACGGCGTTTACGGCGAGTATTTCACATCAAAGCCTGCACGTTCATGCGTTGCCGCAAAAGAGCTTCCAAAGGACGTTCTTGTTGAGGTAGAGGTGATCGCTGAGGTATAAGTCCTATCTGTAGGGGTGAACAGCGTTCGCCCGTTATGCAGTAGTATCAGGCGTTTTGTATAATTTCGGGCGGCATTAGTCGCCCGTTGTTTTTCTGTAAAAAAGGGGTGAGGAAAATAAGCAGTGAGTTTATAAAAAGCAAAATGCGAACGGTAAAAAAATTCTCCATAGCCTTTGCAAAGTGGGTCTTTATAGCCTGCGCAGTGGGCGTTGTCGGGGGAATAGTCGGCTCGCTGTTCCATATGGCGGTAAACTTTGCCACAGGCTTCCGTGAGGGTCATAGCTGGACACTGTATCTGATGCCACTGGCAGGTCTGTTTATCATTTTCAGCTACCGTGTCTGCAAGGTCAATGAGGAGACCGGTACAAATCTTATCATAAGCTCTGTTCGTGGAAACATCAAAGTGCCGTTGCTTATGGCGCCTCTCATCTTCCTTGGCACTGTACTCACCCACCTTACGGGCGGTTCGGCAGGACGTGAGGGTGCGGCTTTGCAGCTTGGCGGAAGCATTGGCGCAAAGGTGGGCGAGCTTTTAAAGCTTGACGAAAAAGACTCCAGCCTTGTGATAATGTGCGGAATGAGCGCAGTGTTTGCCGCACTTTTCGGCACGCCTTTGACTGCGACTTTCTTCGCCATGGAAGTAATAAGCGTGGGCGTTATATACTATGTTGGTCTTGTGCCTTGCATAGCTTCCTCCCTTATCGCATATAAAATATCCCTGTTGGCAGGGCTTGCGCCAACAAAGTTCACCATAACAGGCATACCAAGGCTTTCCCTTGTGTCTGTGACCCAGATAGCAGCGCTTGCAGCTCTTTGTGCGGTGATATCCATACTCCTTTGCATGGTAATGGAGTTTTCACATTCAAGATTTCAAATGTATCTCCATAACACCTATCTCAGGATAGCTGTAGGCGGCGCTGTGGTCATTGCTTTGACCTTGCTTGCAGGTACAAGGGATTACAACGGAGCAGGCGTAGACGTTATCGTGGCGGCTTTAGAGAAAGGTAAGGCGCACCCTGAAGCCTTTGCCCTGAAAATGCTTTTCACCGCCATAACTATAAATACAGGCTTCAAGGGCGGTGAGATAGTCCCGACCTTCTTTATAGGAGCGACGTTCGGCTGTACAGCCGCAGGCTTTTTGGGACTTGACCCATCATTTGGTGCGGCTATAGGTCTTGTGGCACTTTTCTGTGGCGTTGTGAACTGTCCTGTGGCTTCCATACTTCTCAGCTATGAGCTTTTCGGAGGAAGTGGGCTTGTGCTTTTTGCGGTCGCCTGTGGAGTAAGCTATATGCTTTCAGGCTATTACGGACTTTATTCCAGCCAGAAAATAATGTACTCAAAGACAAAACCTGAATATATCAACATAAATGCAAAATAAAAGAGAGCCAAAGCGGCTCTCTTTTTCTATTCACTCATTGTTATGCTCTCGAATTTACCCCTTGTGACCTTGATAAGGTCTTTTGGGGAAAGCATTATCTGCGACCCAATACGTCCGCCGCTTATGATTATCTCCTCAAACTGCTCCGCAGAGCTGTCAACTACCGTCATGTACTGCTTTTTCATGCCAAGAGGCGTACAGCCGCCACGAATGTAGCCCGTAACAGAGTTTATATCCTTTACATGGAGCATCTCCACCGACTTTTCACCCACGGACTTTGCCGCCTTTTTCATGTCAAGCTCCTCTGCGATAGGAATGGCAAAAACATAGTAATTGCCGCTTTTGCCCACCGTCACAAGGGTCTTGAACGAGCTTTCATATGGCTGACCGAGCATATCGGCAATGTGTATGCCGTCGATAAACTCGTCGCACTCATATGTGTTGACCTTGTATTTTACCTTATTTCTGTCAAGAATACGCATGGCGTTGGTCTTGACTTCCTTATCCTTTGACATTTTTTATCGCTCCCAATAAAATATTGCCCCTATTTCTCCCTTGAAAGCTTCACAGTGTCGGCAATTATGTCGGCGCACATTTCGTAGCCAAGCTTGCCGCTGTCAAGGCACATATCATAGCTTGAAATATCTCCCCACTTTTTGTTGGTGTTGGAGTTGTAATAGTCGGCACGCTTCTTGTCATACTTTTTGAGCCTTGCTTCTACCTCGTCCTCGGAGATGTTGTGCTTTTCCATAGCGCACTCCTGACGCTTCTCAAAGCTTGCATTAATGAAGACATTCAGCGTCTTGACTTTGTTTTTCAGTATAAAATCTGCACATCTGCCCACGATAACGCAGTTTCCCTTTGAAACAAGCTCCATTATTACCTCTGTTTCAGCGGCGAATATCTTCTCTGTTATAGGATACTCTTTCTCCTTTGAAAACAGATTTATAGGCGTTTTGAGAATGTTCAGCACAGCCTCTTCGTATTTTTGTATCTCGCTCATTGCAATGCCGCTTTTCTGCGCCGCCATGTCGATTATCTCTCTGTCATAGCATGGGATACCAAGCTTTTCAGCCACGATCTTACCGATAGTCGAGCCGCCTGCGCAATAATGTCTGCCGATAGT
>CEAB01036138.1_pt1 | contig 11238 bp, 9 predicted proteins | sample 557651 | NCBI WGS metagenome assembly CEAB01 (sample SAMEA3182046, study PRJEB8094) | gut metagenome | biome: human; feature: gut; material: Stool; isolation source: human stools | place: Canada | collected 2011-11-15
CCAATCCTCATCCATAGCATCAGCCCAAGCCTGCAACTCACAATCAAGAGCAAGTGTAGCATACATAAGCGGATTATCAATTGCAAGGTTATCAATAAGCCTTTGAGAGTTAGGTGTAGTATGGGGATTCTTTTCAGCTTCAGAACAGGATAAGAATAGAAGTGTATTATCAGCAAAAGCAATATCAATTCCGTTCTTGTATTGGTTGCAGTAAGCAAAATGTATTTTCATAGTATTAGTCCTTTCTTTGTCAAAGTAATGAGCAGTTAAGGGAATGTGTAGGCATTCACCATGCATACAACACATATGCAACAATATCATACACAAATCTCCTATTTATGGGCTTTTCAGGATATACAAACGTTCTCAAAGAGATAGGATTTTGCAATTCAAATATTTTTGTGTGATGTGTTATATCGTGGTATAATTAAAAATCATTGATTTACCGAGGTACATATGAAAATTTGGTTAGATGATTTAAGGGTTGCACCTGACGGATATGAAACCGCTAAATCTGTCAATGAGGCAATTGATTTAATAGAAGAGTGTGAGCAGAATGGAGATGAAATAGAAGTTCTGGATTTGGACCATGATTTAGGCGATTATGCTTATGATGGCGGCGATGCAATAAAACTTCTTGATTATCTGGCGGAAAGAGAAACATTTTATCCCGTGGAAATCCATACAGCAAATCCGGTTGGAAGGGAAAATATGTATAGAATGCTTGACCGGTATTGGCCTGATTTATATTAATCAGCTGTGTTTTGTATTTCTGGTCAATAAAAGTAGGGCTGGCAATCAAATATGATTGTCAGCCCTGATTTTTTCGGTTTACCACCATTTCTCCTTATAAGAATACTCACCACGGTAATTGGAAGCATTATAATCAGGATACTTAAATGGTGCATATACGTCATCCTTAGGTGCGTCATCCTGTGTGTATATGTACATAGAGTCATAATCCCATGTGACAATTTCGTCGCGGGCGTCACCGTAAAGATTTACAGCCTCGGCACACAGGGTAGGATGTCCGTCATCAGGAAATCTGACGACCTGAATACCGTTTCCGTCAATCATGCCGCCTCGCTCAATATCGGCATTGAGCAGGATAAAATCCTGACCGTCGCCAGTCCAGTTGACAGGAGTTAAGAGATTGCCGTTAAGTTCATTTTCCATTTCCCACAGCTGATTGCCTTCGCTGTCATAGAAATATATAATTCCCTGATGTCCCCAGAAATTAACAACAACCATTTCATATCCTGGGCGGTCCGGGAGATAATTGGCGAGACTGACACGCTGTGCATGACCGATGCCATCCTTTTTAAGAAGATTTCCATTAAAATCACTTATCAGGAAACCTTCTTTTCCGGCAACGCAGGCAAAAAATTTAGTGCCCTTATGCGGACCGGATTCAAATCTGCCCGGAACAATTTCATCAATATGGTCTTCTTTGACAGGCATTGTCCACATTTTATTTCCGTGGCAGTCAAGCATGTTATAACCGACTAAAAGCTCATCGTGTCCATCACCATTAATATCGATTGCAAAAGGAAAATGTCCCGTATTTTTATCGCTCTGGAAATGCCACATAACCTCAAGGTTATCATTTAGGGCATAAACTCTGCAATAACGGTCCTTAATAAGAATATCGCGTGGTTTTTCAAGACCACGGAAATTGCATATACGCATGCCGTCAGGATTAATTCTGTCAAATGCATATATTTTATCAGGAACACCTATAATAGTTCCGTCTTCTTCAGACGTAGAGAAAGGCGTTTTAGCCCGTTTTTTAACTTCACCGGTTCTTCCGTCAAGAATTAAGACTTCAAAATTCTTGGCAGTGATAACTTCATCAAAACCATCACCATCAATGTCATATATCTGCATAGGCATATCGGCAGATATTGTTCCGATGTCGTGGTTATCTGTTGGTTCGCCATGCTGCCATAATATATTTCCGTCAAGGTCGAATGCAGTGAGACAGCTTATCGTTCCGTAAGCATCACGGTTTACACGTTTCTGGCACTGTGCCATAACCATCTGGTACTCACCATTGCCAAGAAGATGTCCAAAACGGAGTTGTCTGCCTGTGCCACAGCCTTTGAGGTCGATTTTTTTAAGAAGCTTCATCTTAGGATATTTAGCCTGTGCTTTTTCACATTCAGCTTTATAGGCATTTCTTGCTGCGTCAATAGAGGCAGCAGTGCTTTCGGAAGTTGTAACATTTACAAAGCCAAATTGTGCGGGTATAGTTGCAGTAATGGCAACTTTTCCACCTTGTGCGGCATATTCTGTATCAAGGTCAAAATATACTTTATCATCAACACTACATATAATGTGGCTTCCTTTAATATCGGCTTTGAGTACATAAGTGTCATCACAGTTGTAATCAAAAGGCACTGAAGCGATAATAGTAACTTCTTCTTTGTGGCGGTATTCAAGCCTTAATTCATGCTCTTCAAAAACGAGAACAAGAAGATTTGCTGAATTCTGACAGCAAAATCCGATACCTGCATTGCCCCATTTTGTTGTGAACATACGCACGCCTGCAGTTATAGTGTAATCCCGCCAGAACCTGTCTCCGCTTGTAAGCATCGGAAAAGTGCGGTGTGGCTTGTCATTGCGGATACGCATCTGTTCCATATAATGTTTTCCATTATATTCAGTAATAACCCATGATGCACCCTGTCCGTTATAAGTGTGGTTACACACGGGGTCATACCATTTTCCATAATATCCGGGATAGTGGATAAAATGATATTCGCCCATTGCCGAATGATTTTTGTCATATGGGAATTCACCAATAGGAAAATCCTTAAAATTTTCATCAAGTAAAATATACTCTGCCATAATTACCTCCATTCTGATAACTTGTAATTTCATTGAAGTAAAATTGTATATTGATTATAAAATGTTTTTTGAAAAATTATTACTGTTTTTTTACATGTTTTTTGAATTTAAAAGATTTAATGTCGTTATTTATATATAAATTTTTGACAAATATTATTAGCAGTGGTATTATAATATAAAATGTATATTAAAACACAGAAAATATTAGAAACGGAGGTACATGCATGACAAGAAACTTATTTAGCAGATATGCTTCTGATGAGAATAATCCTGACTGGGAGAATCATATAGAGCGTGAAACACAGTTGTATCATCGGAAAAGTGACATACGTTCAGAATATGAGAGAGATTATACACGTATATTACATTCACTTGCATACAGAAGATTAAAGCATAAGACTCAGGTGTTTTTTAATATTGACAATGACCATATATGCACACGAATGGAACATGTACAGCATGTTGAGTCGGTGAGCTGTACTATTGCAAAGTTTCTCGGATTGAATGTTGATCTCACAAGAGCAATAGCAATGGGGCACGATTTGGGACATGCACCTTTTGGACATGAAGGAGAAGTTGAGTTAACGAGAATACGAAAAGACTTTGGAATGGACAGATTCTGGCATGAAAGAAACAGTCTTAGAATAATAGACAATATTGAACTGCTTGAAGACGATAAGAGCGAGCTGAAAAATCTTGACCTTACGTATGCAGTCCGGGACGGTATAATTTCACATTGCGGAGAGGTTGATGAGAACGGTATCTTTCCAAGAAAAGAAAAAATAGATCTGGATACATTTTGCGAACCGGGACAGTTTCAGGCCTATACATGGGAGGGCTGCGTTGTAAAAGTTTCCGATAAAATTGCATATCTCGGAAGAGATATAGAAGATGCAGTCCGGATTAATTTTATTGGTGAAAAAGAGATTGATGAGCTGGCAAAGATTTCACAAAAGTATGGTGTTGAAACGATAAATACGACAGTTATAATCCATAATTTTATAACAAGCATATGCGGGAACAGCTCGCCTCAACAGGGAATCAGGCTGAGTGATAAATATAATAAAATGCTTAAAGAAATAAAAGATTTTAATTATACAGCAATTTATAAGAATGAAAAATTCAAAGTTTACCGTGACTATGTTGCATTGGTTATAAGAAGTATTTTTAATACACTGATGAAGACATATGATGTTTGTAATCCTTATAAAAGCCTTGATAATATAGATTGCATGAAAGAAGCATATCCTATGCTTGCAGGTGATTTTTACAAACATATCAAAGTATATTCCAATATACAAGGTGATAATGAAAAGTACAAAAATAAAAAGATTTATGGAAATATAGAGACAAAAGAAATATATGCTCAGGCAATAATTGATTATATTTCAGGAATGACGGACAGATACGCAGTGGAGATATTTAACGAATTGTTAAAGTATTAAAATATATCTGATGGAGGCATTACATATGGAATTATATGCTGCCGCTCCCGGACGAATTCGATATATTATACTATGTGAGGATAACAGATGTCAGAAAAAAATAATGCAATATTTACAAGGCGAAGCATAAGAAAATATGAGATAACGCCTATACCAAAAGAAATCATAGAAGAGGTTATAAAAGCGGCACAGGCTGCTCCGTCAGCCAAAAACCGACAGCCGTGGAAATATCTTGTATACAGTGGAAACGCAAAAAAGGAGATACTTGATATTTTCAGGCAGGGAATTGCAAGAGAAGAAAAAAATCCAATGCTGCCGTTTTCATCATTTGGCATACCCGATGCGAAGAATACATTGAATATAATGGAAAATGCCCCTGTTGTAATAATGGTAATTAATACTAACGGAAAATCACCGTTTTCGTCTTTGAATGATGATGAGCGTTTTACAGAAATAAATGATTCAATGTCAATAGGTGCGTCAATAGAGAATATGCTTATTTGTGCAGAGGAGATTGGAATAGGCAGCCTTTGGATAGGAAATACATGTTTTGCGTACAAAGAGCTTGCCGATTATCTTAAAATTAATGACTGCGGACAGCTTATCGGTGCCATTGCACTGGGATACAAGGCACAAAATCCGTCTGCCCGACCGAGAAAAAATATAGAAGAAATCGTGGAATATTATAATTGAAAGTATAATATTTATTTAAAAATTTAAAAATATATGGACATTTTAAAATGTTTGTATTAATATGTATAATACAAGCAATACAAAATGTGTGAGGCGAAAATTATGATATTAAAGTTAGATATGAACAGTACCGTTCCGATATATGTACAGCTTCGTAATCAGATAGTTATGGGAATCGGACACGGAGAACTGAAAGAGGGAGAGCGGCTGCCGACGGTAAGACAGCTTGCGTCGGATGCGGGAGTTAATACAATGACGGTCAATAAGACGTACCAGATTCTTAAAGCGGAAGGGTATATACAGACCGACAGGCGGCAAGGGGCGATGGTTGCACGCAACATTACCATGAATAAGGAATTTCGTGAAAAGCTTGAATCGGAGCTGGAGCTTTTATCTGCTGAGGCAAGTATTAACGGAATGGATAAGAGTGAATTTATGAAAATGTGTGAAAGTATTTATTCAACGATGAATCCACAGCCGCTACAGGCGTGAGAAAGCAGGTTAGGTATGAGTATAGTATTATTTATGATGTTTTTGTTTTCCGGGCTTATGATAACACTTATTTGCAGATTCACAGTTTTTTCAGAATATGAATATACACAGGGAATGTATCTTGGAGTGCATATTCCGCCGGAAGAAAAAGGTAGTGAGATAGTCAGGCCATTCATGGAAAAAGAGGTAAAAAGGCAGAAGATATTCCAGAATATTAACATGCTGTTATCGGTTTTATTGTGCATACCGGTCCTTTTCTGGGAAGCTGCGTCGGTTATAATATGGACGGTATGGATGTGTACATATATGATAGGATATATGTACATTCTTAATTCGGCACACCGCAGATTATATAAAATAAAGATTCAGAATGGGTGGATAAATAAAAACACTCAGATGATTTATGTGGATACATCGCTTTCGGCAGATGAACGCAGTTTAAAGTCAAATAACAGATATCACATTATTACGATTGCTTCAGAATTTATAATGACAATCCCATTTATGATTAATAAATCATACAGCAGAAGTGAAGGTTTGATTTTAGCATTAGCTGCGATATCAATTTCTTTAATATGTATGATTTTAAATATATATGTTAATAAAAGAAATACAACGGTTTACAGCGAAGATACCAATATAAACAAGGCTGTCATGAATCTGTCAAGGAAGTATTTCAATGAGGGCTTTATATCATTAAGCATGTGCAATGCCGCAGCATTTCTGTTATTTACAATATTGTATATGATAAACAGGGAAGTATCTTTTATGTCGATGATGCTGTATATAACTATTCAGACACTTTCGACAATATTTCTTGTGGCGGCGTACCTGATTCTGATAAAAAAGAAAAAAGAACTTCTGTCGTCAGATATGAAACCGGTTTATGTAGATGATGATGAATATTGGAAAACAGGATATTATTATAATCCGAATGATAATCATATTCTTGTGAAGAATCGTATGTTTGATGGTAATTATTCATTCAATCTGGCTAATTCCAAAGCAAGATTTATATGTGGAGGACTTTATATAGTTATAATAGCAGCTATAGTGTTTACACTGGTTGTGTTGCTTCCGTTTTCTAATGTGAAGATGAATGTGGATATTTCATCAGAAAAAATGAAAGTATCGGCAGCAGGTTATAAATATCAGGTGGATGCAGATAATATTGAGAATATTGAATTGCTTGATAAATTGCCCGGTGAAAGTTTTTACCGCGTAAACGGAGGTTCAACTGATACGTATGATATAGGTTATTATAAAGGTTCTGATACAGGAAAGTGTATGCTTTTCATATTTGACGGATATGAACCCATCCTTAAAATAACAGGTGGTGGAAAAATTGTATTTTTAAATTCAAAAAATGAAGGAGAAGTACAAGATTGGTATGAACAGATAAAAAAGATACGGAATGATAGTGAAATGAAAGAATAAAAGGCTGATTTTTGGCGAAACAAAATACCGCAGACACATTTAATGTCTGCGGCGAAAATAATTCAATATGTTATGTTTAGCAGATTACAGTTTGTAATCAACATCAGGGTTTATGGTGAGTGCAACACCGGTTTCAAATGTACCGTTACCGTTTTCGGCAAAAAGTGAAAATAATGTTCCTGTAAAAGTCATTGTACGTGTACCCTCCGTGCTGAGTCCGGCATTAAGTCCCGAACCGATTTCATGGTAGGCAATTTTTGCATTGAGATTCGTTGTATCAGCAAGGGCATAAGAAAAAGTATATTTTTCGCGGTCAGTATCTATTTTTACAAGAAGATTGAGATTTTCCTCATCTTTAGTTATAGGAATATGTGCAAGTTCTGCACCCATGTCGTGTATATGTTTATAAAATCCGACATATTTTCCATTTTCATCGCTGCCAACATATATTTCATAGTGATAATCGTTGTTATAGTAGGCAGCAACACCGAATCGTTTTGCTGTACTGTCTTTTATTTCTAATACAGCTTTAAGTGATGTTGTAAATTCCGGCTGCTTAAATGAAAGAACAGTCGGGGATTTACCTGGTTCATTCAATGTTATATCAGTACCTTTAAGCGTGAGACATCCGTTTTTACTGTCATAAATATAATGAGACATATCAGGATTTCTTGTGAACTGCAGGCGTTTGTCAAGAGTATCATTGTGGAAGTCAATATTGACGCTGTGGTCTGCATGTAAAAATGGTCTGCCTGTTGCATCGTCTGTTATTGTATTAGCAATTGTCTCCGGCTCATTTATGCCCGGAAGAGGTGCATCCATTACAAGCTCAATAGTTCCGTTTCCGTTGTATCCGACAACAGGCCATCCGTCTTCACTCCATGTGACAGGTGCAAGAAAGGTTTCACGGCCGAGATTGTGAAGAAGTGCATGGCTGAAGCGTCTTATTCCGAGGAATACAAGCCACCAGTTTCCGTTTGCATCTTCAACAAGGTCAGCATGTCCGGTAGCCTGAATTTCGGATTTTTTATACTCTTTATGAGAAATAATAGGATTGTTTGGACACGGTGTATAAGGACCGAATACATTTTTTGAACGCTGTATTGTTTCGCGGTGAGCATATTCTGTTCCGCCTTCCGCAATCATAAGGTAATACCAGCCGTCTTTTTTGTAGATATGTGGACCTTCTGCACATTGACCGCCACAGCCAGTGCTTATAAGGTGCTTGTCGGAAAGAATTTCGCCCGTCATCGGATTGATTTTAAATGCAACAATACCTCTTACACCGTCAAGATTACCGGTTGAACAGTAATAACAGCAGTCATCATCATCCCAGAAAAGTGATGGGTCTATACCACCCTGGTCAATCCATGCAGGGTCTGACCAGTCTTTGTTTATATCGTCTGTATGAACAACAAAGTTTCCTTTATCGGTAACATTAGTTGTTATCATATAAAACATTCCTTTGTGATACCTTATTGTAGGTGCATATATACCACCGGAATTGCGGCAGCCTTCAAGTTCAAGCTGCGAACGTCTGTTAAGGCAGTATCCGGTAAGTTCCCAGTTTACAAGATTGCGGCTGTGATATATCGGTACACCGGGGAAGAATTCAAATGTTGAATTAACAAGATAAAAATCATCGCCAACGCGGCAGATGCTTGGGTCGGGATTGTATCCCGGAATAACAGGGTTTTTAAAAAGCATAATCTTATCACCTCAGAAAAAATATTGTATACAAAATAAAAATTAAAGTGCGGTTATATAAAAATACATTTAATAACTTATCTGTAGAATATATTTATTTAAAGATAAATTCAAGGTAAAAGTGTGTCATAAATTATTTAATTTACAGAAAAACTTTTGACAAATCTTATACATAAATTTTGTATGTAACGTGTATGACGCTTATTTTTAGTCAGAAATAATTTAATATATGAAGTGCATGGCTGCAAAGTAGTTTACTTGAAATAGCAGTTTATGTATGTTACAATGGCAAAAGCAATAAATTTAATATACGAAAGGCGGATTTGAGCATGAATGACAGATACCAGACACCTCTTGCGGAAAGATATGCGAGCAAAGAAATGCAGTATATTTTTTCGCCTGATATGAAGTTTAAGACATGGAGAAAACTTTGGATTGCACTGGCTGAGACAGAAAAGGAACTCGGACTTGATATTACAGACGAGCAGATTGAGGAACTCAAGGCTAACAAAGACAATATCAATTACGAAGATGCAAAAAAGCGTGAAAAAGAAGTAAGACATGATGTAATGTCACACGTATATGCATATGGACTTCAGTGTCCTAAGGCAAAAGGAATTATCCATCTTGGAGCAACTTCATGTTATGTTGGTGATAATACAGATATTATTGTTATGACAGAGGCATTGAAGCTTGTTCGTAAAAAACTTATAAATGTAATCGGTGAACTTTCTAAGTTTGCAGATAAATATAAGGCACTTCCTACACTTGCATTTACACATTTCCAGCCGGCACAGCCGACAACAGTAGGCAAGCGTGCAACACTCTGGCTTAATGAACTTGTTATGGATTTAGAGGATGTTGATTATGTACTTTCAACAATGAAGCTTTTAGGATGTAAAGGTACAACAGGTACACAGGCCTCTTTCCTTGAATTATTCAATGGAGATCATACGAAAATCCGTCAGATAGATGGAAAGATTGCACAAAAGATGGGATTTGACAAGTGTGTTCCTGTATCAGGACAGACATATTCAAGAAAAGTAGATACAAGAGTTCTCAATGTACTTGCCGGAATTGCAGCGAGTGCACATAAGTTCTCTAACGATATCAGACTTTTACAGCACTTAAAAGAAGTTGAGGAACCATTTGAAAAATCACAGATTGGTTCATCAGCTATGGCTTATAAACGTAATCCGATGAGAAGCGAAAGAATGGCATCACTTGCAGATTTTGTAATTGCAGATGCACTTAATCCGGCTATCGTATCATCAACACAGTGGTTTGAGAGAACGCTTGATGATTCAGCAAATAAGAGAATGTCAGTTCCGGAAGGATTCCTCGCAGTTGATGGTATTCTTGATTTATATCTTAATGTTGTTGACGGACTTGTTGTATACGAGAAGGTTATTAACAGAAGACTTATGTCAGAACTTCCATTTATGGCAACAGAAAATATTATGATGGATGCAGTTAAGGCCGGCGGAGACAGACAGGAACTCCACGAAAGAATTCGTGAGCTTTCTATGGAAGCAGGAAAGAGAGTTAAGCAGGAAGGTCTTGAAAATAATCTTCTTGAACTTATTGCGGCAGATCCAATGTTTGGTGTAACACTTGATGAACTTAAAGCTAAACTTGATCCTTCAAAGTATGTAGGACGTTCAAAAGAGCAGGTTGAAGAATATCTTGCAGAAATTATCAATCCTATTCTTGATGCTAATAAAGAAGAACTCGGAATGACAGCTGAGATTAATGTTTAATATATACATATTCTCATAGCATATGATTTTGCCGGACGCAGTTTACGTCCGGCAAAATTAATTTTACAAAGTGAGGTTAATTGTGGATAATAAAAATAAGACAGACAAGGGACTTTTGGGAAATGAGAAAATAGAAGAAGCTGTTGCAGCACTCCAGCAGGAAACAACGCAGGAAATGCTTGCACACACACTTACTGTAATTAGACGCCGCATGAGAGAAGCCGGTCAGCTGATAGTAGCAGTAGAGCCATCGGTGGGAGATAACAATCTTAATATACAGTCAGTTAAGACGGACGACGGAAAATGCTGGTGGATGGCGTTTACAAGTTTTGATGAAGAATTAAAAGGCAGTGGCAGTGTAATGTCAACATTTATGGCAGACATAGAAAAAATGTTCGAGTCAGCTATAAATGCAGAAGGAATAGAAGGCATAATAATTAATCCATGGAATCGTACAATTATGCTTGATAAGGAACTTATACGTATAGTTCTCGGATAATCCGTCAGAAGAAGATTTGACAAATAAAGACAGGAATTATAAAAACATGAATTTGGTCCCGGCTGCCGTGAAAAAAGAACCCAAAATCGAAAAATGAAAAAAATTGAAAAAAGTTTAAAATAATGCTTGACAACCTCGAATTTATATATTACAATAGCAAAGCAAGTTCGCGAGAGCAAGCAAAGCAAACCGCTTGTACGGAGTGCATGACATGGGATCTTAGCTCAGCTGGGAGAGCATCTGCCTTACAAGCAGAGGGTCACAGGTTCGAGCCCTGTAGGTCCCATAGTTACTTAATTTAATATGGCGAGATAGCTCAGTTGGCTAGAGCACACGGTTCATACCCGTGGTGTCG
>CEAB01006571.1_pt1 | contig 11214 bp, 9 predicted proteins | sample 557651 | NCBI WGS metagenome assembly CEAB01 (sample SAMEA3182046, study PRJEB8094) | gut metagenome | biome: human; feature: gut; material: Stool; isolation source: human stools | place: Canada | collected 2011-11-15
CTGCCGGAACAGGCCGAGGATCAGGTTTACTATCAGATTTTGAAAATGGCTGGAAAATCCATGTTGGAGCAGATTGGGGAGGTCGAGCGGGAACGCCTGGAGTACAAGGAATACATTGAACAATGGATTCACGAAATCAAAACGCCCATTACTGCCATGAAACTCCTATGTGAAAACCATCGGACGAACTGGACAAAAGAACTTCTGCTGGAACTGGAAAAGACCAACCGCTTTACGGAACAGGCTCTTTATTATGCCCGCAGTGAGCATACAGAGAAAGATTATTCTGTCCGGGAAATGGCACTGTCCCAAGTGGTGCATCAGGCGATTGCAGATAACAAATATCTGCTGCTCCAAAGTGGTATGCGCCTGGAAGTGGAGGAAATGCAGGATACGGTTTATTCAGATGAAAAGTGGGTGCGTTTTATCCTAAATCAACTGATTGTCAATGCGGTCAAGTATCGTACGAAGCAGCCGGTTCTCCGCATTTCTACTCATAAACGGCAGGATCAGGTTGTCCTTGTCGTGGAGGACAATGGAATCGGGATTGCTGCGTCCGATCTGCCCCGTATCTTTGAAAAGGGATTTACCGGTCAGAATGGTCGTCTGATTCAGCAGTCCACGGGCATTGGTCTGTATCTGTGCAAACGGCTCTGTGAAAAGCTGGGCATTGGCATTACGGCGGAGTCGTCGGAACATGGCACAGCCATTTCCCTTTCTTTTCACATTAACTGTCTGATTCATGAAGTGCAGAACTGAAAAGCGTTCTGCACTTCTTACATTTTTGTTAGAACTTTGTAAGAAAACTTGATACAAACGAAGCCACTCTTATTTTACAATAGAGATCAGAGGTGATAACAATGAAAGAAATTTTGAAACTGGATCATATCCAAAAATATTACGGAAATGGCGGAAATGTTACAAAAGCAATTCAGGACATCAGCTTTTCCGTTCAAGAGGGAGAATTTGTAGGAATCATGGGAGCATCTGGCTCCGGCAAGACTACCCTGCTCAACTGTATTTCCACCATTGATACCGTCAGTGCGGGACATATCTATCTGGACGGAACCGATGTGACGGAAATCAACGAAAAACAGATTGCCCGGTTTCGTCGGGAGAATCTTGGATTTGTATTTCAGGATTTTAACCTGCTGGACACGCTGACCATTTCGGAAAACATAGCCCTGGCGCTGACCATCAACAAGGTTCCAGCAGGCGAGATTGATGGGCGGGTGCGGGAAATGGCCGGAAAGCTGAATATCACGGATATTCTGGACAAATACCCCTATCAGGTGTCCGGCGGCCAGAAGCAGCGGTGCGCCTGTGCCAGAGCCATTATCAATCAGCCTAAGCTGATTTTGGCGGATGAACCCACCGGTGCGTTAGACAGTCACTCGTCCCAGATGCTGCTCTCGACGATCCAGAGTATCAATGAAGATCTCGGAGCCACGATTCTGATGGTGACACACGATGCTTTCTCGGCAAGCTATGCCAATCGTATTCTCTTTATGAGGGACGGGGCAATCTTTACGGAAATCCGTAAGGGGGGTGATTCCCGCAGGACTTTCTTTGAAAAAATCCTGGATGTCCTTACCATGATGGGAGGGGGCACGAGCGATGTACGCTAAACTTATTTTCAAAAATGCAAAGCGGTCTGTGAAGGACTATTTGATTTATATTGTGACCATGACACTCTGTGTCACCCTGTTCTATGCGTTTTTGTCTATCAGCAGCACCCATTATCATCCGACCATTGGTGCGGAATATAATATTTCCCTGCTGGCTGGAGGTATGAAACTGGCAATTTGCGGGATTAGTTTGCTTTTGTTGTTTCTGATCCACTATGTCAATCGTTTCATGCTGAGAAAAAAGCAAAAGGAGTTTGCCGTTGAGGCAACCTTGGGAATGGAGCAAAAAACCATAGGCCTGCTCTTTTTTGGAGAGACTTTTTTCCTGCTCATATTCTCTGTGTCGGTGGGAATCCTTCTGGGGATGGTCGTTTCTCAGGTCATTACGGCTATGCTGCTTGCTTCTTTTGGGGAACCCTACGCTTTTTCTTGGTCGTTTTTCCCGGATACTGTGCTGTTGACCGTGGGCTTCTTTGTTGTTTGCCAGATTCTGGTTGGAGTCGGGAATGTCAGAATTCTCAACAAAAGCAGGATTATTGAGCTTATGACGGCAAACCGTCAGAATGAAAAACCGCTTCATAAAAGCAGATGGATGCCGATGATCTGTATTTTCTATGGCATTCTGCTGCTGTGGATGCTGGAGGTAGGTACTGTAAAATATCATTTTTACTTCGATTCCAGACATCCGCTTCCTGTAAAGCTCATGTATTGGGGGAATGTCCTTTTCCCTGCACTGACGCTGCTTTGGGCAATCGCAGGTGCTGTTTTACACAGAAAAATAGGGTTTTCCCGATATCTTTGCGGACTTCTGGCTGGTGCTGTATTGACCGCTATCCCGATTTTTTCCATCGCAGAACTGGAAAAAGCCTACTTCCTTGGATTTGACGCTCCAACTCTGAATCAATATTTGCTGTTTGGGGTTGCGGATATTTTGTTTATCATTTCCGCAGTCATGTATTTATCGAATGCGGCGCTCCTATACTGGAAGGAGTCTAAAGTGTCCCGCAAATATCATAATACGAGTTTATTTCTGTTTGGACAGCTTTCCTCTAAGCTGGCTACCAATACGAAAACGATGACGATCATTTGTGTGACCCTGACTTTTTCTAGCTGCTTGTTTGTCATTGCGCCGGTTTTAACGGGATGGAGTCTGGGCTATTTGGACAGTCGGGCTGTCTATGATATTCAAATTTCAAGCCGCTACAACGATGTTTATGAAGTGGAAAATCTTCCGGATACAGACTATGGAGAAATTACTGCGTTCATAGAACAAAACAAAATAGCGATAAAGGACGATTTGACTTTTTCGGAATATCTTCCCAAGCAAAGCGACTTTCACCAGCGAGTAAAGTACAATTTTCCTCCCTTGGCGATCGCACTGAAGGATTATAACGCTGTTCGGAAAATGTTGGGATATGAACCTATTATCTTACAAACGGATGAATTTGCTACCCACTGGCATCGTGCAGCAGAGGACAAGGATATTGAAAACTACATTGCTGAGCATACCTTATTGGAAACTGACGCAGGCACCCTGAAACTCAGTGAGAACGCCGTGTTTCAGGAGCCTGTGGGGGAATCCATCTATAATCTTTATACAGATGTGGTGTATATCATACCTGACGAAATAGCGCAAGTCTTGCTTCCGGTACAGCGCAACCGATTTGTGATGACCCAATATCCGCTTCCCTTCAAAACGGCAGAAATGCTGGAACAGCTTCTTGGGCGTTCTTATCCAGAAGATCCTGATAAAGACAATCTGGCAGGATACAGTACAACTGTCCATACTACGGAAGTGAACCGTATAATCGCCCTTAACTTTATCCTAAAAGCGTCCTTGATCTATGGTGCAATTGTTCTGATGGTGATGTGTCTTACCGTGCTGGCTCTTCAGCAGCTCCTGGATGCAGAAAAAAACAACTACAGATTTTCGGTTCTGCGAAAAATGGGAGTGGAAGAGAAGGACCTGCATACTTTGGTTCTAAAACAGCTTGGTGTTTGGTTTGGGATGCCGATCACAGCGGCAATCGTTGTAGCAATTATTGTGATTGGCTATTTTCTTCAAAGTGTTTCTGCTGAAATCTCAGCTTATATTGGCTGCGGAGCCTTGATGGTACAAGTAGGGATTATCATTGGTATTCTTTTCTTACTGCTGATATGCTACTTCATAAGTACATGGATATTGTTTAAGCGGTCCATTTCGGAGAACTGATAAAGTCACAGTACAAAAAGGAAAAGCCGCCTGTATGAGCATTTGATATGCCCGCACAGGCGGCTTGCTTTATCTCTGGTAATCAGTCCAAAGGTTTATATTCTGTAACAGTTTTCAGGTATGTTTCCGGGTCGCCGTTGAGAACTAAATCTGCATAGGCTGCCGGATCGTTGTAAATCAGCCAGTCCAGCTCTGACCGCTGATATATATTATCGGCAACCTCATTCTCTACCGCAATCGTATCAATGGCAATCATGCTGCCATTTGCAAATTTCAGCTCCACACAGGCAGTATCCATATTGAACTCACAAGAAAGTAAACGCTTCATTTTGCCCTCCTTAGATCATGCCGAAGTGCTTGAGCGCCTCCTTGATTGCTTTTTCCTTATCGGGCGGGCATTGGGGCTGTTTTGCATCATCGGACTTCGGTTTGTTGTAATTTTCTCGCTCGATGATACCGCATTTCTGCTTCACCTGAGCGATATACAAGCTGCTGACCTTGAGTCCGGTATGCTCCAGCACATATTCCTTGATTTCCGAATAGGTGGCTTTCTTCTCTGCATCGGTGAGATCAAGTTCGTCCATGTGGATGTCTACCTCGATATGTTGCTTTGCATTAAGTTTGGACAATAAACATACCGTCTCGACATGCCGTGTTCGGGGAAAAAGGTCCACCGGCTGCACCTTCTCCGCATGATACCCATGCTCTTCGAGCCATGCGGCATCTCTTGCAGCGGTGGAGGGGTTGCAGCTGACATAGACCACCCGGCGGGGGGACATCTGGACGACGGCGGAAAGGGTCGTCTCGTCGCAGCCCTTGCGGGGCGGGTCGAGCATGATGACATCGGGCCGCAGGCCCTCAGCGGCGAGGCGGGCCGCAGCCTGACCGGCGTCGGCGCAGAAGAAGCGGCTCTTGGCGGCGACAGCGTCGCCCATCCGGGCGGCGTTGGCCTTGGCGCTGTCAATAGCCTCAGGCACGATCTCCACGCCGATGAGCTCACGGCAGCGGTCGGCCATGGAGAGACCGATGGTACCCATGCCGCAGTAGAGGTCGAGCAGAACGTCCGAAGGTTCCAGCTGGGCGTATTCGGCAGCGATGCCGTAGAGCCGCTCAGCGGCCAGTGTGTTGACCTGGTAGAAGGAGAGGGGGCCGAGCCGGACCGGCACACCGCAGAGAGTATCCTCGATGTAGCCCGGGCCGTAGAGCGAGACGGTCTCTTCACCCAAGATGACGTTGGTCTTCTTGGCGTTGACGTTGATGAGGACGGACGCAATATCGCTAAACTGCTCCCGCAGCGCGGTCACGAGCTCCTCGCTGTGGGGGAACTTCGGGCGGGTGCAGACGAGGCAGACCATGATCTGGCCGCTGTGTGTACCCCGGCGCAGGAAGATATGCCGAACAAGGCCCTTGCCGCTCTCCTCGTCGTAGGGCTGGATGCCGTGGGCGGCGAAGAAGCTGCAGAGCGCGTTGCCGATGTCGTTCAGGACGCGGGGCTGTAATCTGCAATCGGGGAAGGGGACGATGCGGTGGGTGCGGCCGGCGTAAAAGCCGATGCAGGGCGCACCGTTTTTGTCGCGGCCCACCGGGAACTGTACCTTGTTGCGATAGCGGTCCACCTCAGGGGAGGGAAGGGCATCCAGCACCGGCACATCCAGTCCGCCGATGCGGCGGAAGGCGTCGACGACGCTCTCCTGCTTGGACCGCAGCTCGGCGGCATAGTCCATGTGCCGCAGACTGCACCCGCCGCAGGGGCCGGCGACAGCGCAGTCCACCGGGATGCGGTCAGGAGAAGGAGTGAGCAGTTTGTCCAGGATGCCGAAGGCATACCGGCCGCAGTCCTTGACGATACGCACCTGAGCCTCATCGCCGGGGGCAGTACCCGGGACGAAGACGGCCTCGCCCTCCGGCGAGTGAGCAACGCCGCTGCCGTCGCTGGAAAGACGCTCGATGCGGAGGGTGAGAAGCTGGTTTTTCTGTAAGGGCATGGAATGATCTCTCCTTATGTCTCGTCAGGGGCGGGCTGGACGTCTGCGTCAGCCTGCGAGGTCATATACTTGCTGGGCGGCACACCTTTGGCGCGCTTGAACACCCGCGAAAAATAGAACTGGTCGAGGAAGCCCACCGATGCCGCCACCTCGGCGATGGACAGTGTGCCGCTGCGCAGCAGCTTGCAGGCTTCGTTGACCCGGTATTCGGTCAGATAGTCGATGGGGCTTTTGCCCACGTTGAGCATGAACACCCGGTACAGATGGCTCCGGGAGACGCCGACGCTCTTGGCGACATCGTCGATGGAGATGTCGTGGGAGTAGTTGAACTGGATGTACTTGATGGCGTTCAGGACATACTGGCTGGAAGAAGAGGTGCTGTGGGGGCGGCTCTCGCTGGTCTCCCGCATCAGGGCGGCGATGAACAGGTAGAGGTAGCCCACCATCGCGGCCTCGTCCTGGGGCTGCAGGCCGCGGGAAGAGTAGATGCTGCTCAGGGCCGCCCGCATCCCCTCCAGGTCCTGGGTGTGGTGGACGGGAGCAGCGTCGGTGAAAGGCAGCTGCGCCGCAAGCTTGTGGGCGCAGGCACCGTTGAAGCCGACCCAGCTGTACTCCCACGGCTGGACCTCGTCGGCAGTATAGCGGATGAGCTGGCTGGGGCGGGCAAAGAACAGATCGCCCGGTACGACCTCGTAGGTGCGCCCGCCGACCTCGAACACGCCCTTGCCCGAGACGACCAGATGGATGAGGTAGTGGTCCCGGATGCCGGGACCCCAGGTCTGCCCCGGAGCACAGCGCTCCAGACCGCAGTTGAAGATGGACAGCTCAATGTTGTTGGTGTAGTTCTGCTTGAACGACTGCTTGTAGACGTCTGCCATTGCGGTTCCCTCCTGCCTGTTGGCTCTATAGCCTGAGTATACCACATCTGCCCCCGCAAATTCAACAAAAGTACATCTTATTCTTTGGGCTGGACACCGAAAATTACTTTTTTTGCGGGTTGAAATTGCAAAATGGCAGCGGATGCATTACAATAGCGGTAACAAACCGAACATTGCAGAGAGTGCAGGGAGGGGTTCTGGATGGCAACCAGCAGGCAGCTCAGAGAACAGATCGCAGCAGGGAGGTGGGACGCCGCGCTGGCCGCGCTCTACGGCGGCAGCGAAGAGGTCCTGGCCCGCCAGCGCAGCCGTTATGGTGCGGTCCTCGAGCAGTTTGAGCTTTACTATGGGCCGGGGCGGCAGGTGCAGGTCTATTCGGCCCCGGGCCGCACAGAGCTTGGCGGCAACCACACCGACCACCAGCACGGTTACGGTCTTGCGGGTGCGGTCACGCTGGACCTTGTGGCGGTGGCATCCCGGAACGAGGATGGCTTCATCCGGGTCAAGTCCCGTGGCTTCAACAAGCTGGACGTCATTGATTTGGCCGAAGCGGAGCCGCAGCAGGGGGAAGGCACCCATTCGGCCAGCCTCATCCGGGGCATCGCGGAGGGCTTCCGGGCAAAGGGCTGCGATGTGGGCGGCTTCGATGCCTACACGGCCAGTGATGTGCTGCGGGGCTCGGGACTGTCCAGTTCAGCAGCCTTTGAGATGGGCGTGGCCATGATCCTCAACACGGAATACGGCTGCGGCATGGACGCCCCTGCGCTGGCCCGCATCTGCCAGTTTGCGGAGAATACCTACTTCGGCAAGCCCAGCGGCCTGCTGGACCAGCTGACCAGCGCCGTGGGCGGGGTGCTCTTTGCGGATTTCGCCGACCCGACGGCACCGAAGATCGAGAAGATCCATGCCGACGGCGTCCTGCCCGAGGGCATGACCCTCTGCGTCACCGATACCCGTGCCAGCCACAGCGAGCTGACCGGCGAGTTCGCGGCCATCCGGAACGAGATGGAGGCCGTGGCAGCCTGTCTGGGCGGCAAGGTGCTGGGCGAGGTGGACGAGAAACGCTTCTGGCAGGAGCTGCCCCGCCTGCGGGAGCAATGCGGCGACCGCGCCGTGCTGCGTGCCATCCACTATTTTGAGGAGAATGCCCGTACCCTTGCCCAGAGAGCTGCTCTTGCGGCGGGAGACTTTGCCGCCTTTGCCCGGCTGGTGGAGAAGAGCGGCCACTCGTCCTTTGAGTGCTGCCAGAATGTCTACTGCGCTTCTTCGCCGAAGCATCAGGGGCTGTCGGCGGCTCTGGCCATCAGCCAGAGCATCCTTGCAGGTACCGGCGGTGCATGGCGGATGCAGGGCGGCGGCTTTGCCGGAACGATCCAGGCTTTTGTACCGGATGCGCTGGTAAAGCGCTACTGCGCTGCGATGGAAGCACTGTTCGGCCCGGGCTGCTGCTATCTGCTCTCGCTGCGGGAGCAGGGAGCTGTGCGGGTCATGTAAAACATAAAAAGAATGCCCTGCGGCACGGTGAGGATCCACCGCCGCAGGGCATTTTTGATTTCAGGAAAAATCAGCCGCGCTGAGACTTTGCGTCTGCACGCAGAGCGCTCATATCGTTCTTGTAGGTCTGAAGGTCTTCTGCAGCCTTGCTCGGGCCGCCGAAGAAGAAGGTGTGGACGCCTTCCACGGCATTGAAGCCGGCCTTGACCACATTGAACAGCAGCTTCGGAATGAACGAGATGGAGAGAGAGAGCAGTCCACCTCTAAAGAAGAAATCAGTGAAACGGAGATGGTCCGTAAATGAGGTCCATGCGTCACGAAATGCGCCGCCGCCGCCAAGAAGGGCTTTTTCTCCGTCCGTTACAACAGCATAGGAAGAAGGCATCTGGATGCGTTTCATAAACGACTCCTTTCGATCACTCCGTCAAATCAAACAGACTCAGGCAGCTGCAGCCACGATGGGGTCGGTGATGCCAGCATCCTGCTGCTGGGACGCGGCAATATTTGCCTTGGTCTGGGCGTAAGCATTCTTGAGCTCGATGAAGATGGACTTGACCGTGTTATAGATCTGGATAGCCTGCATTGCGCCGTACCAGCCAGCGAGAGCGCCGACCGCCACAGTGGCAGCTTTGCCGGCCTTGTTCTGGCCGTCCCAGTAATAGGAGACCGACTGGGACAGGGTCAGGCCGTCCTCGTGCATCAGAAGCAGACCGCCCACAGCCGCCGTAAGGGCAGCTTTGCCCATCAGCTGGGCGAAGTTGACCATGAAGTTCACAGCGGCAGTGAGGAGGTTCTCGGGGTGAAATTCGATGAGGTAAGAACCGATCTGAAGGGCACCGCCGTCGATGTAGGTCATCTCGTCGGCAGAGATGACGGCATAAGCAGCCGGCATCATCGGACTCTGATATGTAAGTTCCATAGGGGAATGCTCCTTTCACACATACGCTCCGCCGGAGACGGAGACTAAACTATCTGGATTATAGCATAACTGCCGAAAAACAACAAGAGAGCGCAGAAACAGAATCGGAACGGGATTTGGGACGCCAAAGCACAAAAATCAAGCGAAACGGACGGAAAAACGCTAAAATATAAAGGGAATGCCCCGGAAAAGGCTCCGAAAAAATGTTGTGTTAAAATTTCGGCAAAAGGCGGAGAAAACAGCAGCGCCCCGGCTGCTGTCCGGTGAGGGAACGGCAGGCAGGGCGCTGCTGCTATCAGAATGAATCGGAGAAAAATGGGGAAAGCTTAAAGTTCTTCGCCCAGCACACGGTGGTACAGTGCGGTCAGCTCAGCGATGTGAGCGCTGAGGGCCGGGGTGAGCGGCCGGGTGAGCCGCCACTGCCAGTTGGCACCCTGGGTGCTGGGGGTGTTGATGCGGGCCTCAGCGTCCAGATGGAGCCAGTCGGCCAGCGGGATGACCGCCATATCCGACACGCAGGAAAGGCAGGCGCAGATCATGGCCTCCGTGAGGTCTTCGGGTGCGCAGCGCAGGTAGCGGCAGGCATAGGCCACATCCTCGGCGCTGGCGCTCTGACGCCAGCCCTCGGTGGTCACGTTGTCGTGGGTGCCGGTGTAGACCACGCTGTTGCGGGGGTAGGTGTAGGGCAGGTAGTTGCCCGGCTCGCGGCTGTCGAAGGCGAACTGCATGATCTTCATGCCCGGGTAGCCGCTTGCGGCCAGCATGGCCTTGACCTCGGGGGTCAGATAGCCCAGGTCCTCGGCGATGATGCCGCCCTCGCCCAGAGCCTTGTGGATGGCGTCGATGAAAGCGCGGTCAGGGCCTTTCTCCCAGTGACCGCCCGCAGCGGTCTTGTTCCCGGCGGGGATGGAGTAGTAGCTTTCGAAGCCCCGGAAATGGTCGATGCGGACGACGTCGTAGATGGAAGTGGCGTGTTTGATACGCTGCTTCCACCAGCGGAAGTCCTCGGCCTCGTGGCGGGGCCAGTCGTAGAGCGGGTTGCCCCAGAGCTGACCGTCGGCGGCAAAGGCGTCGGGCGGACATCCGGCAACGCTGGTCAGGTGGACGGCACCGTCGGTCTGGAACAGCTCCGGGTGGGTCCAGAGGTCGCTGGAATCGGGGCTGACGTAGATGGGGATGTCGCCCACCAGCTGGATGCCGTGGCTGTTGGCATAGGCCTTGAGGGCGTTCCACTGGGTGTAGAAGAAGAACTGCACGGCCTTGTAGTAGTCCACCTCGGCGGCCAGCCGCTTTTTGGCGGCGGCGAGGGCCGCAGGCTCCCGGGTGCGCAGGTCGTCGGGCCAGTCGGCGAGACCGGCCTGCCCCTGCTCGGCCTTGACGGCCATGAAGAGGGCATAGTCCTCGAGCCAGCCGCTCTGGGCTTCACAGAAAGCCTCATAGGCCGGGGTGGGGGAAGCCAGCAGCCGGTCAGCCGCCTTATGGAGCACCACGGGCCGCTGCTGGTAGAGCGCACCGTAATCGACGGGACCCACCGGCTGGGGCGCGGGCAGCTCAGCCTCGGTGAGGAGGCCGTCCGCTGTCAGCAGACGGAAATCGATAAAGTAGGGGTTGCCGGCAAAGGCAGAAAAGCTCTGGTAGGGGCTGTCCCCGTAGCCCGTAGGGCCGATGGGGAGTATCTGCCAGTAGGTCTGCTTTGCAGCCGCAAGGAAATCGACGAAGGCAAAGGCTTCATCTCCCAGCGTGCCGATGCCGTAAGGACCCGGCAGGCTGAAGACGGGCATCAGAATGCCGCTTGCACGCATGGCTGGAACCTCCTTGTTTTAACCCTTGACAGCGCCTGCGACGACACCCTCGATGATGTACTTCTGGCAGGTCATGTAAAGGATGATGATGGGGATGATGGCGATGATGATGCAGGCCATCATGGGGGCCAGCTCGACGCGGCCATAGCCGCCGCGGAAATACTGGATAGCCATGGGGATGGTGCGGTACTTCTTGATGTCCAGCACCAGCGTGGGCAGCAGGTAGTCGTTCCAGACCCACATCGTCTCAAGGATGGCAGTGGAGATCATGGTGGGCTTGAGGATGGGGAAGACGA
>CEAB01003520.1_pt1 | contig 11210 bp, 8 predicted proteins | sample 557651 | NCBI WGS metagenome assembly CEAB01 (sample SAMEA3182046, study PRJEB8094) | gut metagenome | biome: human; feature: gut; material: Stool; isolation source: human stools | place: Canada | collected 2011-11-15
TTCTGATCCAGGTTTTTCCCTTTCTCCATATGTTCAAAATTGGGGATAAATGCTTTCATCGTTCCGACAATATCTTCTTTTTCTGTTTTCTGGTCGTTCAATACCGCCTGCAATCTTTCCAGAAAAGTATCCAGTTCTTCCATCCGGCGGGCCTCCAGGTCCTCAATCACCCCCAGCGATCCGAAGCGTTCCGGATTAATTTTTTCCCCCTTCACGTAAAATTCCTCAAACCCTTTTTCTCCTGTCGTATCCGAGGTGAAATAATACACCGGATATACTTTACTATCCACCGGCATCTCCGCGGCAAACCGCCGGGCTTCCTCCTCCGAGGCACACTGCTTCACCTCATATCCCAGACTATGCAGGAACCGGTCGGCGATAGAGGAGAAGGTCATCATCTGCCCTGCTCCCAGTTTCGGGAAAAAGATCTCCCGGTTCTGTCCCAGAATGCAGGCCAGCATACAGATCTGTCCACTCTCCTCCGGAGAAACGAAATAACGTTTCACATCGTTCGGAGAACTCAGCGGCTGACGCTTCATCAGCCGGTCGATAAATCCGGCCAGCAGACTTCCGTTCGAAAAAGCCACATTCGCAAAACGGGCCGTCGATATTTTGAACCGCGAAGAATAGGCCATGATCATTTCCTCCATGATCTTCTTGCTGGCTCCCATGATATTTACAGGATTGGCCGCCTTATCCGTCGACACGCAGAAGAAATGACGCGGCGGGTATTCACTCAGCAGGTCCAGCAGCTTCCGCGCTTTCAGCACATTATTCTCCAGTAACGCCTGAACGGAATATTTATCCTTTTCGCTCCGTACATGCTTGTGGGCTGAAAAATTGGCCACAATATCGAATCCCTGCTCTGCCCGGAAAATCTTTTCAAAGACCGGATCGGCAAAACTGAGCGGATAAGTCCGGTATTCTTCAGGCACATACATCCCGTACGTCGAGCGCAGATCCCTCGTCAGTTCCGTCAGACCGTTCTCACTGATATCTACTACCACCAGCTTTGAAGGACGGAAAGGCAGTACCGCCCGGATATACGAAGAACCGATCGTCCCGGCACCGCCGATCACCAAAACACGTTTTCCTTCTATTTCCGCGCGAAGCTTATCCCGGTTCGCCTCAATGTCCGCTGCGAACATACTCTTCTGCCGGCCCGTTATATGGTCGGCTATAAATTGACTGACATTAAACATATTGCTAATTATCCGTTATTTTTAGAACCATAATAACTACAAAACCAATCGTAAGCTAAATATATAGACCAGTTTTTACGTTTCATAAGAAACTGCCACTCTCCAAGCAAGTCTGTCACAAAAATATCATCTATAATATTTTGACGCAATTCCTCATCACTCTCTGCTTCATATAATTGTTCCACTGTATATTCCGAATCTGCCACCTGCTTCCAAAACAGTCTTACCCTATTCAAAAATGGACTCATTATATTGACACCGATTTCTTTTTGCAAATATGGTACATATTCTTCTGCACAGATGATATGCCCCCGACCGTCATATCCAATCTCTTCTGCTACATTGGAATGGAAATAAAGCGGCTCAACATAATTATTTCCCCTCATGTTGTTGCAACAATGCTGTTTGATTTCCTCTCCGTCTTCATTTAGAGTTTGTCCATTACAAGAGGCAACCAAATTGTCGTATGCAATAAAGTGCGGGAATGGTGGCATTCCGAATCGTCGTTTGGGGTCAATCAGTTTTCCTCCAAGGCATACGGTTACTTTGTCATCTCTTAAGTTGGAAAACTGACGGTACTTTGCCCTATCATGCTCCCATTCTTTTGGAGTAATCTTATGGGGTATAACATGTTCCAAGGTAACATTTTTCTCATGATTGCCCTCTTTTTGAATATATAGTCGTCTCATGCAGTAACAACAATATCCCTCTTGCTCCTTTACCAAATGGTAAATCAAATCGTTTTTATCCACCACATCGTAATACAAATTGATATAATGGGAATCTCTCCAATGCGCATCCAACATCTGGCGATTTATACGAAGCCCTTCGATACGATTTTCCTCTTTGGTCTTATCTATGTATCTCATGTATTTTATCCCTTGCCAATATCAGTTTCCAGTTGTCTTTGAAATGCGGGGAAATCCGCCTCACCTATAAGCTTTTTCAGTTGGGCAAGTACCTCATCGGCTTTATCTTCTTTCTGTCGATGTCGTAATCTGATATACCGCTCGGCAAGTGCGTTAAGCAGAAAATTTCGTGGTTCGGTCTGCATAACTTCATAAAGAGTATATGCATAATCATGTATGAACAGGTTACCTGTAGGTTTATGGCAATACTCTTTACCCTTGCGTTCCATTTGGTAAACCTTGTTGTCCTCATCCTGCCGGAGATTGGTTATTATCAATGGCGAATGGGTTGCTATGATGAACTGCACATTCGGGAATGTATGAGTCAATCGCAACAATACATCCTGCTGCAAAGATGGATGCAGATGTATATCCAACTCATCGATCAGCACAATTCCCTCCGGTTCAAACCGTCCTCGATTCAGAATATAACTACGGTAAGCCATGTCAAAAACAATGGAAAACAAGCGTTCCAGCCCTGCCGGTAACTCGTCCCAACTGCGTTGTACTCCGTCGGAAAAGGTAAATTTCAAATAAAAGTCAGTTACCCCGTCGACACTCAACGAACTTATCTTAAAATCACCGGAACGACTGGAAAGTCCTTCAATGTCATCATCCGTAAAGGCTTTCATATACCGGCTGACGTATTCTATCTCTTGTGTTATCTGTTTTTTCTGTTTCGAAAAAGTCTCATAAGCTGCCGAATCCTTAGTTTCATTCAATGAACGGTCTATACTGAGTAACTGATTGAAAATCCGAATAAAGCGCTTCTGCCAAATCTCGGTGCATGATGTGAATTCATTCCAATGATAATAACCCCATGTACGACCTATCTCGTCATCCTCATTAAGCAATGCCTTGACATTACCACTTAAATTCGTATTGACATGAGGATATCTGTCACTATAGTATACCAACAAAGGATAACGATCCGTCTTGGTCAATTGGGTTCGGAACTTGATATAAGCATCCTTATACAAACTATTTTGAATGGTAGATTTTTCATAAGAGTTCTTACGTAAATCCCATTCAAGTCGTAGAGTTTCGCCATCATCCCTTAGCTCACCCTCTCCGCTCTTTGGTTGCATGCAGGCAATTCCTTTTAAAGACACATAGTCTGCAATATTCCCGTTATGATAAATCTCCCGGACATTAATATTGGCAACTCCTAAATCGGTAACTTCATTTGCCAACGATGAGAATCCCCATGAATTATTGCTTTTATTGAAAATGAAACTCAATACATCGCACAACGCTTTTATCAGCGATGACTTACCCGTACCGTTTTTACCTATAAAGACTGTTGTCTGACTAGCAAAGCCAAATGTCGTCTCCTTAAAACAATGAAAGTTCTCTATTTTGAGGGATTTTATTTTCATACTTCCGATTTTAGAGAACAAAGATAGGAATAAGTTACCAACTTATCAAGCCCTTACTCCAAATACTCCGGCCTCTCCGGTAATCCCTTCAGCCACCGGAACGGCAAATCGCTTTCCGGCTTCACAATCACCCAGGCTGTCAGAAATATCAATTTCAAATCCAGACACAAAGACGCATGTTGCTGATACCAGACTTCCAGTTCTCCCTTATACGGAGCGATCTTTTCCGTATAAAACACCACCGGATCGATCCCCGGCTGCGACAACAGCCGTTCCTCATCCCGGAAAACAATCGAGCCGATTCCCGTGATTCCAGGACGTACATTATAAATCACCTGCCGTACAGGTTCAGGAAAGCGATTGAAATCCACTTCCATCTGCGGACGCGGCCCCACGAGGCTCATCGTTCCGTTCAGTACATTCAAGATCTGCGGCAATTCATTGATCTTCGTTTTTCGCAAAAGGCGGCCGAAAGGCAGTACACGCGGATCATTCCGGGTTGTCAGGCTACCTGTCCCCATATTCGGAGAATTTTTCAGCATTGTAGCAAATTTGAAAATTGAAAACATCCGGTTCTTATACCCAACCCTTTTTTGCAGATACCACACCTTATGCTCTCCCGTACACCACAGAATCAGCATACAGGGCAATAACAGCCACGACACACACACCAAGGCAATAAGCGCCAGGAGTATATCCAGGACATACTTCAAAAATTTGTACATAAATTCGGATTAAAAAAGAAAGAAAGATATATTATTTTACAGCTTCATAGGCTTCGACTACGGTATCCACGATTATACGCAGCTGCTCCCGGGTCAAATGATTATAGACCGGCAGGGATATTTCATTCGCATACAAACGGTAGGTATTCGGATAATCTTCCATTTTATATCCCCGGTTCTTAAACAAAGTCAGCATAGCCATCGGGATATAATGCACATTCACTCCAACCCCCTTTTCACTGATATATTGAATCATTGCATCCCGCTTGGCCTCGTCAAAATCCTTTATGCGAAGCAAAAACAAATGATAGGAACTCTCTGTTTCTCCATGTCGATAAGGCGGAATAATCGCCCAATCATATCGGGAGAACTCTTTTACGTAAAATTCGAAAATGGCTTTCCGTTCCGGTAAAAACGTTGATTTATACCGGCGCATCTGTGCCAAACCGACAGTTGCGCATAAATCCGGCATATTCACTTTCAGTCCCTGATCGATAATATCATAACGCCATGCTCCGACTTGGTTCTTCTCAAAAGCGCTTTTATTCTGTCCGTTCAATGCCAAAGCCCGCAGAAAAACCAATTCGTTTCGATTGTCGAAAGGCTGCGGTAAATGCAATACAATTGCACCGCCTTCACCTGTCGTTATATTTTTTACGGAATGCAGGGAGAAAACAGTGACATCCGCCACTGTCCCGGAAGCCTTTCCTTTATAAAAAGCACCTAAGGAATGGGCCGCATCCGCCAAAAGCATTATCCGGCCCAATTGCTTTTGCCTCCCGGAAGCAGGCCGATACAAAGCCTTTACTTCCGGGTCGTTCAAAACTTCACGGATGGCATCGTAATCACAGGGATACCCTCCGATATCGACAGGTAATATCACTTTGGTGTGTTCATTGATCGAAGCTTTTATCTTTTCCGGATCGATGGTAAAATCATCTTTTACATCTACCATCACCACCTTAGCCCCCATATTCATGGCACACAAAGCCGTGGCACTGTAAGTGTAAGCAGGGATAATCACTTCATCACCGGGACCTACCCCCAACCAACGCAACATCAGCATCGCTCCGGAGGTCCACGAATTTACACACAAAACAGCTTCACCTCCTGTGAACTGACAGATTTCATCTTCCAATGCTCGGGCTTTGGGACCTGTAGTCAACCAGCCCGTACGAGTCAATGTATCCTGCATCTCGGCTATCACTTCTTCATCGATGACAGGCAAGGAAAAAGGGATTTTCATATTTTATAAATTTATACATTACAAATTTGTCCTCTATACCATTTTCAATATCTTCAATATTTTCTCCCCGGCATCTCCTTTCCCATATAAACGGTTTTCAAAGCCAGCCTGATCTTTTAACCGCAATTCTCCAACACACCTTAATATCCGATCACAATCACTTCCTGCCAGCAAATTGAATCCGTTTTCCACCAATTCCACCCATTCCGTCTCATCCCGCATCGTCACACAATATTTTCCGAAAAAATAAGCTTCTTTTTGCAATCCTCCGCTATCCGTCATCACCAGCTCACAATTTTTCAGCAACCACACCATTTCCAAATATCCCACCGGTTCGATAAACTGAATTTTACTGCTTGCAAAATCATAGCCGATACCCGACAACTTACCTCGGGTTCTGGGATGTAGAGGTAATACCACAGGCCATTCTTCCGAAATCTTTTCCAAAGCACTGAAAATTCCCGCCAGTCTTTTCGGATCATCCGTATTTTCAGCCCGATGCACCGTACACAAAACAAAGTGTTCAGGAATTGCCACTTCCGGTCGTTTTGCTTTATCAGCATAAAACAGAGCAGCATCCTGCATCACATCCCCATTTTTCACAATCCGGCACTCCATATTCTCGAACCCTTCCCTTTTCAAATTCTCGACAGCCGTATCTGTCGGACAAAACAGCACATCACTGATCCGGTCTGTCAAAATCCGGTTTATCTCCTCAGGCATATCCATATTGAATGAACGCAGTCCGGCCTCTACATGCGCTACACGGATATGCAACTTTTTAGCAGCCAACGCCCCGGCAATCGTCGAATTCGTATCGCCATACACCAGCACCCAATCCGGCTTTTCCTTTATCAACACCTCCTCTATCTTTTCCAACATCTGCCCGGTCATCGCCCCGTGCCCCAATCCGTTTATATTCAAATTATAATGAGGCTTGGGTATACACATCTCCTCAAAAAACACATCACTCATATTCGCATCAAAATGCTGCCCCGTATGTACAATAATTTCCTCCACCCCTTCAGCTACCGCCAATACCCGGCTGACCACCGCAGCTTTCACAAATTGAGGACGTGCCCCGATAATCGTTATTATTTTCATTACTCAACAAGATTAATCATTATATCCAAAAATTGCTTTCCTAATACCTGATATGTATGATGGGAAAGAACAAACCTACGGCCATTTTCACCCATTTCTATCCGCTCTTCCTGTGACATAGCTTTTAAATTTAAAATCGCCTTACTGATTTCAGTTTTATTATCAGGTTCTACATCTATACCGCAATCAGCCTCCCGCACTAAATTATTACCGGCTTCTATCGCTTGTATTATAGGCTTGGCTGCCATCATATAATCAAACATTTTATTCGGACTAATCCCAAAACGAAACAATGACTGTCTTTGCAATCCTACATACAACACATCCATTTCTTTTAATAAACTAGGTATTGCCAACTTATTTACAGGCGGGAGAAAATAAACATTATCGATTTTCTTCTTTTGGGTATATTTGATCAAATTATTCTTTTCCTGTCCGCCCCCCACGAGCACCAACACAACATCCTGCTTCTCCACAAGGGCAACAGCATCTATCACAGCATACAACGAATTGGCAATACCGTGAGCCCCGGCAAACCCCACAATAAATTTCCCCTTCTTATGCAATTCATTCAGCAATATACCATGTTCTTCCGGTAACCCTGTAGGATTTTTCCAATCAGCCAGAACAATTCCGTTAGGCACATAATAAAATTTCCCGGCAGCTAACCCATGCGCTTTCATATGTTCTTCTGCCAAAGGCAACATCGATACCACCGCATCCACATTTTTATAACAATCATTTTCTGCTTTCTGCATAATCATAATAAACGGATGCCTTTTAGAATATCCCCCCAGCTCCATGGGTGAAAGCGGCCACAGATCATGCACTTCATACACCAATTTCGCACCATAATACTTTGCTATTCGACGAGCCGGATATATATCCAACGGATAAGTCGAAGAAGCAATCACCACATCCGGCTCAAAATCCCCGATATATTTTTTATACCCCCACCACAATTTACTGACAAAAGAAAACATCGACCGAATCCTCCCTACCCCATTCCCTTTATAAGTATTCAACTTCACCCAACGATATCGAATCCCATCTATCAAATCTTCCTCTCCCTGAGGTTGTACTTTTCTTAAATGCGAGAAACTTCCTCCGACAATTAAAACCTGGTGCCCCATCTTCACCCACTCCTTAGCCATATAATAGGGACGAAACTCCATCCCCAGTTCAGGCGAACCGGCATAATGATTGATAAGAAGTATATTCATTTACAAATATTTTTGAATTAATTCTATCTCCTTGTGTATTGTATTCTCCACAGAAAAGGAAAAATTGGGAGAAGAAAGAGGTTGAGGAATATCATTTAATTTGCAATCGAATCGGTTATTATCAATAAACAAAACATTCGGATAAGAATCCAGCATTTCATGACAAACAGCAATATCCGAAACAATCGTAGGCATCCCATACACTGCCATTTCGCACATCATCACTCCCTGCGCATCCAAACGGGTCGGCATCAAAGCATATTTATATGAATTCAATACACGGGGGATCTCTATAGGAGACAAAAAACGATTGATCAATGTAACATTAGCAGGGATATCGGTATAATTAAAATAGTTCCCACCCCCATATATATGGAAGGTCGATTCCGGATGACATTTCGCAAAATTCACAACAAGATCAATGGCATACTTCGACTGATCCAGCGGGCGTATGGTTATAAAATCAGCTTTAAAATCACCTAAAACATATCCGGCCTCCTTTATATAAGGACTTATGCTATTATTTATAATATGGCTTTGGGCTGCAAAAAATTCGCGTTTCAATTTCAATGAATGTATAGCAGCCTCATACATCCAATCGCTCACAAAAACCAAATCACACTTCCCGCTTGCTACAAACTTTTTCAGATAATACCTCATGACCGGTAATTTTATCTGATCATACAGTCGTAAAAACCGATATTCCCGTTTTGCAGCCTTGTTAAAATCATAAGGACGAGGATAATATTTCTTAGTGGATAATACCTCGTGGCCATGAAAAAACAAAATCAACCGATCCAAATACTTCCATATTTTTAGTATAAAAGATAAGTGATTCTTTATATTCGGTGCATGCGCAATAAGTATCGCCTTTTCAGATTTTTGTAAAAGTTCTTTACCTGCCTGCAAGGTATAAACCCGCACCTCATCATAAATATAAGGACAATTACAAGCGAAGGATATCACTTTTACATCCAATCCCGTTTTCAAATATTCTTTTATTCTCGGATGTACAAAAGCCATTGGATATTTATCCTTTTCGGAAGGATAATTTTGGCAAAGAACAAAAACACTCTGCATATATTAATATAAAGCCTTTACAATTCTACTACATGCTTTCCCGTCCCCATACGGATTAACCGCCTTACTCATCTTTTCATAATATTCCTGGTTATCCAATAAACCGGAGACTTCATTCACAATCTTATCATAATCCGTTCCCACTAACTTCACCGTTCCTGCCTCTAACGCCTCCGGGCGTTCTGTCGTATCACGCATCACCAAGACAGGTTTACCCAATCCCGGTGCCTCTTCCTGGATACCGCCACTATCGGTCAAAACAATAGCAGACTTCTCCATCAGGTAAACGAAACTCAAATATTCCAACGGTTCGATAAAAAACAGATTTGCCCTCTGGCTTTCTCCGAAGACTTCATAAATCGGTTTGCGTACATTGGGATTTAAGTGCATCGGATAAACAAAATCCACTTCCGGATATTTTTCCGAAAGTGATTTTATGGCTTTACACATAGAAATAAAACCATCTCCGAAATTCTCCCGGCGATGTCCGGTTATTAAAACAAGTTTTCTTCCATCCGACAAACGGCCAATATCATATCCCGACGCTTTTAAAACCTTTTCCAATTCACAAGAAAGTATTCCATCATTTTTAATTTTCTCCACCACCATATACAGGGCGTCGATTACTGTATTGCCCGTTACGATAATTCGTTCTTCCGAAACACCTTCCTGTAATAAATTATCCTTACTCAGTGAAGTCGGTGCAAAATGATAGGTAGCAATACGTCCGGTAATCTGTCGGTTCATTTCCTCCGGCCATGGACTGTAAATATTGTGTGTCCGAAGTCCTGCCTCGACATGCCCCACAGGAATCTGCTGATAAAAAGCGGCCAATGCCGCTGCCGTAGAAGTAGTCGTATCCCCATGAACCAAAACAATATCCGGTTGTGTTTCCTTCAATACCTCCCGCATACCGGTCAGCACCCTTGCCGTAACATCGTACAAATCCTGTCCCTGTTTCATGATATTCAAATCATAATCAGGTTGTATATCAAATATACGGAGCACCTGATCTAACATTTCACGATGCTGACCCGTTACGCATACAATTGTTTTAAATGTCTCCGGATATTTTTGGAATTCCTTCACCAAAGGAGCCATTTTAATCGCTTCGGGACGTGTCCCGAATACTAACAAGATACACTTCATATTTTACTCCCAATTTTCTTTCATAAAATTCAGAAGAATCGCCACTTGATTTTCGCGAGTATATTTCTTTATATTACTCCAATCTCTTTCTAACATAGAATTGTTATTATAAAGAGTATAGCATTTAATTATTTGCTCCTTGATACCCTCTATATCTGCATTATCGACAATAAAGCCGGAATTTGTTTCTTCAAGAATAGGAGCTATCACATCATTAGGATCTGCCAAAGCTAATATAGTTCGATTAGAAGCAAGATAATCAAACAATTTGCCAGTATAGACTCCTTTTCTACCTGTTGGATGTATAATTAAAAGCACATCACATTGAGATAGCATCTCTACAGCCTTAATATGTGGAACTCTATCATATTGAAAAACATTTTCCTTAATAGAAGCCGGAATTATTAAAGGTTTCCTATTACCTATAATCTTGAATTTAAAATTCTCAGGTATCCGTCCTTCTTTTTTTAATTGGGACAATGCAATAAATAAATTATCAGGTTTAATCGCCCCATAAAAACTACCGACATACCCAAGCGTAAACTGAGGTTGTCTTATATTCGTGTGTATTTCATCAAAATCATAACCATTTTTTATCTCCAAAAAATTATCATGAGAACAATTTTCTCTGAAACCATCTAAAATTGGATCTGATACAGAAAGTACCAAATCAGAAGAATCTAAATACTGTCTCTCTACCTTTCTTAATCTATAACGTGTATATCTATTAAAAAATAAATTTTTAGACATTTCATCACGCATATCTATAATCCATTTGAATATATATTTTTTGCGTTTAAGATGCAGAGCTATTTGCAGAGGAGCATGAGGCCCATATGACGTTAATATAACATCATATGGATTTAAGTTAAAAAGTTTTTCTATATACTTTTCCGCACGTTTTTTCCAAAAGACCTTTTTATCCAAAAAAATAAAATTGAATACAAGATTAAAAGCTGACTTTAGTTTATGCATTAAAAAAGAATCATCATCTTTAAAATTCATCTGCATCAAAAGCATTGAATCTCTCAAATAATGCACAGAACAATTATTCCACATTTCTATTTTATCACAGCCTCCTTCAGTTACTACTGTTACTGTATGACCTGCTTTACTAAAATATTTAGCAAAAGCTTCTATCCTAAATGAAGCTATGTGAATTGTTGGAGTAAAAAAATTACTAATAATCAGTAT
>CEAB01049633.1_pt1 | contig 11185 bp, 9 predicted proteins | sample 557651 | NCBI WGS metagenome assembly CEAB01 (sample SAMEA3182046, study PRJEB8094) | gut metagenome | biome: human; feature: gut; material: Stool; isolation source: human stools | place: Canada | collected 2011-11-15
AAGAACTTATTATAGTAATTATAATAGTTATAGCAATAACCATATTAGACACAATAACACATAATTATACAAAAATAAACTTTGCAAAAATAAATGAACAATTGGAACAAATAAAAGAAATTAGTGAAGATATATATATAATGGAAAAAGAACAAGATATTGCTGAAAATACTAGCAAAGAGGGAAAAGAAAATGACAATAAAACTAGTAAACAAGAAAAACTAAAAGAAAAAATAAAAACTATGGAAGAAGACTGGAAAACTATAAATAATAAGACTGCACTTTACATAGAGCACGAAGAATTAGAAAAAGCAAATGTGTCTATGGTAAAATTTAAAAGATATATTCAATTAGAAGAATATACAGAAGCAATTGCAGAATTAGAAAATTGCAAATATATTCTAGACCATATAAGAGATAAAGAAGCAATGCAGATTATTAACTTATTTTAAAAAATCAAATCCCAATTATTAAAAATTGCGGTATGGTGTGCTTAACCAGAGATTCTAAATGATTCTTTAAAAGTCACTTTTACATTAATTTTTAAAATTTGAATTTGATTACATTACTCTATAAAAGATGATAGTGCTAAAATATTCTAAACAATAAACCAGTAAAAAATATGTATGCATATCTATAAAACTTTGTGTTTGAAAATTGTTTTTTGTTGTACTCGAAAAAAGATTTTAAGGCACTGCGTTTATCGAAAATAGTAATCAAAAAACTCTCTTTATACTTAGGAAAACTTAACAAAGTTACAGGCCACATATGCTTTACGATTATGTCTTTTTCTTTATCATTTAAATTAAATAGTTTTTCTGCATTATATAAAGCAATTTGAGGGTGAAGAAAAGCATGAAAATGTTTTAAATGCAGTTTCTTTTTAGAACCTCTCCAGTCATACAAAAATAAATCGTGTAGCATTGCACCTCTAGCTGCAGAAACATAATCCCAGCCATATTTTTTGCAAAATAAATATGACCAATAGGCAACCTCTAAACAATGTTTATAGCAAGAACAATCGTAGTGTTGCCTAAAATTTTTCATCTGTTTTACTGTAGGATTTTCTAAAATATCTTTTGTTATATTTAAAAATTCAATTATATTATCATAGTTATATGTATGTACACTAACTTTTTTTTCTCTAACTTTTAAAGTTTGCATCTTATGTTATTACCTCTATGTTCATTTCTTAAATTTATTATAAACACAATAAAAGTCTATGTCAATAAAAAAATAAGAGATTAAAATGGTATTTTCTTGCAATATTTTTAAAAATAATACTAGACAAAAACACTTGTTTGTGCTATTATTGGTTCAATGAAGTTTTTATCATTATAGCTATGAAAAAATTTTTGTTATAAATTAAAAATGAATTTGCAAAGCAAGAAATGGAAGTACTTATGATTGATTTAAAACAGAGTGTTCAATATATTAAGGGTGTTGGACCGAGTAGGGCAAAGTTATTAAGCCTACTTGGTGTAAATACTGTTGAAGATTTGATTAATTATTATCCGAGAACGTATGAGGATAGAACAAAAATAAAAAAGATAGAGGAGCTTCAAGATGGAGAAGATGCTCTTATTGAGGCTGTGACTGTAACTGCTGCAACCGTTTTTAAATTAAGAAGAAACATGTCTGTTTCAAAAGTTATGGTGCAGGACGATACTGGTAGATGTTTAATTACGTGGTTTAATCAGGATTATATGAGAAATGTAATTCATGCACACGAAAAATATAGATTTTTTGGAAAAGTTACTAAAAAACTGGGGCAAATAGAAATGGCGTCACCTGTTTTTGATGAGGAAGGAAAAAGCAAGAATACAGGTAAAATTGTGCCTGTTTATTCTACTACAAAAGGATTGTCAGACTCAGCAATAAGACAAGCTGTTGAAAATGCACTTTCGATGGTAAATGCAAAATTACAAGAAACATTACCAGAATATATAACTAAAGATTATCATTTAATGGAACTAGATCAAGCAGTAAGAGAAATTCACTTTCCAAGCAAAATGGAAAATTTGGCGAGAGCAAGAAATAGGTTAGTATTCGAAGAATTGCTAACATTTCAACTTGCTTTATTAAGCTTGAAGGAACAATATGATAATGAAATAAGAGGCATAAAATACAGCAAAGATGTACATATGTCAGATGTAATAAACACATTACCATTCAAACTAACAAAAGCTCAACTAAGAGTTCTTGAAGAAATAGACAATGACATGGAATCGGAAAAGCCGATGAATAGGCTTTTACAGGGAGACGTTGGTTCTGGTAAGACCGTAGTTGCAATGATTGCAGCATATAAGGCTGTGAAGAGTGGATATCAAGTTGCAGTAATGGCTCCAACAACAATACTTGCAACACAGCACATAAATAATTTTAATAAAATATTAGAGCCATTTGGAATACGTTGTGGGTTACTAGTAAGCAGTCTAACAAAAAAACAGAAAGGCATACTCCTAGAAAAATTAAAAAATGGTGAAATAGACATATTAATTGGAACTCATGCTCTTTTACAAGAAAATATAGAGTTTAAAAATGTAGGACTAGTAGTAACAGATGAGCAACACAGATTTGGCGTAAAACAAAGAAGTGTAATTGCTGGTAAAGGAAAAAATCCAGATGTACTGGTAATGACTGCAACTCCTATCCCAAGAACTCTAGCCATAATAGTATATGGAGATTTGGATATTTCAATAATAGACGAACTGCCACCGAACAGGAAGAAGATTGATACAATAGCAGTAAAAGAAAATATGACAGATCGAATAATTCAGTTTATAAAGAAAAATGTGGACGAAGGTAGACAAGCATACATAGTATGTCCATTTGTAGATGAAAACGAAGAAATGATGGATGTAAAATCTGTAGAAAAACTAGCAGAAAATTATAAGAACGAAGTGTTTAAGGATTATAATGTAGAAATATTACATGGAAAAATGAAACCAAAAGTTAAAGAACAAGTAATGCAAGACTTCAAAGAAAATAAAATAAGCATACTAATTTCTACAACTGTAATTGAAGTTGGGGTGGATGTACCAAATGCAAACATAATGGTAATAGAAAATGCTGAAAGATTTGGCCTAGCCCAGTTACACCAATTAAGAGGAAGAGTTGGAAGAGGAGAATTTAAGTCATATTGTATACTAAAATATAACAGTAATTCTGCAATAGTGAGAGAAAGAATGAAAACAATGACAACAACAGAAGATGGCTTTAAAATAGCAGAAAAAGACTTAGAACTAAGAGGTTCTGGAGAATTCTTCGGAACAAAACAACATGGACTACCAGAATTCAGAATAGCAAATATATTTGAAGATGTTAAAATACTAAAACTGGTACAAGAACTTGCACTAAAAATAGAAATGAATGATCCAAAACTAGAAAAAGAAGAAAACAAAAAATTAAAGGCATTAGTAAATAGAGTGAGAGAAGAAAGAATAGAGTTGTAATAATAGAGTATGAATAAAGTCGAAAAATGCGCACGAAAATGGGAAAAAATACAAATTATATATTGACAATAGTTGAACTAAAATTATATAATATGAGTATACTAATAGGGGATAGCTATTTATTAATTCGAGTGTTTCGCAACTCATAAAAAATGGCGAACTATATATTCGAGCATTTCACAGCTCATAAAAAATGTGAACAATATATTCGAGTTATTGCTAACTCAAAATAAATAGCATTCTATAATAGATAGGGGTTAAATGAAAGTTTAGCTCCTATTTTTTTCGTTAAGGAGGAATTTTATTGAACAAGTTAAGCTTTTATGAGGTCGATAACATTTATGTAAAATATTTGAGAGAACATGGAGACGAAAAAGTTCCAAGAATAGATTATGAAACACATCAAAAATTTTTTTGTGGAGTCATATTTTCAATAAATAATTTTAATTATTTTGCACCAGTATCATCATATAATAAAAAACGACGTACAGCTTTTCTAATTTATGATAATGACAAGTTTACTAAAGAACAAAAACCAATATCATCTTTAAGACTTTCATTTATGTTTCCGTGCCCTTCTGAATGCTTAAATATAAAAAAGTTTGAGTATGAAGATATAAAATATCAAATTTTATTAAGAAAAGAATTGAAATATTGTAATGTACATAGAGAGAAGATAGAAAAATTAGCAAATGAAGTATATATGCTTGGAAAAAATGAAAATACAAGGAATAGATTTAATATATGCAATTTTGAAGTGTTAGAAAAGGAGTGTAAGAAATATTGCAATCAAAATTTCTAAGAAAATTTCCTAAAACCCTTGCATTTTTTCCATAAAAAGGGTATAATAATATTGACATAAGAAGTACGGCAGAAGAGTGGAAACAAGTTCCACTCTTCTACAATGTTATAAGAGAATATTTAATATGAATATAGGGAGGTATATCTTGTCTAAAATAGAAGAAAAAGTAGAAGAGCTCGTTACAAAGCCAATAAATGAACTTGGTTACAGAGTATACGATGTTATGTACGTAAAAGAAGGCAAAGACAATTATTTAAGAATATTTATAGATAATGATACTGGAATTAGCTTAGATGATTGTGAAAAGGTAAACAATGCAATTACAGATATGCTAGACGAAGCGGACTATATAAAAGACCAGTATTTTCTTGAAATTTCGTCTTCTGGAGTAGAAAGACATATCAGAAAAGATTCGCAGTTGCAAGAACATATTGGGAAAGATATAGATGTGAAATTGTTTAAACCATTAAATAAGCAAAAAGAACTTGAGGGAAATCTTAAACAATTTGACGAAAAGACAATTACATTAATCATAGATGAAGAAGAAATCACAATAGAAAGAAGTAACATAAGCTCGATGAAAAGAGCTTTTAAATGGGAATAATATAATTGAAAGGAATGATTGGAAAATGAAGAAGAATGTAAAAAAGGTAGAAAACAAAGGAATTGATAGTACAGAATTAATAATGGCACTAGATGAACTTGAAAAAGAAAGAGGAATAAAAAAAGACTATGTTATAGAATCTATAGAAACAGCTTTAGTTACAGCATATAAGAGAAATTTTGATGTTACGTCAGACAATGTAAAAATTACTCTAAACCGTGAAACAGGGGAGACACACGTTTATGAAGAACTTAATGTAGTAAACGAAGTTGAAGATTGGGACACACAAATTTCAGTAGAAGATGCTAAGAAAATTGACCCAAGATATAATGAGGGAGATGTTGTTGAAAAAGAATTAATGCCAAAGAATTTTGGTAGAATTGCAGCTCAAACAGCAAAGCAAGTTATAGTACAAAGAATAAGAGAAGCTTCAAGAGAAGTAATATTTAGCGAATTCAACGAGAAAAAAGGCGAAATAGTTTCTGGTATAGTACAAAAAGTTGATAAGAACATTGTTGTATTAGATTTAGGAAAAATTGAAGGTATAATGCCAATTAAAGAGCAAATACCAACAGAACATTACTATGTAAATCAAAAATTAAGAGCATGTGTTGCAAATGTTGAAAAAGGTGCAAAAGGCTCAACACAAATAATAGTTTCAAGAGCAAATAATGATTTCTTAAGAAAATTATTCGAGCTTGAAATTCCAGAAATTTATGAAGGTTTAATCGAAATTAAGAGTATTTCAAGAGACCCAGGAAAGAGATGTAAAGTTGCAGTATATTCTCCAAATGAAAACATAGACCCAGTTGGTTCTTGTGTTGGACAAAAAGGAATTCGTATTCAAAATATAATAAATGAATTAAGCGGAGAAAAAATAGATGTAATAGAATGGAACGAAGATCCATCTACATACATTGCAGAAGCTTTACTTCCAGCAAAAGTTATGGCTGTTGATATTAAAGATGAAGAAAGATTTGCCCAAGTAATAGTTCCAGATGATCAATTATCATTAGCTATTGGTAAAGCAGGACAAAATGCAAGACTTGCAGCTAAATTAACAAACTGGAAAATAGACATAAAGAGTGAATCTCAATTTAGAGAAATGATACAAGAGCTACAAGCAAATGGTGAAGAAAAAGAAGAAACTGCAGATGCAGAAAACGTTGATGAAACAAATGTAGAAGAGGCAAACGAAGTAGAAAACGTTGAAACATCGGAAGAAAATAAAGACGAAGAATAAAAGGAAGTGTGATACTTGAAGAAAATACCACAAAGAACTTGCTTAGGTTGCAATGAAGCAAAACCTAAAAATAAATTGATAAGAATTGTAAAGCAGAGTGACGGCAAAATATTCGTAGACAAAACAGGAAAGGCTGAAGGACGAGGTGCATATATATGTAATAATGTAGAATGTTTGGAAAAGGCCATAAAGTCAAAGAGATTGAGCAGAAGCTTTGAAACAGAAATAAACAACGAAATTTATGAAAGCTTAAGAGGTGTAATTATTGATAAATAGAGAAAATAAAAAGGAATTAAGCACAAGAATAAATATAGGGGGGTGGAATTATTGGGTAAAATAAAAATTCACGAACTAGCAAAAGAAATAGAAATGTCAAGCAAAGATGTACTTGAAAAAGCAAAGTCGCTAGGCATAGATGTAACAAGCCATTTAAGTAATGTGACAGATGAACAAGCAACAGAAATTAGAAATGCATATTCAAAAAATAATAAAAATAATGTGAAAAAGGAAAATAAAGTGGAAAATAAGAAAGAAACAAAAAAAGAAACAAAGAAAGATAACAAAAAAGATACTCCAGTAATTATTAGAAGAGAAGTTATATTAAATGATGAAGAGGATTCTAAGAAAGACAATAAGAAAGCTGAAGAAAGAAAAGATGTAGGTTTTGTAAAAAGAAGAAATAACAATGATTATAACATTGTTTACAGAAATAAACCTAATAAACCTCTTACAGTAAATGAATTATTTGGACTTGGTAAAAAAGAAGAAAAGCCAAAGGCAGATGTAAAAGCCGAAACTGCAAAGAAAGAAGAAGTTAAGAAGGAAGAGAGTACTGCTAAAGCTACTACAACCGAAGTAAAAACAGAAACTGCAAAAGTAGAAAAAGCCGAAACTACAAAGGCAGAAACAGTAAAGGCTGAAACTGTAAAAACAGAAACTCCAAAGCCAGAAGTTAAAGCAGAAGTAAAACAAGAAACTGTAAAAGTTGAAAGTTCTAAACAAGAATTTGCTAAAAACGATAGAACTGAAGCTCGTGATAGAAATGATAATTATAGAGGAGAAAATTCTAGAAACGACAACAGAGGCGAGTATTCAAGAAACGATTCTTTCCAAAGAAGAAATAACTTCAATAATGGAAATAGAGAATTTGGAAATAATAATGGTAACAGAGACTTTAGCAACAACAGAAACCAATTCCAAAGAAACAATAACTTCAATAGAAATGATAGATTCCAAAATAACAATCAATCAAGAGATGGTTACAGACAAAATAATCAAAATGGACAAAACAATAGATTTAATAATGGCAATAATGGTTATAATAAAAATAACCGTGATAATAACGGATTTAACAGAAATAACCGTGATAACAATGGCTTTAACAGAAATAATAATCGTGATAATAATGGCTTTAACAGGAACAACAATGGTGGTTTCAATAGGAGACCATTAGATGAGAAGAGATTAGACAAGAAAATTAACGATATATTAGAGACTGAAATTGTTGAAAAAGAAAGCCAAAGAGATTATTCTACAAAGGCAAGTTTCAAGGCTAAGAGCAATAAATATGATGAAAATAAGCAAAATAAGAATAAGTCTAGAAGATTCAATGGTGAAGAAGAATATGATGAGGGCAAGTTAAAGAATTTAAAACAAGTAGATAAGCTTTCTAACATGTTTGGAGACCAAGAAGGTGGAATGCTTGATTACTATGATTTATCAACAGAACGTGGTAAGAAAGGTAAACGTAAAAACCAGAAAAATACTGAGGAAAGAAATAAGCAAAAAATATTTAAGCTAACAGAAATAACAATTCCAGAGAGCATAAGTGTTAAAGACCTAGCAACAGAGTTAAAGAAAACAAGTGGTGAAGTAATAACAAAGCTTATGGGATTAGGAATAATGGCAACTATAAACCAAGAGCTAGATTTCGATACAGCCTTCTTAGTAGCAGGAGAATTTGGTGTAACAGCCAACAAGAAGGAAGAAGTTAAAGAAGAAGATATACTATTTGACGAGTCAGAAGACAAGGCAGAAGACTTAGTTCAAAGAGCTCCAGTAGTTGTTGTTATGGGACACGTTGACCATGGTAAAACATCACTTCTAGATGCAATTAGAAAAACAAATGTAATAGAAGGCGAAGCCGGAGGAATTACACAACATATTGGTGCATATAAGGTATCAATAAATGGAAGAGAAATTACATTTTTAGATACACCAGGACACGAGGCATTTACAAGTATGCGTGCTAGAGGTGCTCAAATTACAGATGTCGCAATACTTGTTGTTGCAGCAGATGATGGTGTAATGCCACAAACTGTTGAAGCTATAAACCATGCTAAAGCAGCTGGAATTCCAATAATAGTTGCAATAAACAAAATTGATGTACCAGGAGCTAACCCAGAAAAGGTAAAACAAGAATTAATGAAATATGAATTAGTTCCAGAAGAATGGGGTGGAGATACAGTATTTGTAGAAATTTCTGCAAAACAACATATCAACATAGACCAATTACTAGAAATGGTATTATTAGTTTCAGACATGCAAGATTTAAAAGTAAATCCAAATAAGCAAGCTAAAGGTGTTGTAATAGAAGCAAGACTAGATAAAGCAAAAGGTCCTATCGCATCTGTATTAGTACAAAGAGGAAGCTTAGACGTTGGAGATACAGTAGTTGTTGGAACATCAATTGGTAGAATTAGGGCAATGAAAGACGATAAAGGAAAACGTGTTAAGAGTGCTGGCCCTTCTACACCAGTAGAAATTATGGGACTTACAAAAGTACCAGAAGCTGGAGAAACTTTCTATGAAGTTAAAGATGAAAAAATGGCTAAACACTTAATAGAAAGAAGAGAAAGAAAAGCAAGAGAAGATGCTATGAATGCATACAACAAAGTAACATTAAGCAATCTATTCGAGCAAATGGAACACGAAAACTTAAAACAATTAAATATAATTGTAAAAGCAGATGTTCAAGGTACAGCAGAAGCATTAAAGCAATCTCTTGAAAAACTGTCTGACAACGAAGTTGCAGTAAAAGTAATACACTCAAATGCAGGAGCTATAAATGAATCTGATGTTAACCTAGCAAAAGCTGCAAAGGCTATAATAATAGGATTTAATGTAAGACCAAACGCAACAGCAAAAGAAGTTGCAGAAAAACAAGGAGTAGAAATCAAGTTATATTCTGTAATTTATCAAGCATTAGAAGATGTTGAAGCTGCAATGAACGGCTTACTAGACCCAGTTTATGAAGAAAAAGTAATCGGAAATGTAGAAGTAAGACAAACATTCAAAGTTTCAAATGTTGGAACAATTGCTGGTGGATATGTAAAAGACGGAAAAGTTGAAAGAAATGCAGGAGTAAGAGTAATAAGAGAAGATGTTGTAATACACGAAGGCAAACTTGCATCATTAAAGAGATTTAAAGATGACGTTAAAGAAGTTGCTAAAGGGTTCGAATGTGGTCTTCAAATTGAGAATTACAACGATATTAAAGAAGGCGACATTATAGAAGTATTCGTAATGGAAGAAATAAAAAGAACTAAAAAATCAAAAGTACAACAAATTTCTCAAGAACATGGAATGAACAAATAATCTAAAACCGAAGAAAGGAAATTTTAGAGAAAATGAGTAAAAATGAAGCTAGACTTGGCAGAGTTAATGAAGAATTAATGAAAGCCTTAAGCCAAATAATAACTTATGAATTGAAAAATCCTGATGTTACAGGAATGATAAGTGTTACAAGAGTAAAGGTAACACCAGACTTAAAATATGCGAAAGTATATGTAAGTATGTTAAATTCAAAAAGTGTAGAAAAAACTATGCAAGGGTTAAAAGACTCTGCAGGCTTTATGAGATCACAAGTTGCTAGAATGGTAAATTTAAGAATTACTCCAGAGCTTGTATTTGAATATGATGATTCAATAGAACATGGAGAAAGAATAGATAATATTTTAAAGCAAATTAGTGAACAAGATAAGGCAATAAAAGAGATAAAATAATATTTTTAGGGACAGCACAACTTTTATTATGCGGTCCCTAAAAGTCTATATAGGAAGGAACAATAATGACTTTAGATAATATTTTAGAAGAAATAAAAAAAGCAAATACCATTGCAATAGTAGTACATGAAAATCCAGATGGTGACGCCATTGGAAGTGCACTTGCTATGAAATTGGCATTGGAGCAATTAAACAAAGAAGCAGACGTAATAATACCAGAGTATCCAAGTGCATTCAGCTTTTTGCCAGGAGTAGAAAAAATAAAGAAAGAATCTGACATACAAGAATACGATTTAGCAATAGCTTTAGATTGTGCAAGCATCAAGTTACTAAATGGATTTGCAAAATATTTTGATAATGCAAAAGTAAAGGTTGCAATAGACCACCACAGTAGTAACACAATGTATGCAGATTACAACTTCATAAGCCAAGATTCGCCAGCATGTGCCCAACTATTATTAGTTGCATTTAGTTACTTTGGAATAGAAGTTACTAAAGAAATAGGAACTTGCATCTTAGCAGGAATAATCACAGATACAGGTGGATTTAGATATTCAACAGTTACAGCAGAAACTTTTAGATTTGTTGCAGAACTATGCGAAAAAGGTGTAAAAGTATCACAAATATATGATAAGGTATATTCAAGCAAGACGAGAGCTAAATTTGAATTACATAGAATTGCACTTGAAAGACTTGAGTTTTTAGAAGAGGGCAAAATAGCCTACACATACATAACAAAGGCAGACGAAGAAAAAGTTGGAGCCGAAAACGGAGACTACGACGGAATTGTAGAAAATGGTAGAGACGTTGAAGGTGTTGAAGTTTCACTATTCTTAAGAGAAACAAGCAAAGGAATAAAAGCATCAATACGCTCTAAAAACTATGTAAATGCAGCAGAAGTTGCAATGATGTTTAGTGGTGGCGGACATTTACGTGCAGCAGGTTGTAGCAATTTACCAGGAACCATAGAACAAGTAAAAAACCAGATGATAAACAGAATAAGAAGCTGCCTAAAATAAATTTTGTCGCCAAATGGGGATGCCCTTTCGCCCAAAAAGGGGCGTCCCTATTGGGCGA
>CEAB01004115.1_pt1 | contig 11024 bp, 9 predicted proteins | sample 557651 | NCBI WGS metagenome assembly CEAB01 (sample SAMEA3182046, study PRJEB8094) | gut metagenome | biome: human; feature: gut; material: Stool; isolation source: human stools | place: Canada | collected 2011-11-15
CTATCATCCGCTGCCGCTCTGCCCATCTTGTAGATGTGCGCAGTAATTCCCGTCTACCGCAGCACTCATCAATGCGGCGAGCGCAGCAATGCCGCATTCCGCACGCAGTCTGCCGCCAAACAAACGTCACTCACGCCTCACGATAGTAAGGCGCGGTTGAAAGCAGTAACGACTCGCAGAAGATTCATGGCGAAGCCATGTACACCGCACCTACACTGCGCAGCGCGTGCAGTCTTTCAAGAATAAGACCCGCAATGTGCGGGGTCGAGGGGGAAGGCCCCTCGTCTCTTTCTCTTGGGGGTGTAAGGGGGATATTCTCTTTCGAGAAAGAGAATATCCCCCTTAATGCGCACTCCCGCACAGTGCGGGAGAAATAAAAAAGCAGCCCTTTCGGGCTGCAAAATCCCCGCGCCCTGTGGGCGCGCAAAAAAGGAGCACCCCTGCGGGTAGCTGTCCATAAAACAGGTTTTGAGAAACAAATACTATGGCAGTTACCAGACAAGGGTTGCTGACAAAAGGGGTATGTACCTTAACGGTACATACCCCTTTGTTTTTCACTGGGTTTAAGGTTGATTTTGACGGATTTTTTGCCCTCACACAGCGTTTCAGAGGGCGCCTGATAGGATTTGTCATTCCATCAGATAGCTGCTGTATCATCTGAAAGATATCGCAAAACGCTCAGTTTTGGTACATGCCAAACGGCTCGTAGGTCAGCAGCTTTTTCTTCCAAATCCTTTCCACATCTATGATCTGATGATCCGGAAGCGACCGTAACCGCATTGCTCTGTTCGTCGAACAAAACGGAAAAGCGACTGTCCGCCTTGCTCAGAAGCTGCGCAAGATCGCGCAGCTTGAAATAGTTGCTGCCGTCGATGTTGTATTTGTCGCAGTCCGCATCGACGCCGTCGACCGACAGATTTTGCGGCGAAGCCACCACATTCGCGGCGGAGGCGTAAGGTGCGGTGATGCAGACCAGAAGCATCGTCAGAATGATTGGCAATAGCTTTTTCAGGGGTGATTCTCCTCTCCTTTATCGCGTTTTCGGTGCGCCGCTTCCAAAGAATTGTTCCCCGTCAGAGTGATCTTTCACTTTAAGGGTATAAAGTCTTTTAATGATGGCCCAACTTTTCAGCAGCTTTACAGCAGCGCCAAGCAAGCCTCACATGATCTCGACGAACCCCTCGTCGGCGTTGACGATGAGCTTGTCGCCGTTTTTGACGGTGCCGTAGAACTCCTGCGGCAGGCGGTCGACCATGGGAATCTCCATGATGATCGCGCCGGCGACCAGCACGGGGTCGGGGTCCTGCACGATCAGCGCCGCGGGCATGTTGTGGAAGCGGTCAAGATGATACAGGCCGTCCTGCTGCACGACGGAGCTGCCCTTGCCGCCGGGGAACAGCAGTACCTTTCCGGCGATGACCTGCCCCTCTAGGCAGTGATCCTTTTCCGTCATCACACCGTCCTCGGGACGGACCTGATAGAACATGATGCGATCCTTGGAGATGATGGCCTCGGCCTGGGCCGCGCCTTCAGAAATTTTATGGCATGCAAATCTCTTTCCCATTTTATTTCACCTCACCAGTCAGTGCGGCCTCAATGCAGGTATCGAGGTCACGAATTACAAAGTTGATGCCGCGGCGGCGCGGATAGTACGCGCACTTGGGCGATTCCGTGATGCCGGTCTTACCCTTGAGATAGTGCCAGCAGGGCTGGTCGGGGCAGGAGTCGGAGATCAACTCTGCGCCCGCAGCGGAGAGCGTGTCGTAGATGCCCATGCGCTCGGCCATCTGGAGAGCGTGGCTGGAGACGAGAATGTACATCGGGACGGAGAGCTTCTTGCCCTCGACGTGCTCGGCAATGTATTTCGCCTCTTCCAGCGTGAAGTGCGGGCAGCCGAACATGGCGAAGTCGATCTTGCCGCCGTTGGGAAGCTCGTCACTGAACTTCTCTTCAAAGTCGCGCAGGTCCTTGTCGGTGATGACGACCTCACGCTCGGGCTTCTTACCGCCGAAGGCCGCTTCCAGTGTGGGTGCTTCGGGCGTGAAGCCGAGAATGTGGTACATGCCGTAAGCGCCGGAGGTGTTGAGCTGCGCGCCGAGGTTGCGCAGCGCCTCGGGCGTGATGACCTTCGGCAGGCCCGTGAAGACGGGGATGCCCTCGCCGATCTTGTCGCCCATCATGCCGAGCAGATGGTATTCATAGTCGCTCTTCATGTTGGCTTCCACGCGGACAAGGATGTTGCCCTTGCGGTTTTCATCGAGCAGCAGACCGTATTCGGGTACGCAGCCGGTGATGGCGGCGCACAGTGCGCTGTTGGCGCTCTCGCGGTTGGAGCGTGCGCCCCAGACGGAGTTGACATACGGCGTGGCGCTCGATTCGGAGAAAGCGCAGACCTCGCCGAAGTTCGGCACGTTCGTCGCGATGTAGGGCGTGCAGTTATAGCTCAGCACCGCGCCGAGCGCGCGGTAGGCATTGTCCGTGCGCAGCATGTGGACGATGTCCTCGGGGTCCGCCGGATGGGCGCAGGCGCCGGTGAAGTGACCGGTGCAGAAGCCGGGGTTGACCGTCGGGGCCACGCGGCAGTGCGCGCCGGCCTTGACCAGCTTTTCGGCAAACCACAGGTCGCCGGCCTGATTGCTCAGGGCAACGTGCGCGCGCTTGATGGGCACCATGCGCTCGGCGTCGAAGCATTCGCCGATGCCGACCTGAATCTTCATGGCATAGGCGGCGCCTTCGCCGTACTTGCCGTCCAGCATGGCCTTCTGTTCGTCAGTCAGGATCATGATCAAAGTCCTCCTTGTAAAGATATATCGTAAACTCAGTTTTCAATCAGTGACATGCGGGAATCAGCGCGCACCGCATCGAGCAGCGCCTCGGAGACTTCGATCTCGCCGAGATGCAGCGTATTTTGGATGCGGATGATCCTGGGGTGATCGCGGTCGATATTCCGGCAGCATTTGAGCGCCACGCGGATGGCGGTCTCCTCGTCGTCCACGGTGCAGGGCACCGACGCGTCGCCCAGACAGTTGCAGGCGATGGCGTTTGCGTACATGGATTCGAGGTCGAGCTGCTCGGCGACCTTTTTCGTGATGACGTCGAACAATCCCACGCCGATGCCGTTGCCATGGCTGGCGGGCGTTACATCGCAGAGCACCAAGCGCTGATAGCGCGGGATGTGCAGCACGAACTGCTTGAGCACCGAACTGCGGCCGAGAATGTTCGGGTCAAAACCTGCGCCGGAGATATCCTTGCCGATCGCGCCGCAGACGATGACATCCGCTTCATCCAGCATGATGTAGGGCATATTGCCCTTGGCGATTTGGACCAACTCCTTTTCCCGCTCGACCAGATGCTCCGCGGGGACAGCTTCGACGGCGTACGTCTTGTCGTAAGCGTTTTCGAGGATGGCGATGCCAAAGCCGACGGGAGCTTTTTGCAGAATGAGACGGGCGGTCTCCTCAATGGCGTCGGCAAAGACCTCGGGGGCTTCCTCGTGCACGGCAGAGCAGCCCTTGTGGTTGCCAAGGCCGATGACCAGCATCTTGCAGAGACCGCTCTGGATTGGGCCGACGAAGTCGGTGTGCAGCTTTACGCGGTTGATCGGGACGATGAGGTCGGCTTCATAGGCTGCGCGGTCGAACCAGACGGGGCGGCCGTTGGCGCAGTTGCCAAGATAAACGGTGTCCACCGTTGTCACAACGGGAACGCCGAGACGCTCCTCCGTGATCCCGTAGCCCGCGAGGACCTCGCGCTGGCCCTCCTCCGTGCCGCCGCCGTGGCTGCCCATGGCGGAGACGATAAAGGGCTCCGCGCCCAGTTCTTTGAGCGAGTTTACCGTCGTTTCGACGATGGTATAGAGATTTTGGATGCCGCGGCTGCCGACGCCGACGGCGATACGCATGCCGGGCTTGACGAGCGCGCGGATTTCCGGCTTTGCGAACTCTGCGCGCACCGTGCCGGCCACATCCTCCAAACGGGTCTCGTCAAACTGCTGCCGCACACGATACATCCTCGGCAGCGGACGCCGCAGGTCTTCTTCCAGAAGGATCGGCATATTGCTCCTTTCTTTAATTTCAGGCAGCTGAATTTTTTCTGCCTATACGATAGAGAATCCCCCAAGCGGACACGAAATCTTCGTCCTGATTGAGGGAACTCTATGTCTGCAATTATGTCAGTTTTACAGATAGATCGTTAGGAAATAAAACCCATAGTAAACCACGGTACGTAAGTGATCAGGGTCAGCACGATCAGCAGCACTCCGATGAACGGCAGCACCCGCTTACACAGGTTCTGGATCGGCACGCCGGAGACCGCGCTTGCCACAAAGAGATCAATGCCATAGGGCGGCGTGATAAATCCAATGGCAAGGTTCATCGTAAGGATGACACCGAATGTAATAGGATCGACACCAATAGACTCTACGACCGGAAGCAGGATCGGTGCAAGAATAATCGTCGCAGGGATATTGTCGATGACGCAGCCGACGATCAGCAGCAAAATGTTGATCATCAAGAGGATAATAATCCTGTTGTCGCTGACGCTGAGGAACACCTCTGCGATGGCATTTGGAATACGCTCCAGTGAGAGATAGTAGCTGAATGCGTTGGCAAAGCCCATCATGAACATCGTCACACCGCAGAGTCCAACCATATCGCGCACAGCCTTGTAAAGTCCGTCGAGCGTCAGCTCCTTATAGACGAACATACTGACGAGTACACAATAAACAACCGATACGACGCTTGCCTCTGTAGCGGTAAAAATACCGCCGTAAATACCGCCGAGGATGATAACCGGCATCAGCAGCGCAAAAAAGCCCTCTTTGAATGTTTTCCAGACATTCCGAAGCGTAGGACGCCCTTCGTTGCCGCGCCAGCCGTTTTTACGTGAGGTAACGATGCAAACGATGATCATCGCAATACCCATCATAATGCCCGGCAGGACTCCCGCGATAAACAGATCCTTGACCGAGCAGTTGACCGCGACAGCGTAAATAACAAAGGGGACCGACGGCGGGATAATGACGCCCACTGAACCCGCGGAGGCCGTAAGGGTCGCGGCAAAGTCCTTGTTATAACCGTGCTTCTCCATCTCGGGAATCATAAACGAGCCGATGGCCGAGGTCGTGGCAACGGCCGAACCGGAGATCGCGCCAAAGAACATACACGCAACCGTTGTAACAATGGCGAGGCCACCCGTCACATAACCGAAAAAGCTGTTGACGAAGTTGACAATGCGCTTTGCGATGCCGCCCGTCGCCATCAGGCTACCTGCCAGCATAAAGAAGGGAACTGCCATGAGTGTGAAGGAGTTGCTGCCGGCGAGCGAACTCGTGATGAACACGGTCGGGTTGATGCCAGCGGAAAGGAACGCGGCCAGCGCGGAAATACCGATGGAGTAGCCGATTGGCACGCCGATAATGATCAAAATAAAAAACAAAGCAAACAGGATAACAGCTCCGCTCATGCTTCGATCCCTCCCTTTTCGTTGAAATCATCGTCAGAACCGCGGAGCAGCCCCACGGTCTCTCTGCCGACCAGCACCGCGTAGCGCAGCGCAATGATGACTGAACCGACCGGCAGAGAGGCATACACATACGCCAGCGAAAGCTTGAGCGCAGTGGAGGTCATATCCTTGGCAATCACATTTTGCAGATACTTAAAGCCATAGACGATTAGGAAAATATAGAATGCCAGCACCAGCAGGTCGGTAAGAATACCAAGGATCTTCTGAGGAACATTCGGCAGGAGCTTGACGAACATATCCACGCGGATATGCTCGTTGATGCGCATGCCAAGGCTCGCGCCGAGCCACACCTGCCAGATGAAAATGTAGCGCACCAGTTCCTCGCTCCAACTCAGCGAGTTGTTGAGAATATAGCGAAAGATGACCTGTACAAACACAATGATGACCATCAGGATCATTGTATAGACTAGAAAGTACTCCTCCAGCTTGTTATAAATGGAGATTAGTTTCTTCATCGGGAAACCTCCCTTTCCAAGAGTTGTCCGTGCACGGCTGCGCCGGATCCGGCCGCAGCCGTGCACGCAGGAACATTAGTTATTGTAGGCGCGCGCAGCGTCAAAAATATCCTGACCCCATCGTTCGATGTATTCGTCGTACATCGGCTCAACAGCCTCCTGGAACAGCTTACGGTTTTCAGCCGTCAGACGCGTTACCTCTACGCCCTCATCCGCTAAAAGCTGCAGATTGTCCTCGTAGGACTGGATGCCCGCCTCAGTGCAGTAGTCGGAGAAACGCTTGCAGGCCTCATCAATGATGGTCTTGTACTCGTCGCTCAGGTCATTGTACCAGTCCTCGCTCATATACATATTGGTCACGGCAAGAACGTGCTCAAGGTCGGTATAGTAAGGCTGCACCTCATAGAACTTGCAGGTGTAGGTCAGCGAGGGATCGTTGTCCTGACCGTCAACAGTTTTGTTCTGCAAAGCAGTGAACAGCTCACTGAAGCTGATGGGGGTCGGGTTCGCGCCAAGGAGCGTGAAGGATGTAATGTACACAGGACTTTCCATTACGCGAATCTTCAGACCGCTCATATCGGCAGGGGTAGCCACAGGGCGCACAGAGTTGGACAGTCCGCGGAAACCGCCAAATCCCCAATAGTCAGAAAAGCGGATGCCCGTGCCGCTGAGGGACTCCTTCAGGATCGCACCAAGCTCTCCTTCATTGAGCGCCTTGAGCGCCGCGTCGCTGCTGTCAAACAGGAACGGCATATCCAGAATACCGAAATTGTCGGAATAGCTGGTAAGAACAGAGTTGCCGAGGGTGGCCATCTGAATCGACCCGTTGGAAAGGCCTTCTGCAAGGTCAAGGTCGCCACCGAGAACAGAGTTGGGGAAGTACTCCACCTCGATCGCGCCGTCGCTGGCAGTTTCGATGTAGTCCATCAGAATGTGCTCCGCCTCCGCCTGCACAGTGCCCGTCTCAGGGCCAATGGTCGCAAGCTTGATCTTTATGGTGCCGGCAGCGGCAGCATTTCCGTCGGAGTTGTCCGAACTGTCATTTTTATCACCGCAGGCGGTCAGAGCAAAGACCATCAGGAAAGAGAGAAACAGTGCAAATGTCCTTTTCATTTTATTATCCTCCCAAAATAAACTGTATTTTTCGTTTGTCCTATCAACAAAACGTTATTTTGCGCTGTCTTGGTTTATCCAAATGTCGCTTACAGGGTATGTCCAGCACAGTAGCCTGTGCGCATAGCCTCCATGATACGTGCCGAGCGTGAGCAGTCGCCTGTAATGCGGATCTCCGGCACCAGCGCGGCCCATTCGTCGATCATGGTGTTATTGGCGCGCATACCCGCCGCAACCAAAACAGTATCTGCGGGAACAGTCTCCTCTCTCCCGTCGGCAAGCGTTACAAAGACACCGTTGTCACCGATCCTGTTCACACAGGCACTGCAAAGCACACGAATGTTAGGCTGCTCAGCGATCTTAGAGAGCATGTGCTTCCAATGGATAAAATAGGCCTCCTTGGCAAGCTGCGGCTGCATCTCAATGATCGTGACACTATGACCCTCGGCAGCAAGCGCGAGCGCCTCCTCGCAACCGGCCTGTCCGCCGCCGATCATCGCAACGGTCTTCCCAGCCTTGAGTCCCTCGTGATAGAGCGCACTGATATGATGTACCTTCGCGTTGTTAGCGCCGGGAATCGGCGGAATGACAGGCAGCGCACCGCAGGCTGCGATCAGAACGTCGGGTGCCTCTGCCGAGATCAGCTCCGGCGTAACGGCGGTGTTGAGCCGAATCTCGATATTTTTCTCTTTCTCCACGTTGACGGCCATGCTCTTGCGGAAAGCAAGCATATCGTCCTTAAACGAGATCCCGTTGGCATAGTCAAGCGCAGCACCCAGATGATCCGCCTTTTCACACAGAATGACGCTGTGGCCTCGGCGTGCAGCAGCAAGAGCCGCCTCCATGCCGCTCGGGCCGCCGCCGGCAACAAGGACTTTCTTAAGCTTTGCGGGTGGTTCCACATGATGTGTCGTCTCGAATTCCCGTCCGAGGCAGGGATTGACTGAGCAACGCAGAACGCCGGAGGCAAACGGAACATGCGGGATAAAACCGGCACTCATGCATGCTGTGCAACGGATACAGTGAACGATCTCATCCGTACGTCCCTCGCGTGCCTTATTGGCAAAATTCGGATCGGCAAGGAATGCACGACCCGCTACGACAAGATCCGCCTTACCGCCTGCGATCACGTTTTCCATCATCCCCGGCTCATTCAGGCCACCGACAACAGAAACGTAGGACTGTTTGACCGCTTTTTTCACTGCCGCAGCGATCTCAACGTTACAGGCGTGCGGCGTGAAAATGGTGGGCAGCATACGGCTGGTGGTGTCGGTCGTATGGAATGTTGCGGCAGAAACATGGATGATATCGACCTTGCCGTCAAGCAGCTTGGCAATTTCCGCAGCCTCCTCCGGCGTGATGCCACCATCCTGTGTTTCATCGCCGCTGATTCGGGCCTCGATGATAAGCCTCGGGCATCTCTGACGAATGCGCTCAAGCACCATCAGCGGGAAACGGCAACGGTTTTCAATGCTTCCACCGTACTTGTCCGTACGGTGGTTGTCCAGATTAGAAAGGAACTGTGCGAGCAGCCATCCATGGCCGAGGTGGACATTGACGATGTCCATTCCGGCAAATTCCGCAATCGAAGCAGCCAGTGCAAATTTCTCGCACACGCGCTCCATCATTTCCTCGTCCATCTCCGTGACCTGTGCGCCGTAAAGATTCGTCATCGCGCTGGGACCGTAAATAGGGTATCCCTCTGCCACATATTTGGGATTGGAGCGGTTTCCGGAGTGATTCAGCTCCACGGATGCCAGCGCGCCATAAAGGTGAATGGCATCAACCACCTGGGTCAGCGTCGGCAGAATATCCGTGCTGTCCAAATGGTTGATCGTGGGATGACAGGTATCTGTCTCAGTATCTACGCCGACCTCGCCAAGTGTAACAATACCGGCGCCGCCCTTGGACATATTGGCATACAGCTCGAGAGCCTCTCTCGTAAAGCCGTTTGTAGATCCCACAACACTCATCGGTGCGGTCTCGATACGGTTACGGATACGCTTTCCGCGAATCGTCAGCGGAGAAAACAGGTGCGGATAGAAATTCATAGGGCAACTTCCTTTCAGTTCATATCATCTTTTTTGCAATACAGGAACGAGATCGCTGCAAAAAAGGTCGTGCACACCTTTTTGAATGTTGCCAATATAGCACACTTCTGTTATAATGGAAAATATCGTTTTCATTGCATCGGCAATACAAAATTTATATGCGCAAAAATAGGCAGGTGATCTTCATGAATTTGCAGCAAATGGAATACTTCGTTGCTATTGCAGAGACGAAAAGCATTACTCTGGCGGCAAAAAAGCTTTTTATCTCGCAGCCGCCGATGAGCCGTCAGCTCGCACTGCTGGAAAAGGAAATAGGGGCCGAGCTTTTGGTGCGAACAAACCGCGGCGTTGAATTGACAAGTGCCGGTGAAATATTTTACGCCAAGTGCTGCAGTATTCTTGATGCCATACATGATATGAAAGAAACCGTTCAAGAGGCAGCCTCCGGTATTCGCGGTCAAATTAAAATTGGCACAATTTACACAGCGGTCCCCTTGCTGGCACAGGTGACCGATCAATTTCATACGCTATATCCCAATGTAACGTTTTATGTAGAGCCCAGTCTTCCCGATGAGTTACTGCGCAAGCTTGAAAAAGGTACAGTCGATGTTGCGCTGCTTCGCTCCCCAATGTCTGAAACCGGGAGTTTCCCCTATATGAAACTCGGAGAGGAACCGTTGGTTCTGGCTCTGCATGAACGGATGGATCCTGTGCCGAATGAAGAAGAGATCGACATTCATATGCTCAACGGTATTTCCTTCTGTGCGCAGATTCGCGCAGCAAATTGGGACTTCAAAAATTGGGATTACAACGCGCTTTTGCGCGATGAGTGCCGAAAGAACGGGTTTGACATCAGTTCCATTTATGAATGCAACGGCGCGCTGGCAGCGCTGATGCTCACCTGTGCAGGCATTGCCGCCTGCTATATCCCGCGGAGCGTTTTTCATCTTCTGCGCTGCGAGCACATCCATCTCAAGCAGATCCGCGGGCTCTCCCCGCTTACAGAGCCGATCCTACTGTGGAACAACACCAACTACACTTCACGCTGCCTGCGCACCTTTCTGGATTTTGTGCAAGACTTTAGCCGCTCGCAGGAAGACCTGGTCCTGAATAAATCAAAGGGGACTATGGTATGACAAGAGCCACTGTATGTAAGCCATAACAAGCCCCTCGATGCGCTGCTGTCCACGTCACGCGTCTCATCTACCTTCTCTCAGCAGAGCTACGGAATCGAGCAAGCAAAGTGTGCCCTGTATTTTTGAAAAACACAAGCCTGCCCGCATCATCCTGCCAGGCAGGCCTTTTCCAAACGGAGTTCGAAGCTGCTTCCGAGATGTCATAGAATGCGCAAACTAACGCGGCATATACTAAAGAGAGGCTTACTCTCTACCGGACATGATCCTTCAGACTCTGGGCGACAGTTACGCCCTTTCCAGAACAGTTTCTTGAAATATTGAAGAGGCGAAAGGCGCTTTGCACCATTTCGTCTCTTTTTTAGATGCGAAGGTTAAAATCCACTTATTCCAGCGGGACCTCTGCGGGGTTCGGTAGATTTTTTGCTTTTGTCAACAGATCCAATTCTTGACGGCATCAGTCATTTCCATATGATTCATAGTTCAGCCATGAGCAAAACGCAAGAAACGCAGTAATTGCAATGGTTCCTGGCCATGGCTGAAACCGAAAATCACTCAAATGATATAGAAAGCGGCGCCCCATTCTGGTAAAATTGACTTGAGAGAAAACCAACCAGAAAGGGGCTGGCCGCTATCTACCGACAGGAAATCATTCAGGATGTGACGCTGTTCACATCCCAAAGCGCCGCCATGTTCTACGACAAGCTTTTCAGCAGCTTGGACTTCACGCTGCCCAGGGCGGCAACCGG
>CEAB01035341.1_pt1 | contig 11016 bp, 7 predicted proteins | sample 557651 | NCBI WGS metagenome assembly CEAB01 (sample SAMEA3182046, study PRJEB8094) | gut metagenome | biome: human; feature: gut; material: Stool; isolation source: human stools | place: Canada | collected 2011-11-15
AAGCCCTTTTTGTTTTTTCTAAGTTTTAACATTTATGTTAATCCTCCACTATAATTATTTCAATGTTTGGTATCAGTACCGCGTCGCACACTGCACTTTTGAAATCACATTATTGCAAGCAATAATGCTCACTCTTTTGCTTGTGTGCTCCTTTTCCCCAAAAGTACAAAGTATCTTTTGGGGGCCCCGGATTTTAGCGCGCTGTCATTGAACAAAGCAATGCTGCGACAAATCCTTATTTTGTGAGAAATAGGGCAATAACAAGGATACCCTTCCGGGAGATTGCCACAGCACCGCAAAGCGGTGCTTCGCAATGACATAGAGTACTTCGTACGGAAGGGGACAACGGCGGTGATACATATTCAAAGCGTTTCCGAAACATTTTCTCTGCAAAAAATAATATATTGACACTGTACGCGCGAAGTAGTATAATTATATAAGTATGAAAAGGCGTGTTTTCAAAAATAAAAAAGGCTTTACGCTCGTTGAACTTATCGTGACCATTGCCATTATGGCGATTCTTGCCGCGGCGGTTACGCCTGCCGTTTACGTCACGACAAAACGCCGTCAGAAGAGCGCTGCCGAAACCGACACGCAGACTATGTACAGGAACTCGATCGCGGCGGTTACGTACCTTTCGGGGCAGCATATTTATCCCAACAAGCCGGATCCGCGCAAAGAAGACGTGGACAACGGCACGAACGGGTGGTACGTCACGTATTCCGCAATGGTGTGCAAGCGCATTTATCAGACCGTCATAGGGCTGGACATTCCCGTCAAATACTACGATCCCGATGCGTCGGGGACGCAAAAGGTCCTTGTGCCGGACGGCTGCAACGCGGTGGAACGCAGTTCCTTTGTCAGCGCGGACAACAAAAATCCTTATATCGTCATTCAGGTTGTGGGCGTCACGGCGGCGGAGAATAGTAACGCCGAAATCGAATATTATCTCATCGTCAGTTACCACAACGACAAAAATCAGTTTGCGGCTTGGGACGGCGGCGCGGCGGTGCAAACGGCTACGCTTGACTACGTCACGAAAGATCCGACGGCAAATCCGCAACTTAACCGCGCCTATCAGACCAACAAGGGCACTCCCATCCGCTATACGTTCAAAATAAGAACAAAGTAAGGCTATTATGAAATATATCTTGCAGTTTTTTTACCTGGTTTTACAGTTCACCTGGGGCGCGATTCAAAACGCATTGGGGTTTTTGCTTTTCCTGAAAAATATCAGGTGCGAGCACGCCTATTACCACGGCGCAATCCTGACCTTCCACGAGGGCGATTGGGGCGGCGTGTCGTTGGGCGCGTTTATCTTCATCAACGGCAAGCGCGGCGATGAGTACAAAAAAACCGTGTCCGTGCATGAGTACGGCCATACCATTCAGTCGCTGATTCTGGGGCCGCTGTATCTGTTTGTCGTCGGGATTCCGTCGTTTGTATGGTGCAACAACAAGAAGTGCATTGCGTATAGAAAGGAACAAAATAAATCCTATTACGACCTGTATTGCGAAAGCTGGGCGAACAGGCTCGGCGAGGCGGTCACGCACGAGGAGGCCCCGCACAAGTGAAAGAAAAGTTCAACGGGGTGCTTTTGCATATAGGAAGTCTGCCGTCTGAATACGGCGTCGGCGCGCTGTCCGGGGGCGCGTTTTCTTTTGTCGATTTTTTGGCGGACGCGAAGGTCGATTTCTGGCAAACGCTGCCGTTATCGCCAACGTCTTTCGGCGACAGCCCGTATCAGTCGCCGTCGGCATTTGCGGGGAATCCGTACTTTATTGATATAAATACGCTTGTTAAACGCGGGCTTTTGACGGAAAACGAGGCAAAACGCGCCAAAACAAAATCACTTGACTACGCCGAAATTTTTAACTCGCGATACGACGTGCTGCGCTTGGCGTTCAAAAGATTTCAAAAAAATTCCGATTATTCAAAGTTTCTTGAAAATAACGAATATTGGCTGGACGACTTCGCACTGTTTATGGCGCTCAAAGTCAAAAACGGGTTTTCGTCGTTCGATACGTGGGAAAAGGACGAAAGACGGCGCGATACGCTGTCCGATGAAAAAATCGCCGCGCTTCAAAACGAGTGCGATTTCTGGCGGTTTTTACAGTTCGAGTTCTTTCGCGAATTGACCGCGCTTAAAGACTACGCAAAATCCAAAAACGTCGCGCTTATCGGCGATATTCCCATCTACGTCGCGTACGACAGCGCGGACGTCTGGGCACACCCCGAAATATTCAGGCTTGACAAAAATATGCGCCCGAAAGAGGTCGCCGGCGTGCCGCCCGATTACTTCTCCGCCGACGGGCAACTTTGGGGCAATCCGCTGTACGACTGGAAAAAACAGCAGGCGGACGGCTTTTTGTGGTGGCATCACCGCTTGCTGCATCAGCTGCAATTTTTCGACAAAATCCGCATCGACCACTTCCGCGCGTTTGAAAGCTACTACGCCGTGCCGTATGGCGCAACGACCGCAAAAATCGGCAGGTGGGTGAAGGGCGTCGGCACGAAAATCTTCGACGGGCTCGACCTCGACGGCAGAATCATCGCCGAGGACCTCGGAATTATCACCGACAAGGTGCGCCGCCTTGTGAAACGTACCGGCTTCCCCGGAATGAAAGTCTTTCAGTTCGCTTTCGACGGCAAGAGCGATAACGAGCATCTGCCGGAAAACGTAAGGTATAACACCGTCTATTATACCGGCACGCACGACAACGATACGCTGAAAGGTTGGTACGACGCGCAGGGCGACGGCACAAAAGAGTACGTCAAAAAAACCCTCGGCGCAACCGACGAGAACGTCTTTGATAAAGCTTTCAAAAGGGTAATGCGCTCCCGCGCGAAATTCGTCATCGTGCCTATGCAGGACTATTTGTTGCAGGGCTCGGAGGCGAGAATGAATACCCCGGGGACGAACGACGGGAATTGGAAATACGTCCTGCCGAAAAACTACGCAAAGGTGAAAAACCGCATAAGAAAGTACGTTAAAAACAGATGTTCAAATAGTGCGGCGCGCACTGCGCTTTTGAAATCACATCATTGCAAGCAATAATGCTCACTCTTTTGCTTGTGTGCGCCTTTTTCTCCACGCAAGTACAAAAGTATCTTGCGTGGGTTTTATAATATGGTTCCCTTCCGGGAGATTGCCACGTCGCGTTGCTTCTCGCAATGACATAAAGTGCGTTGCACGGAATGGAACAACTTAAAATCCGCTGCCTTTTTCGGTGACGACGTTTTCACCGCTCAGGTAAATTTTGTAATAAACTTCACGATATTCTTGCGACTTTCCCTTGTAATAAAGATAAATCGCTTTTTGCTCCGTGTTAAAATCGGCGGAAAAAGTCCCCTTTTTTTCGGGAAAGCCGTACGAATCAGCCCATTTTAAGGACGAAAACCTGTTTTTCAAGGTATTGTAAGCGGCTTCCGAGTACGCGTCCGTCCATATAGCGTCGATACTACCATACAACAAAAGATCTGTCACGTCGATTTCGATCCCCGTAAGTTCGGTAAAGAACGCAGGGCGTTCAACGACTTCCTGCGCCCACGAAACGATTTGTGCAGAAATTTGCTTTCCGTTGTATATGTAGTTGACTTCGTCGGTTTTCTTGTTGAGAATGCCCACGGTTGCGCCAGAAACGACGCCGGCAAGCACCGCCATAATCGCAATTACGACGATAAGCTCCACAAGAGTGAAACCTTTTTTATCGTATTTCATAATTTTATTATACAAAACCGCCGACGTTTTGTCAAAACCGACGTGTTTTCAGGGGGAAACGGAAAATCCGATTTTGGAAACCCGCCGTTTTTCGTTTTGTTGAGTTCAAATTTTTTGAAGATTTTTTTGAAAATCAAATTTTTTGAAAGTCGTAATAATTGACAGCGATGAGTGTCAATATGACAGCGGCGCACACTGCGCTTTTGAAATCGCATTATCGCAGGCGATAACGCTCACTCTTTTGCTTGTGTGCGCCTTTTTCTCCACGCAAGTACAAAAGTATCTTGCGTGGGTTTTATGATATGGTGCCCTTCCGGGCGATGCGGCGCAAACTGCGCTTTTGAAATCGCATTATCGGGGCGATAACGCTCACTCTTTTTCTTGTTTGCGCCTTTTCCCCACGGGTACAAAAGTATCCCGCGGGGTCCCCGTATTTTCGCTCGCAATGACAAAGTACTTCGTACGGAAAAGAAAAAGTTTTGTTTGCTTGCAAAAAATGGCGTGATTGACTTACGCTTTTTATTTTACCCCGTGCAATGCGCTTTATTTGTCGTTGCGTTTGTCGCAAAGTATGAGCGATATATCGTCGCGCACGATGCAAAGGAATTTCAAAAGACATTCCGTCTCGGACACGGTAAGGTCGCGCGTCAGTATCGTCGCAACGGACAGGGCAAGATTTGTGAGTTCAATGACGTTGAGCCGCGAAAGTTCCATAAGTCATTTTATGTTTTCGTTTGGAAATTAGTGCGAAACGGCGAAAACGGGACGTGCAAAATGGCGCGTCATAACGCAAAATAACTTGACATTCGGTTGTAATATCTTGTATATTATATTTATAGCAATATCTTTTGGGCGCATTATGCCCAAAATTGCACATACTATGGCTATACCGCCGGGTTTTCCGGCGTATCGGAGGAGAGATATGAGAGCAAAAAAATCAAGCAAAAACTTACTTCGTATCAGCGGACTTGCATTAGTGTTTATGCTTGCAGTCGCACTGCTTGTCAGCGCAATTTCTTTTACGCGCGTGGGTGCGGGTGAGATTAAAGAATCCAATGCGACAGCGACGGTTACGCCGAGCACAAAGTTTCTGGACATTGCCACGCCGGAAAAGTTTCAGCCGTTTGTGATGAACGGTTCGTCTGCGAATAGTTATTTCGCACAGTTTACATATTATCCCGAAACCTACAAAAACTATTTTGGTTTTATCGGCGGAATATATACCGGTATTTCAGGCTTCAATACGAGCGATACGGCGGCTTCTATGGAGCCATCGGCTATTGGCAATGTAAGGGAAAGATTGTATGCTTACTATAAACTTCCCGATTACTTGGTTAACGTAGGCGCCGAAATCGAAATCAGCGCAAACCTTGACGAGGCGGTTAAATTCACTGCAATGCAAAATACGTTGAAGTTCATTTCTTACGCTTCCGACGTTACTGAAATCGGCAAGAACTCCGACTACGTAAACGGCACTTTTAACAAGGGTACGACCTGGACGGTTACGTCAGCCAATCAATATATCCTTGTATATGCCGGCGGCGAAGAAGCCGGCGGTGAAAAAATCGAAATCAGCGGTCTTGCCATTAACATTAAAATCAAGAGCGTAAATTCGGTCAGTGCTTATGAAGAAATCGCGGCAAAACTTGCGACAAACGTTGCTCCCGTTACCAGATCATGGAACGGTACGACAAAGTATTCGGCAGATTTTGGCGAATTCAGAAATATAGCGCAAGGCTATGAAACCAACCGTAATACGGTTGCCAACCTTGGTACTTGGGGATTGCATGACGGCGATATGCTTGATCCTGCATCCAACACGTTGACTTCAATCCGCACCGACGGAACGCAAACAAAGCAGTTCTCCTTCCTGCTTTACGACAAATATTTAAGCCTTGACACAGCGGATATCAAAGGTTTTGATTTATTCCAAGCATATCGCGGCACGGGCGCAATTGTTGACGGCTCCGCAAAAACATACAGAAGAAGCGATTATACCGCAGAGCAACTGAAAACGTTGCGTTATCCGGTAGGTTTGGAAAGCATAACGGTTGAACCGTTCGGAGCAAAAAACAATGACGCGTCGACGGGTTATTTCCGCGGGCTTTACGTTACGGTTGTTTACGACGGTTTGGGAAACCCGAAAATTGACGGCGAAACGCCGAGTCCCCTTGAAGTCGACACTGCATATCGCGTACAATATGCAAACGTTAATAAAGTCAGCGGAAACACATTGACGGTATTCTGCGGCGGTATCGACTACACCAAGCCCACGGCATTGGACGAAGTTGCTCTCCTTACCGAAAACGTTGTTAACGAAAACGGCGGCGTCAAGGTCACGTATTTTTATACCGACACCATAAAATTCAAGCCTGTTCTCGATGACGACGACACTCGCGGCGACGTCAAGTATTTCTATACCCTTTACAAAAAGGTTGACGGCAATTACGTTGAAATCGAAGGGCAGACAGGCATTGCGATCAACAACCCCGGCTTTGACATCTTCACCCTTTCTGGACTTGAAAAGGGCGAATACGCAATTAAGTTCAAAGCGATCGATACGGTCGGGCTTTTCTACGAAAATCTTGTCAAAGATAAAACTCCCGAACAAATCGCAGGGCTGAACCTTAACGACGTACAAAAGGGTTGGGCAAACCACGCCGTTTACAGCGATTATCACCATTTCACAATCGACGACATCAAGAACCCGCCCGAAAAATGGGAAACCGCAATTTACCTTGAAAACGGCGGCGCATATAACGGCGCATGGACGAATCAGAACGTCGTTATCGAGTTCAACACGCTCTCTTCCATCAAGGAAATAACCTATCAAATCAGTTATCGCACCCGTAAAAACGGCGTTTTCGTAGGTACACAAACCGAATGGGTGAACATCAAAGACCAAATCGTCGATAACAAATATGTCATAGGCTATGACGAAACTTCGCCCGAAGGATACGAACGCATCTATTATCTCCGCGCGATTTATACTTCGTCAAATATCAAGTATAACGTTGAAGTTCCCGTGAAATACGACAACTATAACGGATACAAGCCCGAAATCGCAGAACTGCTGAAATACACGGACGGCGGCGCTTACGGCGCGTATGCCGACTTACTGCCCCTTCTTGTGAACCTTAACTACAAACAAGTCGGGAAAGACGTCTACGTCAGCGAATTTTTGGGCAGCCCGATGACTCTTTATTACGCAATCACCCGTGACGGCGTAGAGGGCGCGGCAAAGGAACTTTCGCTTGATACGAACAACGTTTATATGGATTTGTTCGAGGGCAGAAACGTCGCGGGCCTCACGCAAATTCAGGTCAGATTCTGGCTTGAAGACGAAGCGGGCAATACAAACGATCAAACCACCTACAACGTCAACCTTGACAGGGCAAAGATCAACGTCAACTTCAACATCGATACGAACGCCCGAAGATACTTCAATAATACGACCGACGTAAGTACGTCGCTTGTTTCGTACACGTTGTCGAACAAGTTTGCAGGCACTATCCCGTCGGGGAAAATCGGCATTACTTTCGACGCGGCGTACGACGGCGTCAATGCAGGTAAAAGACACGTGATTGTCAGCAACGTCCGGGCTTCCTACGTCGAAGGCTCGGCTTATACGGCTGCGCTCATCGAACAATATGAAAAGGTGTATGTCAATGCAGACGGCAACGTCATCACGCCCGAAGCAGACGGCAGTTACGTCATCGGCACGCACGAAATCAAAAAAGCGCGCCTTACGATCGACGAGAAATACAGACACGCACCGTTTGTTTATAACGGCACCATCAACTACGCAATGACCGACTACGTTTCGGGCGACGACTCTTTATTGGTGCTCGATAAGGTTCTGGGCGACAAAGCGGACGAATGGAAAAATATCCAATGGAAAGGCACGTTCCAGCTTGACAGCATTGACGTCAACAACAATCTTCGCGCGTCGCTTATAAATATCGAAATCGCGGGCGAACTGAACAACAATTACCAGATCACAAACGCGGGCGGCTCCGCAAGCGCACCCAAAGCGTATATCGATATCCAACAAGCCAAACTCGGCAAAATCACGATTATCGCCTCAAAGGTCTATAACGGCGAAAATACGATTTTGACGAACTCGGTCAACTGCAAGTTTAGTATCGAGGGACTGCAAGGCACGGACAACATCGCGCTCGAATACGGCACGATTATCATGCCCGGCAAGGACGTCGGCACATATACCTTTAACGTCACCGATTTCAAACTCGTCGGCGAAAGACAAAAATTCTATGACCTGACAGACGTTACCGTCGAAGCGACGGTTACCGTAACGCCCAAAACCATCACGGTTACGGTGCATAACGTCGATAAACCTTTCGACAACAAAACGGCGTTCCAAATCAGTAGTTATACGTTTGGCGGCGTTGTATCGGGCGACGACGTGAAGTTGCTCACAAGCACGGGCAATACGGCAAATATCAACGTCGGCACTTATCCCGATTGCAAAGTCACGCTGGGTATTACTGGCAATGACAGCAAAAACTACGTCCTGAAAGATACCGAGGCGGTTGTTACGGTCACCATTTCTCCGCGCGAAATCGGCGGCGCGAAAATCATCGGTATTTACGCTGTCGATACGAACGGCAATTATTACTATATCAATGAAATCGGCGGAAACGTTGTGATTTATCAGAAAGACGGCGCAGGTTATATCGCGTACAGCAAGGACGAAAACGGCAAAGCAAAGGCCGAAAACGTTGACGTTTTGCCAGCAGGCGCAACCGTATGGGTGCTCGATACGTTCGTCACGGGCGGCGTTTGCATTATCAACGGTCACCGCTTCGAGTTGTCGCCGGACATCGTTTACGCAATCGAATACTATGAGGATACCGCACTCAACAACAAACTCGACATCGGTGAAATCGACTTCAAAGAGCGTCAGTATCAGCCCGTCGTCGTCGATCAGAACGGCAACAATTTCGTTATCAACGTCAACATTAATACCGGCGTTTACGACACCACTTCGGGCGCGTATAAATATACGTTGAAAATCGAAAGCTTCGGCGCGAAAAGCAACTTCAAGAAAATAACGGGCTTCAACGACACGGAAACCAAAGTCGTGTCCGTGCTTGACTTCTCGGACGTCAAGTTTGAAAATAAAATGTTCAACGACAAAGGCAACGTCGATAAGTTCAGCGCTCCGTACAACGCGTTGGCGTACACGCTTAACGTCATAAGCCCGTCACAGTTGAATATTGAACTCGCGGAATACTTCAAGAAGGGCGCAGACGGCGTATGGCAACCCGTTTCCGCGGCAATCGACGCAGGGGAATACTACGGTAAGTTCACGGTATCGCGCTTGAATAACGAATACATTATTGAACAAACTTTCACGATTGAAAGAATCGGCACCGAAATTAAGATTAAAGACGCGTCCGTTATGTACGACGCAAAATACGGCGAAGACTTCGCGGAAAAAGTGCAAAAGGTCGACGACGCGTTCAATTACTACAAGACGACTTACGGTATGGTCGTCGGCGCAAACGACATCGTTTACGAATATTCCTTTGACGAAGATTTCAAGACGATTCTCGGCAGTGCTCCCGTCCGTCAGGGTGGCGGCGTATGCTACGTCCGCGTGAGATATAAGGGCAACGAAAACTTCATCGGCTCGGTCTCGCCCGCCCGCAAAATCAACGTCAACGGCGCGAAATTCAACCTTGTCGATATCACGGCAAACGTAGGCGAATCGTTCAATCTGCCCACGGTTGAAAATCTTATCGACAAAGACTCCGTCGGCGGCAACTACAAAGAAATCGCAAAAGACTTTGTCATCGTTTATCGCGTCAACGACGCAAGTTACAAGGTCGTGAATAACGCTGCGGGACTTGTGGGCGAAGGCAGATATCCTTACAGAGTCGTTCATAAAGGACTTATCAAGGGCGGCGCCTGGACGGTCGACAGCAGCGCGGAATCCGAAAGATATACCCGTGCCGTGTCGGCGGACGGCATAATCGAAGCGACGATTTCCATCATCGAAAACGAACTTAACTCGGTATGGGGCGGCGACGTCAACGTTCCCGACGATAAAGTTCTGGAAGATAACGGCATCGGCACGATCTCGGGCAGCTGGACGCAGGCGGACAGCGGATACACCGTTTACTTCTGCATACTCGACAGAAACAACGCCGCAAGCCGCGATAACTTCACCAACGGTTTAAGACAAAATAAGGAAATCTTTGGCAAAGAGTACGCCGCCGGCAAGGTCTACTTCCTGTCGCTCAGCGAATATAAGAACAAAAGCGTCCTTATGAACGCCGACAAACAGCCCAGACTTATGAGTCCCGCAACCGTAACGATGCAAGTCAGCGCAAACGGCGCGAAACTCATCAGATACAACAACGGCGAATGGACGGAAGTGAACTACGTCGATAACGGCGACGGCACCGTAACGTTTGAAACCGATAAGCTCGGCTACTTCATCTTTGCGGAAGACTACGTCGCGCCCAAAGCGAAAACAAACACGCTGGCAATCGGCATCGGCGCAGGCGTTGGCGGCGCGGCAGTGCTTATGGCAATCATCGTGGTTACGGTGGTCGTCATTAAGAGAAAACGCGCATAATCGTTAAACAAACGGCACGCGACGGCGTGCCGTTTCCATATTATAAAACACTTATAAAGGAGAAGGAAAATGAATAAATACGCAGGTACGAAAACCGAAAAGAACCTCGAAACGGCTTTTTCGGGCGAATCACAGGCAAGAAACAAGTATACTTACTTTGCGTCGGTTGCGAAAAAAGAGGGCTATGAACAAATCGCGTCCCTGTTTCTGAAAACCGCCGACAACGAAAAAGAACACGCCAAACTTTGGTTCAAGGAACTTAACGGCATCGGAAACACAACGGAAAACCTTGTTGCCGCGGCGGCGGGCGAAAACTACGAATGGACGGATATGTATGCGGGCTTTGCAAAAACAGCCGAAGAAGAAGGCTTCCCTGAACTTGCGGCGAAATTCCGACTTGTCGCGGCGATTGAAAAACACCACGAAGAAAGATATCGCGCGCTGTTGAAAAACATCGAAACGGCGGAAGTTTTCAAAAAATCCACGGTGAAAGTGTGGGAATGCAGAAACTGCGGTCATATCGTCGTCGGAGAGTGCGCGCCCGAGATTTGCCCGACGTGCAATCATCCCCAAAGTTATTTTGAAATATCCGCGGACAACTATTGATTGTCGCAAAACACGCGGGAAACCGTTTTCAAAGCGTCGGGACACCCCGACGTTTTTTAATGTTTAATATTATATATTATAT
>CEAB01011354.1_pt1 | contig 11007 bp, 7 predicted proteins | sample 557651 | NCBI WGS metagenome assembly CEAB01 (sample SAMEA3182046, study PRJEB8094) | gut metagenome | biome: human; feature: gut; material: Stool; isolation source: human stools | place: Canada | collected 2011-11-15
CGTGTTACAAGAATGAAAATCTTGCGTCCTAACCCCTAGACGAACAGACCATAGTTTTGCTTAGCGGATGCAAATATACGGCAAATTTATTTCCTGGCAAAAAAAATATCTTTTTTTTTCTCAAAATCCTCAACATTTTATCTAACCTCCTATTATTTAGCAAAATAGGACAAGAAAATGTAAAATAAAAAAACAGTTTGTACTTACCGATGTAAAGCCCGACTAAAATTCAAACTGGAATCTCAATTATATTCCATTTCCCAAGCGAATCATTACCTTTGTATGCAATATAAATTGGAAACCAATAAGTATAACCAGTCATGGGTAAATTATATTTAATTCCTACTCCCGTAGGGAATATGGAAGATATCACATTACGTGCACTTCGTTTATTGAAAGAAGTGGACCTGGTTTTAGCAGAAGACACGCGTACCAGTGCCAAGCTATTGAAGCATTATGAGATCACCACTCCCCTGCTTTCTCATCATAAATTCAACGAACACCAGCAAGTAGACCGGATAGCGGAAAGACTGGAAAGAGGAGAGAATATAGCCCTGATCAGTGATGCCGGTACTCCGGGAATTTCCGACCCAGGCTTCCTGCTCACCCGTACCTGCGTAGAACGGGGAATAGCCACGGAATGCTTGCCGGGAGCGACTGCTTTCGTTCCGGCCCTGGTCAATTCAGGATTTCCTTGCGACCGTTTCTGTTTTGAAGGATTTCTGCCCCAGAAAAAAGGCCGGCAAAAGAAGTTGAGTGCCTTAGCAGAGGAAAACAGAACTATGATTTTTTATGAATCCCCGTTCCGTCTGGTAAAAGCCCTGGAACAAATGGCAGAGGTATTCGGCCCGACCCGTCATGCTTGTGTGGCCCGGGAAATCAGTAAAATGTTCGAAGAATTCAAAAGAGGGACTCTCGAAGAACTGGCCGGCTGGTATAAACAAAACGGCGTGAAAGGAGAGATTGTGCTGATCATTGCGGGGAAAAACTACGATCCAGAAAATCAGATAAATACTGAAACAAAAGAAGAACCTGACTTCATCATTGTGTCACCCTAAATCACCCTACACTTTAGGTAACTACTCGTCCTACAATAGTTACATTTCTCGAGACAATAAAAATGATGAAGTCAGGTAAATATTTTTGAGATATGTGGAAGAATTAGGTGTACACTAATTTCATTCCGCCAACAAATTGAATTAATATCCCAATATTTTCTTCAAATTCGTGCCAACAGCAGCTCCGTAAAGTTTTTCAAACAACACCACTCCGTCACTGTCCAATAAAAACACAGAGGGAATACCATCCACGCCATACAAGTTGCCGATTTCACCTGTTTCGTCCCATAAGTTCACCCATGTCATCTGCTCCTCAGCCAAAGCCTTCTTCCAAGCCACAGCCTTTGAGTCCCGCGAAATACTGACAATGACCAATCCCTTGTCGGCATACTTTTTAGCAAACTCTTTCATTTCGGGAATACTCTTCCGGCAGGGGACACACCACGATGCCCAGAAATCAATCAACAGATATTTGTTGCCTTTCATCAAATCAGCTAATGTATAACTCTTGCCGTCCGCGTCTTTTGCCGAAAATTCGGGTGCCTTTTTTCCTTTCCAGAGCCCCAATTTCTTCCGGATTTTCTTACCATAGATACTATTTTTCACCTCTTCAGAGAATCCGGCATACATCTCCTCCGTCGGCATCAAGACATTGGAAGCATACACCAAGGTCATCGGTGCAAAAATTGTGGAGGAAATCCGACCAACCAATTGACGGTAGTCCTCAACGATTCCCGCCTCAAATGTCTCCTTTGCTTTCAGATAATCCTGATAATCCTGCGATTTTCGAAATTCTTCGTCAAGCTCTCCTTTCTCCACTATTTCCCGGTATTTCTGAAAAAACACTGACCGTTGCTTATTCTGCCGCTCGAAGGGTGCTATGACATATTTCTCAAAATCGGCCTGCAACGAAGAACCTTTAATCACAGGTTTCTGCGCCGTACCTGCGATGCTGATTATCTCTCCCGGAGCAGCCATAAAATAAATATATTTGTTTCCACCTCTCAGCATGAGTTGTTGTGGTTCGTCCAACTGAATGGCAAAGGTGTATTCACCGTTTTTCACCTTAGTTTCACCAAACATCTGGTTACCATCCAATATAACCTGTTCACCTTCTTTCCAATCCACTGTTTTTCCGCTGATCTTTACATTCTGTGCTTTGATAATTACGCTAATAAAAAGCAATAATCCGAACAATAATATTGTTTTTTTCATCTCTTATTTCGATTTAATAGTACTTTAATAAAAATATTGATTATAAAATTAAATACCTGGTATGCATTTCATCCTCTAAAGCTGTCGACTCCCGATAATATGAAATTTATTAAAATTTTGCCAACAGAATCATTCAATACAAGTATAACATATCTGATCTGAAGTCAAACTCGCACTTCATTGATAAACTGATCAAAGAACCGGCAACATAAAATTTGAATGATTAATGAACTATCGATTTAAATCATTTGTCAATGAAATCAAAGTCGGCAATTTTACCGTCAAATTCATACACAGCTGCTTCTCCCCTCAGTATGCCGCTGGAAATATCAGATTCAATCACATGAATTCTTCCTTTTTCGGCAAGTTCATCGTAAGTGGTCACCAAGAGATATTTGTCCAAAGCGCTGTTATCCAAATTCAGACCAGCATTTTTGAACAGTTCTATCCGGGTGATTTTCTCCCCGGCATCCGGAGTCCACACACTTTCAGCACTTGAAGTTCCTTCACTCACATCATAGGTCATACGGTATACATCACTCTCTGTTGCATAAAACAATACCGGTCCACGTTCGCCCGTAGCAAACGAGCAGGCATCCGGCAACCCGGGACAAGCGGTTACGTCCATAGCCGCCACTGCCGTATATTCATTCCCGGAAGCCTTGTCTGCCAAAAACACATACAAATAACGCCTACCGTCATCCTGCGGATTTTTGAAGAAACAATAATTCGCATAGTTATTCCCTTCATAATAACCTTTCGACCAATAAATCAAATCCTTACCGACATTGCCAAAGTCAAATGCACCGGAAGCATTGACAATCGGTGTAATTTCAGCTCCCCACATCAAAGAATGTAAAAACCGGCGTTTTAACCCGTCATACCACACACTATTTACTCCATAAGCCCATTTTACCCCCACTGCCTGATAATGATCTTCTGTCATAGCCAAGGGAGCAACCGATATTCCCCCGGCAGATTTATAAGCCACTCCATCATTTATCAAAAAATGATTACTTCCATTAACGACTATATTGTTTACATCTTTTACTTGGGGAACTTTCCCGGCAAATATTTCGTCGAATTCATGCTCCACGCTCATGTCAAGGGAAGAAAGCCGGACAGCATCTTCCGTAGAAGTCAGGTAAATATGATAATCGGAAGTAGATACGGCAACAACCAATTCCCGGGGATCTCCGGCAAAAGGACGGGAAGCATTGGCCATAGAATAAGCTTTACGGCTAAAAGAAGGAGCTGTCAGCGAACCATTGAACAACGGTGAAGCTACCACATCGATATCAATGCCATCAGCTCCCTTGTAGAGCACTGCCAAACCTGTACCGACGACGCCTTCCACCGTCAGCCGGTAATCCATCATGGCTTTCACATCCGTTTCCGGATCCAAAGCAGTAAATACCAGATAATATTCACCCGGAACGGCTGTAATCCGAACCGAAAGTTTTTCGGTTTCCGCTAAAGTGTAATCGGGATAATCATCACGGGTATAATTGTGGGTAAATCCCGTTCCGTATGCCGAATTTCCGATGGAAGTCAATTCCGATTTATAGAGTTCCCATTTATATTTCAACTTACTTTTGTCCCCCGCATATTCCAATTTCGGGGTTAGTTCGAACAGACCGAACTGTTTGACGGTATATCTGGTTTTTATACCTACCGTATCGACCTGAAAACCACCCATGTCGATATAGTCGTAATTGCCCTCGTCTTCCAGACAGGAGTTCAGACCGAACAAGGTAAACAAACCTGTCATCACTATGAATAAATATTTTTTCATACTCTTTTGTTTTTAAGGATCAATAAGATAAACCCTGACCAAATGCCAATGGTTGCCCGTTATCGTTCAGATAAGGTTCGCCGGGATGTTGTTCATTGTAATCGTTCAACAACTCGATTAATTCCGCAATAAATGCAAACAAAACATTATAATTTTCCGGATAACTGGCACCCTCTTCTGCAACTCCCATCTCGTATAAATTTACATCCCCATAATAATCCAAAATAAATTGGTAACGTGCCTGGGAAAAGGGACCACCATAATATGCAAATAAGTTCCACCAGGCCGGCTCGATCAGATAATTACACCATAACAACTTGTATTGTTCTTTTTCCTCCGCCCCCGCCTCAAAATTCTCGTTCGCTTTTACCCGTAAAACCAGACAGGCATTCTCTTTGGAGAGATCGAGTCCTGTTACCTGCCGTTTTACCGTCACAGGTACTTTTGCGTAATAGGAATTTGCCGGGATCTCCATCTTACCGATGGAGTAATCTTCCGGAGAAACATTGCTTTCCTCATCCACGACCTCCAAAGTAAATGTCCGTACCCGGTCGGTTGTCACTCCGGTCGTATATACCATGACATTCAGGTCATAAGTCTGCGTGGCGACATCTAATTTTTTGAAAGAAAAAAGCACAGAATCTGCTGTTGCACCTTGTTCTCTGTCACCGCCAAAATAAATGGAAGACGTATCGCTAAAAGTATGTTTATCGTTTTCACATGCTCCGAAAAGCAATACAAGCAATCCGGGAACTATATATTTGCTTATTTTCATCATGCTTTTGTTTTTGAGTTTCTGTTTCCAAATTCAATCTCTTCTTCAGGCATAGGCCATACATATTTTCCCCGATCCATATTTTGATTGTACGAATAACCATAAGAATAATAGGGAATCGTCGGACTGTTTAGCCGTTTGTAATAATACCATAGAATACCTTCGCAATAAAATTCCCGCTGGTATTCATTGCGAATTTCGGCCATCACTTCTCCCGTTGTCGCACTGGTCGGAAACACATCTGTGATTCCCCGGTGTTCCCGGATTTCATTGATTATCTTCACTCCTTCTCCTGCAGGATCACACTCTGCCACGATCAATTTCATTTCCGGCATACGGATCAATGGCAGCAGGCATTTATATGCTGCGGGCATATCTTCGTACTGCCATAATTTTGTCGGCATACGGTAAGTACCACTGACAGGCAATACACTACTCCAGCCATACAAAGTTCCCCAACCTCTCCAGTCTGTGGAATAAGGATAAATTTTATTGGCATCGGATTGGGATACGGAAACCGAACTACCACTGACCCACCGGACATCAAGTGACAAGGCACGTTGAATATTCTCTTCCATTTTCTCGACTTTCAACACAAACACCTGTTCGTTCGAGAAGGAATGGTCGCGATCTGCTTCCGTAGTAGCCACATTGTCTACCGAAGTCCATTTACAACCGCTACCGTCGATCACCTCCTGCGCTTTGAGTGCGGCATTGGTTTTATCCCCTTTATAAAGATACACCCGTGCCATCGTGGCCACTACGGCATAGTAATTGAAACGGAGGTTACGGTTCAAGAGGTACCCGTTATCCTCGGAAGTCGTCACCGTCCGCCTGGTCACCATCGGATCGGCCTCTTTCAACAGGGTAGCGGCAGCGTTCAGATCCATCAGAATCAATTCAATCGTTTCGCTTACCGTCGATGTTTCGGTAATGTGATTATCGAAAGAAACCACATACGGAATGGCATCGGCATCCGGATCATCCGCATACGACGGAGCAAAAAGCCGCAACAGGTCGAAATGCAGAAATGCCCGTAATCCCAATGCTTCACCATAGATTACGTTGTAATTGTCTTTAGCGAACATCCCTCTGTCCGCCGACTGGAGGTTGGCAATCAGATTATTTAAATTAGCAATAGTCGTATAGGTATTTTGCCAAACGGCATCTACAACCGGTTGGGTTCGGGTACTTGTGTAATTATAACTGCTGAAATGACTCAATGCGGAAGAAGTACCGATTCTTGAATACATTTTTGCCATAGCATCCAGCGTAACGGTCATATTCAAACCATACATGGATGTTTCGGTCATTTTGGTATACACTCCCCAAAGAGCATCCTTATAGCCCGATTCTGTTTTCAGGAGTTCCGATGATTCCACCTCGGTTTTAGGTTTCACATCCAACCATTCTTCGCATGCCGTCAGAAGAAGTGATGCAATCATCAGAATCGATATTGATTTTATTGTTTTCATGGTCATACTCTAGTTTAATTAAAACATTAGCTGTAAAGAGAGTGAGAACGTCCGTGCAAACGGGTAAGTCGTTCCCCGCTCTATTTTCACTGACTGGATACGTCCGAAGTCGGTCATATCGAAGGAGAGTTTCATCCGTTCCAAACCGGCTTTTTTGATTGCAGCGAAACGACTGAAATCATAAGAAAAATTCAGCGAAGAAATCACAAACTGATCGTCATCCTCCACAAAACGGGAAGTGGCACGGGTTGTTTCTTCATTCTTAATGTTCTTATAGAGACTGACGTCGCCCGCTTTTACCCAACGGTCGGTAAAGATACGGCGGTCTACATTATAATCCAGGTCGGCATTCTCTACTTTATCCACCAAAGTCTGGTTATATACTTGCCCTCCGAATTGATAACGCGCTGTCACATTCAGGCTGAAACCCAGGTAATCCATATTGAATCCGAAATTTCCCTGCAGTTTCGGTTCAGTATCTCCGCAGATCTGTAAATTATCCGAATCCCAGGTATAGGTACGGCGCCCTTCCGGGGTCAGAAACAGCTCGTCCCCACAGGCCGGATCGATACCCACCGACCGGACTGCCCAAATCGAACTCATCGACTGACCTTCTTCGTATCGGGTAATGGGTTTATTGGATACGGCAGAAGTCTGGGTGTCGTTGTAAGTCTGCAGGAAATTAGAAATTTGTTTAATCCGGTTTTTATTGTGAGATGCCGCAGCAAACACATTCAGAAAAACATTTTTGGACGGATCCTGCCATACCCGGTATTTCAGGCTGATTTCATATCCCGTATTTTCCACCTTACCGAGATTTTCTTTGTAAGAAGTGAAACCGGTGGAAGAAGGCAATGTCACATCGGTCAGCAAATCATCGGTAACAGCGGAGTAATAATCGAAGCGTCCTTGTATACGTCCGTGCAACAAACTCAGATCTACCCCTATCCCGCGGTCATACTTCCGCTGCCATTTCAACCGATCGTTCGGCATAGCGGAAAGCAACGCTCCGATATTCCCGTTGTAAGCGGCAGAAGTATTGTAAAGATAAGTAGCGATAGCCTGATAGGAACTGAAGTTCTGCGAACCCGTATAACCCAAGGAGCCCCGTACTTTCAACTGACTGATGATGCCATTGTCGACGATACTTGCCATGAAATGCTCCTGATGCAGGTTCCAGCCCACACCCAAAGACCAGAATTTACCCCAACGGTTTTCGCTACCAAATTGTGAAGATGCGGAAAACCGGAGCGAAGCATCGAAAAGATAGCGGTTATCGTAGGAATAGTTCAATGCCCCTACGAAACCGATATCCCGTGTGGTGGATTCCGATGCCGACGGGCGGCCGTCCTTATAATACTGGCGTGCAAAAGCCAGGTTATCTAATTTATCATTCGGAAAACCTTCCGCTTTAAAAGTAGCGGATTCCGAAACGGCGTTGTTCAGACTCCAGCCTGCATTGGCAAAAATCAAATGTCTTTCACCCAACTGTACAGAATAATTGGCGAGAATGTCCGTTGAAACGGAGAAAGATTTTCCATCGCCGTAAGTATAACTCCCCCGGCGGTAAATTCTCTCCTCATCATTTTCCCAGCCGGCAAATTCAGTGTGAGAAGCCGGTTTAAACACTTCGCTACCATCATCCATCTTATTGAGGCTGACACGGCCGGTGAATTTCAGATTTTGAGCAGGAGTCCATTCCAGATAAAAATTATTTACCAACTGTGTATATTCCGTAAAATCCTTGGTATTGATCGTGGCATTCCATACGGGATTATAAACATCATCCCGGCCAGCTCCCATAATCGAGAAACCTTCTCCCGGTATTTTAATGACATTTCCTTCCTCATCCCAACAGCGGTAGTAAGGGTTCATTCGGGTATATTCACTGAAAGCACCGTAAGGAGAATTTTCACCTTTATTGTAAGTCACTGAAAGACTGTTCTTCAACATCAGATTTTTGTAGCGATAAGACAAGGTCACCCCTCCCATAAATGTGTTCCGGTTCGACCCTTTCATGACGCCTGCAACGTTGTTATAGGAGACATCCAGACCATAGCGGAAATAATCGTCACCCCCTTCCAGGTAAACGGTATGCTTTTGTCCGATACCATTACGCAAGGGTATGGACTTCCAGTCGGTATTGACACCGGCCACCACTTCTTTCAGATACTTGTTATATACCTGGTCGAAAGAATATTGGGAGGCAGGATTGATGGATATATTCACTCCGTTATCCATAAAATAGGTGTATTTGCCGGCATTGTATTCCACCTCCAATTTTTCCCGGGCATTGCAAAGGTCATAACTACTCAAGTCCGGCAATTGTACATTCATACTTCCGGTATAGGTTACCCGCAATTTTCCTTTTTCCGGCAATACCGTTTCGATAACCACCACACCATTAGCAGCTTTCGAACCGTAAATTGCCTTGGCAGCAGCATCTTTCAGGAGAGTGACGCTAGCCACCCGGTTCATATCCATATCCATCACATACGTTACCGACTGTTCGAAACCATCGACGATAAACAACGGATTATTCGGGTTCGAAGAATACTCGCCTTTCAAATCCGGAAATCCCGATTGACCACGCAGAGTGATATCGTACTTCTGGTTGGGGTTGGAACCGTTTTCCATACTTTCGGCGATCCGGAAAGAAGGATCCAGATTCTTGATACTTTGCAATACATTTGTATTACCCACCCGGCGGATTTCCTCTTTGTTGAAAGTCTGTGCCGCACCGGTAAAACTATTGGCTTTGCGGGTAAACATACCGGTTACGACTACTTCTTCCATTTCAGTCACCTCCTCTTCCATCACAATCTGTAATGTTTTCGTTTCCGGACTGAAATTTACCTTTTTCGACTTATACCCGACAAAAGAAAGTTCGAGTGTCCCTTTAGATTCCGCCAGATTCAACACGAAAGCCCCTTCGGCATCGGTAGCTGTACCGAGTGTAGTTCCTGCCAATCTGATCGTCACTCCCGGCAAAGGATTCTTTTTCGTATCCCGGACTACACCGGAAATCCGGATTCCTTGTTGAGGAAGTATATCCTGTAAGGACAAAATGATAAAATCATCTTCAAATTCATACCTCAATCCGGTACCTTGTAATACTTTTTCCAGTATTTGCCCCACCTCCACTTTCCGGAAATCTACATTGATCTTCCTGTCTGCATCCAGGCGCTGGTTGTTGTAAACCACCGTATAACCGGTCTGTTTCTGAATTTCAAGGAAAATTTCCTTGAATGACATTTGTCTGCCGGAAATCGACATCGTCCGTTGTGCCATCGTGCTTGCCGTTACGTTGGTAATCAAGACGAACACGAAAAAAACGCATAATTTCATCATTCGGCTAATTTTCGTCAACTTGTCGCGAACAAGTTTCCTTTTTCGTTTTTTGTTCATACATTTGTATTGATTTGGTTAATATTTAGGGATATTACAAATCTCCCGTAATGTGTTGCAAGCGCATTGCGGGAATTATTATTTTCGCATTATTCTCACCTCTTCACCGAAATCCATAAAAACGATATCTTTCGTCTTTTCGATAATTTTCAACACATAATTCAATTCGCGATATTTCTTTACAGCTCCGGTAAAACGCAATTGTTTCGTTTCTTCATCGGCAAAAACGAATTTCACCTGATACCAGCGTTCTAATTTCACGACCAATTCCGCCAGTGGCATATCTTCAAAATAGAAGTAACCCGACCGCCATGTTCCCATTAACGTAATATCTTTTTCACTGATTGAGATATCGTTATTTTTTTTATTCAAGGCTACCACATACCCTGGTTTCAGAGGATACACCTGTTGTGTTCCGACCGCTGTAAACTCAACCTTTCCTTTTTGCAAAGCCACCTCCAGCCGATCCTCGTCTGCATAATTCATCACATTGAAGGCTGTACCCACCACCTTTATCTCTGCTTCTCCCGCTTTTACCGAAAAAGGATGCAGCGAATCCGAAACGACTTCAAAAAAAGCCTCCCCTTTCAGATACACTTCCCGGATATTTCCAGCAAAACGAACCGGAAATTTTAATTCGGAACCGGAATTCAACCATACATTCGTACCGTCTGCCAGAGTCAGATTGTATTCTCCCCCTGGAGGAACTGTAAGCTGATGATACTCCTCAGTTCGTGGAACTATTTCCTGGGCCGGCTTGTCTACCGGAAGGATAGAATCACCTTTTAAGACGACATACTCTCCGATCTCCAATTTCGCGGTGTTACGATCGCTCAACACCCATTCTTCTCCCGATGCCGATCGTAACATCGCCATCCGTTCACCATGTTTCGCCTGTAATAAACCGATTTTCTTCATTTCACTATTCCGGGAATTCGCGTGGTTTGAATAAAAAATATACCCCGTACCCAAAGCCAATACCAACATGGCAACACAAGCAGCAAGCCGAAGCAGGCGCAAAGAACGCTTCTGCCGACTATATTGCAAGCATTTCTTCAGTACATTTTCCCTCATAACCCTCCCCCGATCATCGGTCATAGTCAGTCGTAACCGATGACAAACTCCCACCACCCGCTTAAATTCCGCCTGGTGTTCTTCGGATATACTCACCCACTCCTCCAGTTCTTCCTTTGCTGTATCGGAAATTTCTCCTAAATAGAAAGAAATTATTTTTTCTATCCAAGGTTCTTTTTGTCCGTCCATGGTTACTGCATTTAGATT
>CEAB01019018.1_pt1 | contig 10998 bp, 9 predicted proteins | sample 557651 | NCBI WGS metagenome assembly CEAB01 (sample SAMEA3182046, study PRJEB8094) | gut metagenome | biome: human; feature: gut; material: Stool; isolation source: human stools | place: Canada | collected 2011-11-15
CCATCTCCGCAACCATACGCTGTCTCTCAAGGCAAAGGGTCTGCTCTCGCAGATGCTGTCGCTGCCGGAGAATTGGGATTACACGCTGCAAGGGCTTGCACAGATCAACAAAGAGAGCATCGACGCCATCCGCGAAGCTGTGCGCGAGCTGGAACGTGCCGGTTACATTGAACGCAGCCGAGAGCGCGATGAGCGCGGCTGTCTGCGCGGAACCGTCTACACAATCTACGAGCAGCCGCACGCGGGGCCAACGCCGGAAGAACCTACGTCGGAAGAACCTACGCAGGAAAAGCCAACGTTGGAAAAGCCTACGTTGGATTTGCTTACGTTGGAAAATCCAACGCAATTAATTACTAAAGATACTAAGAAAAGAAAAAGACGAAGTAAAGACTTATCAATTACCGATTCGATTCCTTTCCCTTCCGGTTTTCCGGAAAGTCCTACGCAGAAGCGAACGGAAACGAAGAAGTCGTTTGAAAGCTGTCGGGAATTGATTCTGGAGAACATCGACTACGATGTTCTGGCAAGCGATCCGCACGTCGACCGCGAGCAGCTTGATGAGATCGTCGATCTGATGCAGGAGACAGCTTGCAGCCCCCGCAGCCGAATCCGTGTTGCAGGCAATGACTACCCCGCCGAGGTCGTGCGTTCGAAGCTGCTGAAGCTGAACAGCGAGCATATTCGTTTCGTCATGGACTGCCTGAAGCAGAACACAACGAGGATTCGGAACATCCGGCAATACCTGCTGGCAATGCTGTTCAACGCGCCGAGCACGATGAACAGCTATTACGCGGCGCTGGTGGCGCACGATATGGCAAGTGCAGCGTAGCCCGCAGTTCAGTGCAACGGACACGCTTGCTGATCAAATGCTATTCAACCGAATCGAGCCCACAGCGGATCATGGCCGTTATCATGTTGAGTCGTTTTAGCACCAACTTGTGGTACTGTTTTACAGTTTCGTAATCGTTGGCTCTCTTTGCGCAGGGTCTATCCTTGGAAAGCGAATCAAATTCAGGACATTAGCGATCTGGTCCAGTTTGTTGATGGTGATCAGCGGCTGCGCGCCCTACTTTATTGATCATTTGAGATTATTTTGGTATTCCGCGCAATTTTTGGCTTTGCTATTGGACTGCAAGCCTCTTTGGAAAACGCACTGGTCATGGGGCTCTATTCCGGTCAGAAGCAGGCTGCAATATTAGGCTATCAAAGAACAAGCACGACTCAGATAAAGAAATAGCGCAGGAAGTTGGATTTGGCATCCACTTCTTGCGCGCTTCTTTTATATTGGTCGTGCAAGATCAATTTTTCTCTGCCTGTTCATGCAGTAAAAAGGCGATATAACGTTCAACGGCAATTTTATCATTTTCATTGATCTGTTCCCACTGAGCGATATGTGATGCCGCGTTCCTTGGCAAGAGGATAATATGTCCAACCTCGCGCGTTGCACAACTCTTGAATCCGTGCAATCAGAGCAAATTCCTGCATAGATCGTCCTCCCAAATAAAACTATGTATATCGAAGACTGGACTTTGGGCTTTATAGCTGGAGATGGTGGAAACAATTATGATTTCTGTTGATTCATTACAGGAAAAGGCTTGCAGAGCGTACGGTTGAATTAAAAAATTAGGCCCATCCGCCAAAATGCATCTGTGTTTCAAGGTCAGCCGTATGCTGCTCCAGCTCCATTTCATCTTGGTCAGCATAACCGATACCAATGAAAGCGGGGAGCATATAGGTTGGCGGTACTTTCAGCTTGGTTTTCACGATGTCGTGCTCTTCGTTTAAAGGGGTTCTGATAGAGCAGCTCAATTTTTCAGCGGTTGCTGCCAGCAGGATGTTTTCTATGACGCACCAAATGGTAGAGAGCGAGTCCTGTTTGGACACATGTTCACTGTTCAACACCCCGGACTTAAACACAGGAATGATCACGTAAGGCGCGTCTTTGAGCATGGTGTATTGTCTTGGCATGGCATAGGCATACATCTTCTGCGCAAGCGCTGTTGGATACGGCCCGGACGTGTTCAGATATTTATCTGCATTCAATCTATCAGCGATTTTCATTGTGGACTCAAACGCATAAGCCTTTTCCTCCTCCGTTCTGAGAATGATATAGCTCCAGTCGCGGGTATGATTCCAAGTCGGCGCAGCGTTTCCGGCTTCCAAAATCCGCTTGATGATTTCCAAATCTACTGGTTTGCCCAAAAATTTCCGCACGGTTTTTCTGTTGTAAATTACTTCATAAAAGTTCATGATCATTTCCTTCCAGGTCTTATTATCTGTCAGTATTGAAGCTTCGTGCTAGTTGTCCGCGCACTTTTTCTGCGCGTTTTTTACAAATTGCATAAACATTTTTTGTAAAAGAAGCAGATTCTTGTACATTAGACACACGATGTCATTGACACAGCAGCTGTTTTGATGTATACAAAAGATACGGACGTTATTACGTTATAATATCATAACGTCAGAATATTTCAAGGAGTGATGTGAAATGGAATACAAGTATGTCATCATCGGAGCCGGCAACGGCGGACAGTCTCTCGCCGGAGATATGGTTCTTCGCGGCACAAAGGTATCCGCTATCTACGACAAGAATCCTGCCCCGATTCGGGACATTCAGGCGGCCGGCGGCATCAAAATGAGTGGTCCTGTGGTTCAGGGCTTTGCCCCGATCGAGCATCCGACGGAAAGCTTGGAAGACGCTATGCAGCAGGGCAATGTTTTTCTGGTAACAATCGTCGGCAACTTCCATCCGGTTCTTGCAAGAGAAATGGCACCTTTTGTGCGTGAAACCGACATCATTCTTCTGATTCCTGGCAACGCAGGTTCTTCGCTGCTGTTCCGCAAAACGTTGGAAGAAGCGGGCGTCACCAAAATGCCGCTCATCGGCGAGACGATCTCCATGCCGTACGCAACGCGTCTTCTCGGCCCGGCGCACGCCGGCATCAAGGCTCGCAAGCTGAATCTCCCGATGGCTGCGCTCCCCGCCAGCCGCAATGACGAGCTGTTCGCCGCCGTCAACCCCGCGATTCCCGAAACCTCGCTTTGGAGTGACTCGCTCAGCGTCGGCATGAACAACATCAACCCCTGCGGCCATGTTCCGTACTATCTGTACAACATCGGCAAGGTCGAGTCCCCGAGCGTCGTTGACGCGGATTTCCATGCATGGAACACCCCGACGACAGACCGCATCTGCGATTTGTATGACGCGGAACGCATGCAGGTCATGCGCGCCATCGGCCTGAAGCCGCTGGACCATCACGAGGCGAACAAGCTCTGCTACAACGGCAAGCACTATGTCCCCATCAAGCAGGACAAGATCGTCTCCGGCAACGCCGTACAGGTGCCGAACCGCTTCATCGACGAGGACGTTCCCCTGAATATGATTCTCGTTGAGCAGATGGGCAAAAAGCTCGGCATCCCGACGCCTGTCACGACGCTTCTGATTGACACGTCGAATCTGGTCCGCGAGAAGGATTTCAGAGCGACCGGCACGACCATGGAAAAATTGGGCTTGACTTCGCTCGACAAAACGTATATAGAAGAAATGATTGGCACGAAGTAAGAGAAAAGAACCGCGAATTTGAGAATAAGAGAAAGGACATACTTATGAAACGACTGTTTGCTTTCCTGCTTGCCCTGACGATGCTCTTCGCGCTTGCGGCCTGCACCGCAAAAACCGAAACCGCGGACGCAGCTGCGCCTTCCGAGACCGCTTCCAACGATTCTGCCGCATCTTCCGGCACCACGCGCCTCGTTCTCGGCACATCCACGACCGGCTCCACCTACTACATTCTCGGCACCGGCTGGGCCGATGTGATGAAATCCGCGGTGCCCGGCGTTGAAATTTCCATCGAAGCAACCCCCGGCGGCATCACCAACATGCAGTCCATGCGCTCCGGCGATATGGACATGGGCATGACCACCAGCTGGCTGGGCGGCGACGGCTGGGCCGGAACCTCCTGGGCTGAAGGCACAAAGTATGATAACTGCCTGTCCATGTTCCCCACGCACTCGTCCGTTCTCTACATCTTCACGCTGGCCGACAGCGGCATCAACTCCATCATGGATCTGGAAGGAAAGGCAATTGGGACCGGCGCGCTCGGCTCTACCTCCGGCGACGCAGTGCCGCTGCTTCTCGACGCGCTCGGCATTACCGTAAAGAGCACCGCAAACCTCTCCTCCAGCGGCATCTGTGACGCGCTGAAAGACGGAACAATTGATGTCGGCTTCGGCGTGACCGGCGTTCCCGCCTCCTGGATGCTCGATCTGGAAACCTCGAAGGACATCAAGATCATTCCGCTGTCGGAAGACGAAATCAATACCGTTCTCACCGCGCAGCCCTATTGGTCCTCCGGCGTAATCCCTGGCGGCGTCTATAAGAACCATGACGAGGACATCCCCTGCATCACTTTCGGCAACTTCTTTATGGCCAACAAGGACCTGGACGAAGAGCTTGTTTACAATCTGGTAAAGGCTACGTTTGAAAACAAGGCCGAGATCGAAAAGGTCGACAAGAATGCCGCGGGCATCGATGTTGCAAACTTCGGCTTCCTCACCATGCCGCTGCACCCCGGCGCACAGAGATATTACGAAGAGATCGGCGTGGAAATTCCCGACAACCTCAAGCTTGGTTAAACGCCAGAATCCCCGGCTTATCCCCGCATAAAAAACACAAAGGGGCGTAAGGACGTGAGCCCTTACGCCCCTGCACCAGAGGAGAAAGCGTTATGAAAAAAATAAAAGAGCTGTTTCAAAAAAAGGAGAAGACCGTCGACGATCTCGAGCTGGAAGAGGGCGGCAGCAAAAAGCGTGAGCTGACCGGCTTCTGGAAAAAGTACGTCTATGTGCTCGGCATCATCGCCGTTCTGTTCCATTTTTACGTTTTGGTCATCCACCCCATTTCCTACTGGCGGCTGTATCTGATGCACATTCTGTTCGGCATGCTGCTTGTCTACGCGATCTATAAGCCGGGAAAAAAGTTCAAGGACACCGTTCCCTGGTACGATGTGCTTCTGATGCTCGCCGGCATCGGAACGGTCATTTACTGCATCACCGCCGAGCGCGGCATGGCCTACCGGATGGGCTCCAACCCGACAACCGCCGACTTGATTGCAATCGGCATCATTCTTTTGCTGCTTCTCGAAGGCACCCGGCGCATCTACGGCATGATTCTTCCCACGGTCGCCATCGTATTTCTGCTTTACTGCCACTTTGGCAGATACTTCAGCGGCGGCCTCGGCCACAGCGGCTACAGCTGGAAAAAGACAATCAGTTACATGCTTGGCTATGAGGCTGTCTTTGGCTCTCCGATGAATGCCTCGGCAACCATGGTCTTCCTATTCATGGTGTTCGGCGCATTTTTGACCTTCTCCGGCGCAGGACCGTTCTTCATCGATCTTGCCATGTCTCTGGCGGGCTCCAAGCGCGGCGGCCCGGCAAAGGTTGCCGTTATCTCCAGCGCACTTTTCGGTACTGTATCCGGCAACTCCGTTGCAAACGTCGTCTCGACCGGCGCGTTTACCATCCCACTGATGAAATCTGTCGGCTATAAGCCCAAATTTGCTGCGGCAGTCGAAGCGACCGCCTCGTCCGGCGGACAGATTATGCCCCCGATTCTGGGCTCGGCAGCGTTTATTATGGCAGAACTGATTGGCGCGCCCTACTCCGAGATCATGCTCGCGTCCATCATTCCGGCTCTTTTGTACTTCTTTACCGTGTTTTTGATGGTTGACATCGAAGCGGCGAAAAACAATCTCACCGGCGTTGCGAAGGAAGAGCTCCCGAAGCGCAAATATGTCCTTCAGAATCTCTACATGCTCCTGCCGCTGGTTGTTCTCACGATTGTCATGACCGTGCTCAACCAGAGCGCCATCCGCGCCGCCTCCTGGGGCATTTTGTCGTGCATCATTGTCTACATCATCAAAAACCGGAAGTTCAGCCTCAAGGAAATCCTGGACGCGATGGCAGACGGCGCCAAGTCCGCGTGCGGCATGATCTGCGCCTGCGGCACGGCCGGTATCGTTGTCGGCGTTCTGAATATGACGGGCGCCGGTATCAAATTTGCCAGCTTTGTTGTCGAGGTTGCAAACGGCCACCTTTTGGTCGCGCTGATTTTGACGATGATCGCCTCGTTGATCCTCGGCATGGGTCTTCCGACCTCCGCTTCCTACATCATCTGCGCTGCTGTGGCGGCTCCGGCGCTCATCGACATGGGGCTTACTGCTATTCAGGCGCACATGTTCGTATTCTATTTCGCCTGCATTTCGGCCATTACGCCGCCCGTTGCCATGGCCGCCTACGCCGGCGCGACAATCTCCGGCTCGAAGCCTATGGAAGTTGGCTTTACGGCCTGCAAGCTTGGCATCTGTGCATTTATCGTTCCGTTTATGTTCTGCTATGCGCCGACGCTTCTCTGGAAGGGTGCGGCCGGCGACATCATTGTTACAATTATCACTGCGCTGATCGGCGCGACAATGCTCTCGTATGGTCTGCAGCGTTATGCCGGCTGCTTCAGCCTGCCGCTCGGGATTATCCCCGCATGCATCCTGATTGCTTCCGCGCTTTTGATGATTATTCCCGGTACCGTAACGGATTTGATTGGCATTGCCGGAGCCTGCGTTGTTCTGGTTCCGCTTTTCCTGAAAAAGCGGCGTATGAAGAAGCAGGCATCATAGCAGAGAAAAGCAAAGGGCTTACAAAGCCCTTTGCTTTTTCCTCCTATACAAGTTTGTGGTTGCAGTTTTTACGAAAATATGTTAGAGTAATAAAAGCAATATTAAGGAAATCGGTGGTTTGCGCACAGGAAAATATGCCTATCGGATCGGCGCAATACTTCCAGAAAGAGCTTCTATGGTTTTACAAAAGAATGGGTTACCCCTATATTATCAGGTTGAAAACTACATGCGAGACAAAATTGTCAAAGGAGAGTGGCCGGGCGGCACGCAGATACCGACCGAGGTTCAACTGATGGAGCTGTTCGGCGTCAGCCGGGCGACGCTTCGTCAGGCCATCTCTGATCTGTGCAATGACGGCTTCCTGAACCGCGTCCAGGGAAAGGGCACTTTTGTCACAGAGAATTCCGGCTATGGAAACGACCCGACGGAGATCTGGGAGCATAACCTCCCCGGAACCTCGCACCGGATTCTCTCCTGCGTGGAGAAAGACGGATTGACAAAGAAAAGCGCCCTTCTAAAGATGGACGCATCGGAGACATTTACCGTCTTTTCGTATCTGCATTGCGTCAAAGCCCGCAACGACGAACCATACAACCTCTGTGTGAGTTATTTTCCGAAGAGCCGGTTTCCCCAAATTGAAAAGCATCTTTTTGCGGACACCGTTTATGCGACACTTCGTGACATTTATTATGTAACGATCGCCTATGCAGAATCGGAATTTCACATTGTCAACCTGTCCAAGGAAAAAGCGGATTATCTCGGCGTAAAAACAAACTCCCCGTGCATCCGGATTGAAAAGGTCTATTACGACAGACTGAACCAGCCTGTCTTCTGCACGGATATGTATGCCCACCCAGCAAACAGCACGCTTCGCATCCGCACGGAATTCCACTAAAATAATTCCGGGCTGTGTTATTGGTGCTATGCATAGTGCCATGCAGCCCTTTGTGATATGACGTCTGATTTCTTTCATTCTGCAGGACTTTTTGGTTTGCTCGGAAGGAGTGCATTTTTCATTTATGATTCGGAAAATGAATGCGATTGTCAAAGCAAAAGAGGGCATTGGGCTGGAGTTATGGCAGGTGCCTGTTCCCGTGCCGGGTCCGGGAGAGGTCCTCATCAAGATCCACAAGACCGCCATCTGCGGCACGGATGTCCACATCTACAACTGGGATCCGTGGGCGCAGCAGCACATCAAGCCGCCCATGACCATCGGTCATGAATATGTCGGCGAAATCGCCGCGCTCGGCGAAGGCGTGACAGGGCTGCATGTCGGCCAGCGCGTCTCTGGCGAAGGGCACATTACCTGCCACCATTGCCGTAACTGCCATTCCGGCAATATCCAATGGTGCAAGGATACCGTTGGTGTTGGCGTTGATCGCGACGGCGCGTTTGCCGAATATGTCTGTATTCCTCAAACCAACGTCATTATCATCGACGAGAGCCTGCCGGAGGATGTTGTTGCGTTTTTTGACGCCTTCGGCAACGCGACGCACACCGCGCTTATGTTCCCGTTGATTGGTGAGGACGTACTCATTACCGGCGCAGGTCCTATCGGCGTGATTGCTGCGGGTATCTGCAAATATGCCGGCGCGCGTCGTGTCATTATCACAGATGTAAATGATTACCGGCTGGAGCTTGCCCGCAAGATGGGTGTTGATGCGGCGGTAAACACGGCAAAGGAAGATCTGCACGAAGTTATGCGCACGCAGGGACTCACCGAAGGCTTCGATGTGGGCCTTGAGATGTCGGGCAATGCTGCGGCGTTCCATCAGCTCATTTCTGTCATGCGCAACGGCGGTAAGATCTCGCTGCTTGGTATCAGCAACAAGCCTATTGAGGTCGATATGAATACGGTCATCTGCAAGGGCTTGACGCTTCAGGGTATCTACGGCCGCAAGATGGACAACTGGCACCAGATGTCCTATATGGTGCAGGGTGGTCTCGATCTGACGCCCGTTATCACGCACCGTTTCCATTATACCGATTTTGAAAAGGGTTTCGCTGCCATGAACAGCGGAAAATCCGGCAAGGTCATTCTCGACTGGACGAAATAAGGAGGGGCTTTATGAAAACCGCATTGCAGGCATTTGAAAAAGAACTCGATGCTATCCGTGAGGCCGGTACCTGGCGTGAAGAGCGTATTATTACCACGCCGCAGAGTTCGTGTATTGATACAGTGCAGAAAAGCCACGTGGTCAACATGTGCGCGAACAACTATCTGGGCCTTTCCAACGATCCGCGTCTGATCGAGGCGGCGAAGGAAAGCTATGACAAGTGGGGCTTCGGCCTGTCCTCTGTGCGCTTTATCTGCGGCACGCAGCAGATTCACAAGGATCTTGAGCGCCGCATCGCAAATTTCGCGGGTACCGACGACGCAATCCTGTATTCCTCCTGCTTCGACGCCAACGGCGGCTTGTTTGAAACGCTGCTCGGAGCCGAAGACGCAGTTATCTCGGACGAGCTGAACCATGCCTCTATCATCGATGGTGTGCGTCTGTGCAAGGCCAAGCGCTATCGCTACCTCAACAACAACATGGAAGACCTCGAAGCCAGGCTTAAGGAGGCGCGCGAGGCAGGCTGCAAAAAGATCATCATCGCCACAGACGGCGTGTTCTCTATGGACGGCTACATTGCGAACCTCAAGGCCATCTGCGATCTGGCCGACCGCTATGATGCGCTGACAATGGTCGATGACAGCCACGCTGTCGGCTTCATGGGCGAGCACGGACGCGGAACCGCGGAGTTCTGCGGTGTTATGGGAAGAGTCGATATCATCACTGGTACGTTCGGCAAGGCGATGGGCGGTGCGTCCGGTGGCTACACAGCAGCCCGTCAGCCAATCGTCGATCTGCTGCGCCAGCGCTCGCGTCCGTACCTTTTCTCCAATACGCTGGCTCCCGCTATCTGTGCGGCGACAATCCGCACGATCGACCTGCTGGAGGAATCCACCGCGCTGCGCGACAAGGTGCATGAGAACGCGCGCTACTTCCGCACCGAGATGGAAAAGCTGGGCTTCGATCTGCTGCCCGGCGAGCATCCCATCGTCCCCGTTATGCTGTACGATCCGAAGACCGCGCAGGAATTTGCACGCCGTATGCTCGAAAAGGGCGTCTATGTCGTCGGTTTCTGCTATCCGGTCGTTCCGAAAGGACGCGATCGCATCCGCACACAGATTTCCGCCGGTCACACGAAAGAAGATCTCGACTTTGCCGTGCGCTGCTTCGGCGAAGTAAAAAAGGAAATGGCGTTGTAATTCGGTAAAGTACTCGTGTTTTGCCGCCGGTCAAGCAACGATTACTTTATTTTCATTGGGAAAAATGACATTGCTTGTGCATAGAATCTTACTGAAACAGATGAGTATAACCGGAGAGTCCTAATTGATGTATGCCAAATGGTTCCTATTGAATAAGAAGGCGATCATCTCATCTGTGATTTCAAAGGCTGCGGTTCAGATCGATATGATACGCAGAATTACAAACTACTCTTAATGGGCAATCCTGCCATCATCAATCCATTTGGCGAGGCATCTTTCTATATGAGTCAAAGATTTGTAAAAAAATGTAGTGCTGCCGCTGCTGCAGTAACGGCAGTACCACATATGGCAAATCCTTTATGTATGCCGTGAAGCAAGGGGAAAGCATTCTCACTTTGAAAAATACGGCTTAATTATTGCACGCAATCATTCATCGATTTGGTCTCAACGTGAACTGTAAAAAACTCCGCCATCGAGATTCCAAGCACCCTGCAAATTTGCTCAATGGTATCTACAGAAAGCTGGCTGCCTCTGCAGCGAGAGACGCGAAGCGTCGTATAGGGAATGTTTCCGCTTTGGCATAGCTGGTATAATGTCATGTTTCTCTCATGCAGTAATTCATCCAATCGTGCGTGCGTATTCAATGTCCTTTCACTCCTATCAAAAAAAGCAGGGTAAACTTTTGATGATAGTATCATATCACAAACGTTGTCCGATAAACAGGACTTATAAGACTCGCCCTACGATTCGGAACTCCAATTCCGGAGAAGCTGGCTTCGGTGCATATGCCTTGTTATAAGACACCAGTACCGGCTGCATCCGCCGCACGCTGTCACTGCAGAGGTACGTTTCCGGATCCTCCGGCTCTTGTTCGGCGTATGCCTTGATGTAACCCTGCCCATCGTAGATCATGACACCAACTTCGCCGGTACGGAGTGTCTCGCATTGCTGCACCCACACAATCTGACCGTCATGATAGACAGGCTCCATGCTGTCGCCAGACACCCGAACACCAAATTCCGTACCATCTGGGATGCTGCTCTCCGGAAAGCTGACCATTTCGAAGTT
>CEAB01013815.1_pt1 | contig 10974 bp, 9 predicted proteins | sample 557651 | NCBI WGS metagenome assembly CEAB01 (sample SAMEA3182046, study PRJEB8094) | gut metagenome | biome: human; feature: gut; material: Stool; isolation source: human stools | place: Canada | collected 2011-11-15
CTCATCAAGAGCAAGTCGATGCTCTCCGAGGAGTGCGGGCTTACGCCCTACCTGCGCGAGCGGGGCGTCGATGCCGTCGAGAGCGACCTGGGCGAGCGGATCATGCAGTTGCTGGAGCTGCCGCCCAGCCACATCGTGCTGCCCGCCATCGGCGTACGCCGTGAGGAGGTCGGCGAGCTTTTCGAACGCGAGTTCGGCACCGAGCACGGCAACAGCGATCCCACCTACCTGACGCACGAGGCTCGCCGCCAGTTACGGCCCAAATTCCTGGGTGCCGACATCGCCATGACGGGCGTCAACTTCGCCGTGGCTTCCACGGGGACGCTGGCCGTCTGTACCAACGAGGGGAATGCCGACATGGGAACGTCGTTCCCCGACCTGCATATCGCCATCATGGGGTTGGAGAAGGTCATCCCCGACATGCGGGCGCTGGCGGTCTTCACGCGCCTCTTGGCGCGTTCGGGGACGGGGCAGCCCGTCACCTCCTACACGTCGCTCTACCGCAAGCCTGCACCGGGCAAACGGATACACGTCGTGATCGTGGACAACGGCCGCTCGGAGTGGCTGGCCGATGCCGCGCACCGCAACATGCTCAAATGCCTGCGTTGCGGCGCCTGCATGAATACCTGCCCCGTCTACCGGCGCTCGGGCGGCTATTCCTACTCCTATTTCATCCCCGGGCCGCTGGGCATCAACCTGTCGATGCTGCGTTCGCCGAAGCTCCACCACGGCAATGTCTCGGCCTGCTCGCTGTGCTACTCCTGCTCGGACGTATGCCCGGCGATGATCGACCTCGGGGAACAGATTTACGCATGGCGGCAGGAGTTGGCGCCCATGCATCTGGCCGACCCGGTAAAGAAACTGACGGTCAAAGGCATGGACTTCATCATGGGAGGGCGACGACGATTCTACGGCGGCATCGCGCTGGCCCGCGTCGCGGAACATCTCCCGCACGCCGTGCTCAACAACCGGTTCAATCCGTGGAGCGCCCCGGGCCGCGACATGCCGCCGTTCGCCCCCAAGACGTTCAATGCCCTGTGGAAGCGGGGCGAGGTAAAATCCGGAAAAACGAGTAAAGATGAATAACAGCAAGGAAAACATACTGAAACGGATCGCCGCGGCGGGAATGCCCGAATACGCATACCCCGACTTCGGCTACGAACCCCAGCATTTCGACGACCCTGCGGCGATGTTCGCCCAGCGGCTCCGGGCGGCCGGGGGCGAGGCCGTATGGCTGGACGGGGCAACGACGCTCGATGAGGTCGTACGCCGCTGCTACCCCGATGCGAAGAGTGTCGCTTCGGCACTGCCCGAAGTGACGCTCGCCACGGTGAATCCCGACCGGGTCGAAGACCCGCGCGAGTTGGTCGACATAGACTTGGGGGTCGTTTCGGGGGCGTTCGGCGTCGCCGAGAACGGTGCCGTGTGGATCCCGCAGGACATCCGCCACAAGGCGCTCTATTTCGGCGCCACGGCGCTGATGGTCGTCATCCCGCGCGATGCGCTGGTCGATACGATGCACGAAGCCGTCGTGCGCCCCGAAGTCGGGGACTTCGCCTACGGGTGTTTCATGTCGGGCCCTTCGAAGACTGCCGACATCGAACAGGCGCTGGTGTTCGGCGCCCACGGGCCGATGTCCGTCACCGTCGTGCTGCGCTGACCGCCTGCCCCGGGAGCGGGGAGTACGCCGTGTGCCATGTGCCGGTCGGGATTTCCCGTACCTTTTTCTGCCGCGGCAGCCGGCCGTTTTCGCAGGCTTGTTTTTCCGGTGCGGATTTTTTACCTTTGCCGTATGACGACCGAACTTTGCGCCTACAGCGTCGAGGCGTGCGAGGTTGCCCGCCGTGCGGGTGTCACGCGCGTGGAATTGTGTGCCTCCCCTTACGAGGGCGGCACGACCCCTTCGGCTGCCGCCATCCGTATGGCGCGCCGTATCGGAGGGTTGCAGCTTAGCGTGATGGTGCGTCCCCGCGGCGGGGATTTCCTCTATTCCGATACCGAATTCCGCCAAATGCTCGAAGAGGTGCGCTTCGCCCGCGAATGCGGCGCCGACGGCGTGGTCTTCGGCGTGCTCACCCCCGACGGGCGGGTCGACGTGCAGCGTACGGCTGCCCTGGTCGCCGAGGCGGGGCCGATGCAGACCACCTTCCACCGGGCGTTCGACATGGCGTGCGACCTGGAGGAGGCGCTCGAAGCGACGGTGGCTGCCGGATGCCGCCGGATCCTGACCTCGGGGGGCCGCAATACGGCCGTCGAAGGCATCGACACGCTGCGGGCGTTGGTGGCGCAGGCCGCCGGGCGCATCGAACTGATGGCCGGCAGCGGCGTCAACCCCTCGAATGTGCGGCAACTGGCGGCCACGGGCGTCGATGCCGTACATTTCAGCGCCCGCAGCGTGCGTCCGGGCGGCATGGTTTTCCGCAACCCGCATGTTTCGATGGGCGGCTGCGGCGATGTTTCCGAATACGATCTTCTTTGTGCCGACGAACGGCTCATCCGACAAATACTTACCCAGCTCGAACCATGAAACGCATCATCTTCCTTTTGCTGGGGGCGTGTCTCTGTGCCTGCGGCCGTTACGGCTGCGGTGTCCCCGCCGGATACGAACCGCTGCTGGATGCCGCGCTGGCCGGCTGTCCGCGCGCCGACAGCCTGCGGAATTTGCTGCGGCAAACCCCGCGCGAGCAGCGCGAAGGAATGGCCTTCCTGATCGCCCACATGCCCCGGGGCGACCGCGACACGATGCGCCTCGACCTGCTGCGCGAGAATGTGGAATATGCCTACCGTGCCCGCCGGGACTACCCTTGGACACGTGCGCTGCCCGATTCCGTCTTCCTGAACGAGGTGCTGCCCTATGCCGCCGTGGACGAGGTGCGCGACAGCTGGCGGGCGGATTTCTACCCGCGCTTCGCCCGGCGCGTGGCGCTTTGCCGCGACATCCGCGCTGCGATCGACTCCGTGAACCGGAATATCGCGGCCGACGTCGGGGTGGAGTACAACACCGCCCGCGAAAAGACCAACCAGAGCCCTGCCGAGTCGATGCGGCAGCATATGGCCTCCTGTACGGGGCTTTCGGTGCTGCTGGTCGACGCCCTGCGCGCGGCGGGAATCCCGGCGCGTTTCGCCGGGACGCCCGCGTGGCACGACGACCGCGGCAACCACAGCTGGGTCGAGGTATGGATCGGCGGCCGCTGGTATTTCACGGAATATTACCCCTCGGGGCTCGACCATGCCTGGTTCCTTTCGGATGCCGGGCGGGCGCTCGACGACCGTATGCACGGCATCTTCGCCGTGTCGTTCCGGCCGACCGGCGACTGGTTCCCGATGGTGTGGAACGAGCGTTCGCGCGACGTGCACGGGGTCGACGTCTCGCAGCGTTACCGCGACCTCTATGCATCCTACGAGCAGGCCCTCGTGGCGCAGGGAAGGCATACGACGGTGACTTTCGTGATGTACGACAGTGCGGTGCACGAAGGACGCTCGGACGCCCGCGTGGCGGCCAATGTCGATGTATTCTGCGGTGCCGAGCAGATGGGCGGAGGCCGCACGGCCGGGCCGAGGCAGGACATGAACGATGCGTTGAGGTTCCTGCTGGAAAAAGGCAAGTCCTATACGTTCCGTTACGAGAACGCCCGCGGCGAAACGACGGAGGTCACGGCCGAGGTGGGCGATGCTCCGCTGACCGTTACGGGATACATGCGATAGCCCCCCCCCTCCCTGTCCGGGAATCCCGCCTTTCACCGCCGATGGTGCCGGGCGGCTGTCGGCCCGCTCCCCGAAAATGGAAATCACCCTTGTCGGAGCTATCTCCGGCAGGGGTGAAATCGTAGCAACCGGGCTTGCCGGCCGGCACTTTCCGTCAGGGCTGCTTTTCCGTATCCGTGCCGGGCACTTCCGCCCGGAAGCCGATGCCGATCCGGTCGGTCGGCAGGCTCGGGATCTTCACGAGTCCGGTGTGCGGGGCGTGTCCGAGTTCCATATGCAGGATGGGGTAGGGCCGGCCCGAGGGGTCGGCCGCGTCGCGCCCGGCGGTGCGGAATCCCATCCGTTCGTAGAAACCCGCGGCCTGCGGGTTCTGCTCGTTGACGTCGACCCGCCGCACGCCGCAGTGCCGTGTGACGTAGTTCACGAGTTGCCGGCCAAATCCCTTGCCCCGCGCCCCGGGGGCGACGAACAGCATTTCGAGCATATCGCCGGCGACGCCTGCGAAGGCGGTGAACCCGCCGAACTTTCCTGCCCCGCCGGATTTTCTGTGGCAGCCTCCGGTCTTCTCTGCCCCGGCGTATGCGCCGCCGCCGCTCCCGCATGCATTGCCCGATCGATTGGTTCCGGCCTCGGATTCCCTTATGACATAAAGGGTTGTACCCGGCAGTGCTTCGTTGCGAACCATCTGCCGGAAGAAGGGGATGTCCTCCTCGCTGAGGAAATCGTGCGTCGCCCGCACGGAGGCCTCCCAGAGGGCGGTCAGTGCGTCCAGCTCTGCGGGCGAGGGCTGCGGGAGGTGTTCGATCATGCGGTGGTAAGGGTTACAATAAGGTCACGGGCGGTTTCTGCCGCACGAAATTCCGGGCCAGGGCTGCTGCAAAGGGCGTGCGGAATGTGCGGGCACCGAAGGCGCACCCTTTCACGCAGGCGCAGCAGCGGATGCAGCGTGCCGGGTCGGTGTGCAGCTCGTCGCCGCGTGCGATGGCCTGCGTGGGGCACAGTGCGACGCAGCGGCCGCATTGCGTGCAGCGTGCGGCATCTCCCTCGGGCAGCAGGACGACGGGGTGGCGTTTCTGCCGGCGGCGGTATCCCAGTACGAACCGGATGAAGCGCAGCTTCGGGAGGAGCGGCGTACGCGGTTCGCGCAGTTTCGCGGGGTCGATGGGGACAAGGGCGCCCGTTGCGGGGGCCTTGGCTGCATCCATGCTGCCGGTTTGGGTTGCCCGGGTGGTTGCTGCGGTGTCGGATGCCGTTTCCGGGTTCCTGCCGGAGGAAGGCCCTGTTTTTGCTAATTTTTCGCGCACCTGAGCCCCGAATGCCGTGGCGGCAGCCAGATCCCGTGCGTCGGGGCGTCCCTGTGCGATCGGGGTTTCGGGCGTGCTGTACGAATGCTCGCCGACGAATGCCCCTGCCGCTACGGGCACGAATCCCCGTCCCGCGACGAACGAGGCGAGTTCTGCGACGGCCGTGCCGAACGAGCGGTTGCCGTAGACGGCCAGAACGACGGCCGGGGTGCCTTCGCCGCGGATCTCCCGCAGGCGTTCCAGGGCTGCGGGCGCCACGTGCCCTCCGTAAACCGGCACGGCGAATATGGCGACGGCTTCGCCTGGCAGCGGGGCGGGGTGCCCGGCGGGATGGGTCAGGTCGATGGCCGTGACTGTCGGTTCCCCGTGCATGCTTTTCGTTTCGCCCCCGTTCCCGGCGGCAGGCCCCGGTGCCGCCGCCGCTGCGGGGCCCGCTCCCGGGACTTGCCCGGAAGAGGGAGCCTGCGCTGCGTCCGCGTTGTGTCCGGCGGACTCTTCTGTGGCTGTCCCTTCCGTTTCTGTCATCCCCTGCGCCACCGCCGCGGCGATTTTCCGCGATGTCCCGGTAGGCGAGAAAAAGAGGGTGTAAATGCTTGTCGTTTTCATGTTCCCGGCAGATTTTTTTCGGTGTAAAGATAACGTTTTTCCGGTTGAATTTTTATATTTGCCATGAAACCTGTAAAATTGAGAAGAGATGACTACGAAGATTTTTGCATGTGCGGCGCTGCTGCTCGCATCATGCGGCGGTACGCAGACGGCCGGGGAGCAGGCGCGGGTTCCCGAAACGAAGACCGAAGTGAAACACGGAGCTCAGATCGCACTCCTGAAGCCCGACCCGAAATCGGGCATGACGATCAACGAGGCGTTGCAGAACCGCCGCTCCTCGCGTGAATATGCTCCCGAAGCCCTTTCGCTCGAGGAGTTGTCGGGCGTAATGTGGGCGGCCGGCGGCATCAACCGCCCGCAGGACGGACGGCTCACGGCACCTTCGGCACTGGCGTTGTATCCCATCCGCATTTATGCGTTTTTCCCCGAGGGCGTTTACAGCTACGATGCCAAGGGGCAGAAACTGGTGCGCGTGACGGAGGGCGACCACCGGAACCTTGCCGGGGCGCAGCCGTTCGTGTTTACGGCGCCGCTCAACCTGGTTTATGTGGCCGATATGTCGGTCTATGAAGGTAAGAATATCCCCGCCGGGCATGTCCGCTACCTTTGCGGGCAGGATGCCGCAGGCTATGCCGAGAACGTCAACCTCTACGCCGCAGGCCATGGCCTGAAGTCGATCACGCGCGGCAGCGCCCCCGAGGCCGAGCTGCTCGAGGCCCTCGGCCTCGATCCCGGCCGCTACTTCCTTGCGCTGGCGCAGACGGTGGGCAAATAGCGGTGTGCTCCCGGAATGGAAAAGGGACGGCTTTTAGGCCGTCCCTTTTTTATTTGTCCGCAGGTGCGGCTATGGCTGGTCGGATGGCGCGCCCCGGCTTTGTGCCCGTCCCGGCTTTGTGCCCGTCCCGGCTTTGGCTCGGTCACGGCCTTTCGCCCGAGCTGTTGCGGGGCTGTTGCCGGGGCTCGTCCGGTCTTCCGTTTCCAGCTTGTCACCGTCCCGTCCTGGGTTCGGTCACGGCCTTTCGCACGGGCTGTCTTGGGCGCGTTCCCCGGTGTTGTCCTGAAGGCCGTTTCCGGCTGTTCCGTCCTTAGTCTGCCGAAAGCGTTTCCTTTGCCGCATCCCGGCCGTCGGGTTCCTCCAGCGGGACGATATAGAATCCGCGTCCCGGTGTCCACTCCACGCAGAAAAGTTTTTCCGCATCGGGGTACCCCGCCTGCCGGAGGTGGCGCAGGAGCCACCGCTTGCCCTTGCCGCTGCGTTCGAGTGCGTCTTCCATGACCTTGCCCCCGTTGACGAGCAGGTACGATTCTGGCGGTTCGTTGCGGCGCGATATGGTTATCCGCCCGTTGGTTTCGAAACGCACGTCGTCGACGTCGAACATCGAGAAGATGCCGTTTTCGCGCAGCATGGTGCGGAACTGTTCCATTTCGAGCCCGTTGCGGCGGAATTCGCGCATCACCAGCCGGCGGTCGCGGACGAGCATCACCGAGTCGCCCTTGATCGCCCTGCGGATGCGGTGGAAGCGCATCAGGTAGCGCAGCGAGACGTTGGCCGCCGTCCACACCGCGAAGGCGAATACCAGATACCATACCGGGGTGTCGGGGTTGTAGATTACGCCGCCGACCAGCGCCCCGAGTACGAACGAGTTTACCGAATCGAGGGGTGTGAGCTGTGCCATCTGGGTCTTCCCCGATATGCGCAGGAAAAAGATCACGCCCAGCATTCCGACCAGCAGTTTGATGGCGATGGATAGATACATGGTGTGCAGGTTTTGTTTTCCGTTTCCCCTCACCCTGCAAATTCCGCGCAAATCCGGAAAAACCTACCCGGCGGGGGGGGCTCCATCCTGCGAATAGCGTGGTACGGCCGTATCTCCGGCCGTCTTCCTCGGGGCTAAAGGCCGTACTCCGCGGCGTAACGCCACAGGGGTGCGGCCATCAGTGCCTGCCGGATGCGGCCGCTTTCGAGCAGGTCGCGAACCTCGGCGCCCGAGAACAGGTGCACGCGGATGTCCTCCGTAGCATCGAGGTGCTGTTCGCCCAGGCGTTCCACGCCCGTCGCCAGGTAGCAGTACGTCAGGTTGTTCTGCGTCGAGGGGTTGGGCGCCACGACCATTAGCTCGCGCCACTGGCCGCCGCCGTACCCCGTCTCCTCGGCCAGTTCGCGCTGTGCCGCGGCCAGCATCGAGGCGTCGTCGGGCTCGGCTACGCCCGCCGGGATTTCATAGTCCGTTTCGCCCAGCCCGTGGCGGTACTGGTCGATAAAGACGAATTTCCCCTCTTTCGTAATGGCGATGACGTTCACCCAGTCGGGATATTCGAAGACGTAGTAGTCGGGTATGCGGCGCCCGTCGGGCAGTTCGATGCTCTCGTGGCGTACCGTAAACCAGGGTTTGCGGGCGAGGTATTCGCTCGTGAGAACTTTCCAGTTGCGTTTTTTCGGATTTTCCATGGCGGCGTCTTGCTTGTCGGATGCAAAAATAGCGAAAAATAGTTATCTTTGTAACATCCGTAAAAAAACATCCATGTTGTCCCAGAACGAACGAAAGCGTATCATCGCCCTCATCAACCGCGAAGTGGTGCCCGCCATCGGGTGTACCGAACCGATCGCCGTGGCGCTGTGCACGGCGCGTGCAGCCGAACTGCTCGGCTCGCGTCCCGAAAAGGTCGCCGTGCGCCTGAGCGCCAATATCCTTAAGAACGCCATGGGCGTTGGGATCCCCGGTACGGGGATGATCGGCCTGCCGATCGCCGTGGCGCTCGGGGCGCTCGTCGGCCGTTCGGAGTACCGGCTGGAGGTATTGCGCGACGTGACGCCCGGGGCCGTGGAGCAGGGCCGCCGGTATATCGACGAAAAGCGCGTATGTATCGACCTGAAGGAGGGTATCGCCGAGAAACTCTATATCGAGGTCGAGGCCCGGGGCGCCGGGCACTGTGCCACGGCGGTGATCGCGGGCGGCCATACCTCGTTCGTATACCTCGAGCGCGACGGCGAGGTGACGCTCGACAAACGTACGGCCTCGGCGGCCGAAGAGGATGGGGGCGAAGTACCCCTCACGCTGCACCGCGTGTGGGAGTTCGCCACGACGGCGCCCCTCGACGAACTGCGCTTCATCCTCGAAACACGCCGCCTGAACAAGGCCGCCGCCGAGCAGGCTTTCGCCGGGGAGTTCGGCCACTGCGTAGGGCGTACGCTCCGTTGCGAGCGAGAACGGAAGATTATGGGCGACAGCATCTTCTCGCGGATACTGTCCTATACCTCCGCGGCGTGCGACGCCCGCATGGCCGGGGCGATGATCCCCGTGATGAGCAACTCGGGAAGCGGCAACCAGGGCATCGCGGCGACGCTTCCCGTGGTGGTCTACGCCGAGCAGACCGCAGCCACCGAACAGCAGACGATCCGTGCGCTGGTGCTGAGCCACCTCACGGTGATCTATATCAAGCAGAGCCTCGGCCGCCTGTCGGCCCTGTGCGGCTGCGTGGTGGCCGCCACGGGGTCGAGCTGCGGCATTACCTACCTGATGGGCGGCGACTACGGGCAGGTCGCGGCGGCGGTGAAAAACATGATCGCCAACCTTACGGGCATGATTTGTGACGGAGCCAAGCCGAGTTGCTCCATGAAGCTCACGAGCGGCGTCTCGACCGCCGTGATCTCGGCCATGATGGCGATGGACGGCCATTGCGTGACGCCCGTCGAGGGAATCATCGAAGAGGATGTCGACAAGTGCATCCGCAACCTCACGGCCATCGGCCGCGACGGCATGAACGAGACCGACAGGGTCGTACTGGGAATAATGACACATAAATGCTGACTATGAATAAACTGACCATGAAAATGAGGCTCTTTGCGGCGTTCCTGCTGCTCGGCCTCTGGGGCGCCACGGCCCAGACCGCCCGTGAGCAGATCGCCGCCATGCCCGAACGCGCGGGCGGGATTTACCACTCGTACGAGTACCTGCCCGGCCCCGCCGTACCCGCCCCGAAGGGCTATGTTCCCTTCTACATCAGCCACTATGGCCGCCACGGCAGCCGTTGGCATACTTCGGAAAAGATCTATGCCGAGCCGCTGGGTATCCTGCGCAAAGCCGACTCGGCCGGGGTGCTGACCCCGAAGGGGCGCGACCTGCTGGCTAAGGTCGAGGTCATCGCAGCCGATGCCCGGGATCGTTACGGCGACCTCTCGCCCCGCGGCGTGGCGGAACACCGGGGCATCGCCGAACGCATGTATAAGGCCTATCCCGAGGTCTTTTCGACCAGGGACGGCCGCGAATGCTTTGTCCGGAGCCGTTCGACGCTCGTGCCGCGCTGCATCCTGAGCATGGCGGCCTTCAACGAGCGCCTCAAGGAGCTGAACCCCGAAATCCGGATGACCCGCGAATCGAGCCAGCGCTACATCCCTTATATGAGCAACGGCGCAGGGTTGAATTCCCAGCGAAAGGCATCCGGTGCCGTGGCCGACAGCCTGCAGGATGCCCGCACGCATCCCGCCCGTCTGATGGCGTCGCTCTTCTCCGACCCCGCCTTCGTGGAACGCGAGGTGAAAAGGCCGGCGAAACTGATGAACCAGCTGTTGGCGCAGGCCGCCATCATGCAGGACGTCGAATACCTGGGCATCTCGCTCTACGACCTCTTCACCGAGGAGGAGATATACGCCGCCTGGGAAGCCGAGAATTTCCGCCGCTACGTGATGTTCGGCCCGTCGAAGCGCTTCGGCGACCCGATCATCGCCGATGCCAAGCCGCTGCTGCGCAATATCGTGGAGACTGCCGAACGGGTCGTCGCGGGGGAGGAGAACCTCTCGGCCTCGCTGCGTTTCGGCCACGACGTGAACGTCATTCCGCTGGTGGCGCTCCTGGGCGTCAGGGAGGCTTCCGGGCGCGTATGGACAGCCGAGGAAGCTGCCGGGGTGTGGCAGATACACCGCGTATCGCCCATGGCGACCAACGTGCAGTTCATCTTCTTCCGCAACCCCGAGACCGGCGACGTGCGGGTGCGGGTGCTGCACAACGAGCGCGATGCCGAACTGCCGATCGGCGGCGGCCCCTATTATCCCTGGGAGACCCTGCGCGACTACTGCAAGTCGCTCTATGAATGACATGCCCCGGTGCCGGGCATAAAAATAAAGGGGCTGCCCGCCGGTTCCCGGAATGAAAATCACCCTCGTCAGAAGCATCTCTGACGAGGGTGATTTTTTAAGCCGGCTTGCCGGGCAACCTTTTCCGCGGCTTTTTCCGTGGCTTTTTCCGCGGCTTTTTCCGTGGCTTTTTCCGCGACTTTTTCCGCGGCTTTTTCCGCGACTTTTTCCGCGACTTTTTCCGCGGCTTTTTCCGCGGCTTTTTCCGCGGCTTTTTCCGCGGCTTTT
>CEAB01028210.1_pt1 | contig 10966 bp, 9 predicted proteins | sample 557651 | NCBI WGS metagenome assembly CEAB01 (sample SAMEA3182046, study PRJEB8094) | gut metagenome | biome: human; feature: gut; material: Stool; isolation source: human stools | place: Canada | collected 2011-11-15
CGGAATTTCTTTGGTTCTTGTAAATTCTGAAAAAGGACAAACTATTTGCGAAAAACTTTCCGATAAAATCCTCAAATACGAAGTGAATGTTGAAAAACTGAAGCAATATAATGCACCTTTGAGAAAACGAGAATTAAATAACACAACTGAATACCTTGAGGAATATAAAAACAGTGGCTATGACGGTCTGGACAAGTTATTCAAAAAAAATCTCGGGTTTGGCAAGATATTTTATTATTCAATAATGCCGTTTATCCCACGATTTATAAAAAATATGTATAAAATTTTGTTTTCTAAAAAACACTGCGATTGTTTGTTGATGACAGGCTACGGTTTGACGAATTACGGCTCATTGCTCACGGTTTATGCACTTTCCAAGTGTATGTCAAATTTAGGTTATACAAATAAAATCATACATTACGTCAATATTTACGGCTTTTGCAAAAAATTTGTTGAAAAGTACCTGAATTTGACTGATTTATGTATTAATTCAAAAGACTATCGAAAACTCAATAAACTGACAAATACTTTCATTTTAGGTTCTGATAATTTGATTAATCTTTCGACAAACAGTTTTCAATATGTCTCAAATTGCCTGTTTAACTACACTTTACCTGATAAAAAACGTATTATGATATCAGGCTCTATTGGCAGTTGGGACGGAAAATTAAAGTCTGATGAGCAAAAACAGTACATAAAATTTTTGCTTAACAGATTTGATTATGTTTCAACAAGGGAAGAACACGGAAAATCGGTGTTTGAAAATGAATACGGTGTTTCTGCCGATTGGATAAACGACCCTGTATTTTACATTGACAAGTCCGAGTACGAAAAATTGGCAGAAAAATCAAACTTAAAATTCAATAAAGACACCGTTATGAGTTACGTTTTGTATCCGAATGAAAATACAAATGAAATTAAGCATCATTTGCTAAATAGCAGTGATTATGAAGAAATTTTGTTTGACGGAAATGAAAACGTAAAATTTTTCGGAAATGAAAAAGCAGATATCGTCGAGGATTGGCTATATTCTGTTATAAATTCCAAATTGATTGTGACGGATTCCTTTCACTGTGTATGTTTTGCTTTAATTTTCAATAAACCTTTTGTATGCTTAAAAAACTCACACGCAACTGTTCGATTTACATCTTTGTTCAAACGTTTTGGAATTGATATTCCTCTAATTGAATGTGTTGATGACTTGAAAGAATACGACTTGAATTACGATTTTGAAACAGTTAACAACTCAATTAAGGACATAAAGGAATTTGCGTTAAAAAATATCATAGCAAGTATGTCAAAACATAAGCAAGACGTACAAATTGAAGAAGAGATGAAGTTTTCGGATTTAAACAAAAAGTTCATCTCGGAGGTTGACGTTTGGTATAAAAAGAACAAATTATTTTATTATGTTATCATTAAAGGCATTGTAGTCCCCATAAGGAGATTGATTAGTGACTTCAAATAATATCAAGCAAAAATTAATTTCTTTATTTTCAAATAACCTCTACGCAATGTCGTTGTATTCAAGACAAATTGCAGGAACGGTTGTACTGTTTGTAATTGCAAGATATTTGTCAGTTTATGATTACGGATTGTTTTCAAGTTATAAAAATATTGCAATTTTTTGCTTGATGTTCGCTAATTTGGGCTTTAACGAGTACATTTTGGTTTCTTCTAAAGCAAAAGTCAAAGAAGTACGACAAAAAATTTCATTTTTTATGATTAATGCAATTTTTGTGTTAATTTTGACATTTTTGTTATCGTTGTTTTTCAAAATGGAAGACCATTATTTGTTTTGCCTTGTTGCAATAAGGTCGTTTTTTGATGCAATATTCTTTGCACTAATTTTGCCGTATTTTCAAGCCGCAAAAAAATTCAACGTTATTTCTTATATCAATATAATTTACGCACTCGGGATTACTGTAATCGCCCTGACTTCGTACATTTTCAAACTTTCGCTTGTTGATTTTTTATACTTAAATATTGCATTGGGTTTATTGAATTTTATTCAATGTTCTTTTTATGCAAAAATCAAGTATATTACGGTTTTGAACCATATCGTAAGATATTTTAAAATGCTTGATAAATCAATTTTTGCCTACGCTGGAACTATAATTTCGTTTTATTTGTATTCGCAAATTCCTTCGCTGTATGTTTCAACTTTTTTGACAAAAACTGATGCGGCACTTTATTTTTCGGCTTTTACGATTTCATCTGTAATTAATTTATTTATTGCTGCTCTAAACCAAAAAATCGTGCCTGAGTTAATTAATATTGATAAATCTCAAGCAAAAATAATTTTAAAAAACAATTTCTTTTTGTTGTTGAAGGTTAATTTGCTGATTTTGATATTTTTTGCACTTTCGGGAAAGTTTATTCTGAGGCTTTTTTACGGACAAGCGTATTATGAAAATGCCTATATTCCGCTATTAATACTCTCTTTGTCAAACATTTGGCTTGCAATGGCAAATGTTTATGGTGCTTATATCACGGCAAGTGGCAATCAAAAATACAAAATTCCAAACCAAATTGTTGCGATATTTATTTCAATAATTACTCTGCTAATTACCTTTAAAATTGGCATACTTTCTGCGTGTATTGCTTCTTTTACATCTTCTTTATACGTTGCAATTTTATATACAAAATTTGCTTTAAAATTGTTAAAAGAAACATCAAAAGACCTCCGTTAGGAGGTCTTAGTCAATCATATTCCATTCTCATAATTTAGCAAATTCAAAAACAAAGCCTTATTTCCTTTCGAGTTCGTTTGTTTTTGCGACTTTTTATATTCACGGAAGTCGTACCGCTTGTAACTTTATCAAGTCAATGCTTTTTCAAGGCTATTTTGCTTTTGCAATCGTATATTTGTCCTTGACTTTCTTTTCCGCAAGTTCCTTGGATTCATCGTTAGAGAAGCCGACGTCACCGAGTTTTCTTGCTTCAGCGCTGAGTTGCTCGCTATATTCACCTTGCGAAATTTCCTTTTTAACTCCGCCGTTTGCTTCGTTTTCTTCCAACGCTGCTTTTTGTTGTTCTTTCTTTTCAGCAAGGTCTGCTTCAAATTCTTCCATATCTTTTGCACGTTGTGCTTGGAATTCTTCTTGAGAAATACGACGATCTCTCATCTTTTGGAGCATATCTTCTGTTGCACTCTTGAGGTCGAAAATGCCCATTTCGCTGAGACCTTTGCCGCCTGCTCCGCCCGAATTACCGTGTCCGATTAAGCCGTCTGTGAAGTTGATTTCAACATCAGATGCAACTCCCGAGAGAATTTCGTTCATAAAAATTTCTTCTGTTTCCAATGCACCGTTTCCGTTTGCATCGGCAATCTTAATTTCCCCGCCGTTGCCGTCAGAGAAGGTATATACCGCGATTGAGCCATTTATGGCATTCGTTTTGTTATTGGCATACTGACCGCCTTTTTTGTTGTCGACGATGTATGATGTCTTTGTGTATTCAACCGAAACATCAATGCCGAGTTTTTTACAAGCGCTAATAATATCGCCCGATTGAACTACGTTTGTTCCCGAGAAAATACCTGCAATTTGGGCTTGAAGTTTATAGTCAGCTTCGCAGTCGAAACTGTTTAAAATATCATTTTTTAAATCATCAGATAATGCAGCGGCATAATTAGCGAAGTTTGCTTCGTTTGCGCCGAGTTTTGTCGTTTTGATACCACGAGCATTAAGCGATTCTGTCCAATCATCATAAGACGAAACTTGTTGTCCGTTACTGCCTGCTTTTTGGGCTTTTTCTTGCTCAAATACCGAAGAACTGCTTGCTGCGCCTGCGCTCGATTGCTTCTGTTGAACCTCTTGCGAAACCTCTTTCGTTACCTGTTCGGCTTTTTTCTGCTTAGCCTGCTCAATTAAACGGCTTGCATTAATCGACGTCATAGTTTACCTCATTCTGTTATAAAAATTCATGCTATATAAATTCATGCTATATAAATATATAAACAATTCTTTTCTCAATGAAATTGCAAGCTTTCACAATTTCGTAACAAAATTTATCATGATAGTGACGCTCTGTCACGATATAAAAAAATATTTTCACGATATATTGTCGAAACTTTCATCATAGGCTATAATGAAATCTAATAAGGATTATAGCATGAAATACCTTCTCATATTTCCGCCTCAATGGACTCCAATAAGCCCGCATTTTGCATTGCCCTCTCTGCTTGGGCAGTTAAAATCCGCAGGTTTTGACGCGGAAGGTATGGATTTGAATATTGATTTCTTCAATAAAGTTTTGACGAGAGAATACATTCAAAACTCGATTTTGCGTGCATTGGACTCACAAGACGAACTTCTTGCAGAAATTAAGTTGAATTATGACCCGAACAAGACATTTACGGAATATTCGCCGAGAATGCAAAATATTATGGTCAAATACAACGAAATAAAAAAATATATGACAGAAAAGCAAGCGGCGCTTCAGGATATACCGTTTTTTATCGAAAGTGCAAAGCAAACTTTGAAGTCTGATGATTTTTACACACCTGAACTTTTAATAAAGTCGGCATCCGTTATTGAAGAGGCACTTCATATTGTGTCGTTGCCGTTTTATCCGTCAAAAATCTCTATTGATAATTATTCTAACCCGTTTTTGAAGTTGAGTTATGATAGCATAAAAGAGCACGTTTTTGAAAAAGAAACCAATATCTTTTGGGAATATTTTTCATCCGTTATGCCGAAGATAAAGGCTAAAAATGCAGGTTTTTTGGCAATTTCCATAAATTCTTCAAGCCAACTTGTCCCCGGTTTGACCCTTGCATATATGCTCAAAAAGCATACCGATGCATACGTGAATATCGGCGGAAACTACTTTGGCAGAGTTGCGGAAGAATTGAAGAAAATGAAAGAATTTTTTGAACTTTTTTGCGAGTCTGTTTCCGTTGAAGAGGGCGAAGGTCCTGTTGTCCAACTTGCCAAGTATGCAAACGGTGAAATTCCTGTTGAAGAAGTTCCCAATCTGATTTATTTGGATAAAGAAAGTGACGAGGTCAAATGGACGGAGAAAAAACCGCCTTTGAAACTAAATAAGATGGCAAATTTGTGCTTTGACGGCTACAAAATGGAGGATTATTTTTCTCCCGAAATCGTATCACCGTTCCAAACGTCAAGAGGTTGCTATTGGGGCAAATGCAGTTTTTGCGACCAAGATTTCGGGCAAAATTTCAACGTTAAAGATGTTGAAAAAGTTGTTGCCGAGATGAAAGAGCTCAAAGAAAAATACAACATCTCCAAATTCGAGTTCATTGACGAATCAATAAGTCCTACTTATATGGCGGATTTTGCCAAACTTCTTAAACAAGAAAAACTTGATATTCAATATTTCTGCGATGCAAGATTAGAAAGTTCTTTTACAAAAGAAATATTCAAAGATGCTCACGACACGGGACTTACAATGGTTATGTGGGGTGTCGAATCGGGTTCGGAAAAGGTTATGAACTTGATAAATAAGGGCATAGAAGTAAATAAGCGGATGGATATTCTGAAAGATGCTTCGGATAGCGGAATTTGGAATTTCGCGTTCATCTTTTTCGGATTTCCCGCGGAAACAAAGGAAGATGCACTCCTGACCGTCAAAATGCTTTGCGAAAATAAGGATAAAATACATTCTTACGGAAGAAGTATTTATACAATGGGTAAACATTCCAAATTGACGGAGGACCCCGAAAAATACGGTATTACAGAAGTCTTTTCCGTAGAGGATGATTTTTCTCCGACGGTTATTTTTAAGGCAAAAGGAATGACTCCGCAGGAACTGCATGATGTTACGGCTTATTGCACGCAAGAGTGCAGCAAAGCATACGGAAATCCTTTGTGGATGTATCTCAGATATAGAGAATGGCTGTTTCTTTACATTGCAAAAAACGGCGTAAAATGGGTAGAAAAATACAAGGTTAAATTTTAGAAATTGAGGTTTTGATGGCGAAAGAAGTTAAAAAAATCAGTTTGAATTTAGATGATTATCAAGAAGAACCGACGAAAATTCCCGAAGGTGTGACGTTGTTTGATAATGACGGCGGTGTCAAAACGAAAAGAATTGAGCAGGACAGGGCTTACATCAAAGAAACCTTGCGAAGAAATCTTGAAAAAGGCGGTTTCAACGAGGAAGAAATCGAATCGGTTATGAAGATTGTTACCGATACCGAACACGAAATTGCTTATGCAAAGAATTATTTGGTGGGTACAAATATCAATAACGACGACCCTTCAAAGGTTATGCATGTCGTTTTTAATGAAATTCAGCGTTTGCAAGCGGAAATGGCTGTTAAAATCAGACATCAGATTTATGAAATTCAGTTGAAAAAACAAGACCCCGAAGCGTATGCGAAGCGTCAGGAGGAGATAGCGAAGCAACAACAAGTGCAACAACATCATGCAAAAAAGAAAAAGAAAAAATTATAAAGATAAAAACAATCATTTCCGTATCAGAGATAAAAATTTGATACGGATTTTTATTTTTATGATGTGATATAATCATTTTGAAATGAGGAAATATGGTTACATTAGAACAAATTCATAATGCCGCAAGAGTTTTAAACGGCAATATCAGAGAAACAGATTTAATTTACGCACCAAATATCGTGCCTGACAGCAAGATTTACTTAAAGTGTGAAAACTTGCAAGTGACAGGTTCTTTCAAGATTAGAGGTGCTTTCTATAAGATTTCGCAATTGTCACAAGAAGAACGCGACAAGGGCGTAGTTGCTTGCTCTGCGGGAAACCACGCACAGGGTGTTGCGGTTTCCGCGCAAAAAAATAACATAAAATCGACGATTTTTATTCCGAGTATCGCTCCCTTGTCAAAGATTGAAGCGACAAAGAGTTACGGTGCGGAAGTTAAATTGATTGACGGTGTTTACGATGATGCCTACGAAGCGGCGGTTCGTTATTACAAAGAATCGGGTGCGGTGTTCGTTCACCCGTTTGACGACGAACTCGTTATTGCAGGTCAGGGTACTATTGGACTTGAACTTTTGAGACAATTGCCCGAACTTGATGCGGTTATTGTACCGATTGGCGGTGGCGGCTTGATTGCTGGTATTGCAACTTGTATAAAGAATATTAATCCCAGATGTAAAGTCTACGGTGTTCAAGCGCAAGGCGCACCGAGCATGGTTAACGCAATGGAATTGCATGAACTTCATACATTAGACAGGGTTTCAACCGTTGCTGACGGTATTGCGGTTAAGACCCCCGGTAGTTTGACGTTTGACCTTTGCGAAAAATACGTTGACGACATTGTTACCGTTACGGAAGACGAAATTGCAACTGCGATTTTGACATTGATTGAACAACAAAAACTTATCGCAGAAGGCGCGGGTGCTGTTTCCGTTGCTGCGGCAATGTTTAATAAGTTGCCGATAAAAGGTCAAAATATCGCTTGTGTCGTATCGGGCGGTAATATTGACGTTTCAATCCTTTCAAGAGTAATCAACAGAGGTCTTTTGACGGCAGGAAGATTGTCGGAATTGACAATTGAACTTCTCGACAAGCCGGGACAACTCAAAGAAATCGCAACAATTATTGCTGATTTGGGCGCAAACGTCGTTAGAGTTCACCACAACCCCGGCGGCAAAAACACAGATATCAACGGTTGCTACTTGAAAGTTTCAATGGAAACAAGAAATCATGAACACCTTGCCGAAATCAAAAAAGTGATGGAAGCAAAAGGCTATAAGATTATAAAAGGATAAATTTATGAAAATAATTTCGACAAATGACGCGCCGAAAGCGGTCGGACCTTATTCACAAGCGATTTTGGTAAACGGAGTTTTGTATGCTTCGGGGCAAATCGCGATTAACCCCGAAAATCAAACTATGGTTGACGGTGATGTTGTTGCACAAACCGAACAGATTGTTAAAAACATCGGTGCGGTTTTAAAAGCAGCCGATATGGGCTTTGAAAATGTAGTAAAAACAACCTGCTTCTTGGCTGAAATGGCAGATTTTGCAACATTTAACGCGGTTTATGAAAAATATTTCATCTCAAAACCCGCTCGCTCTTGTGTTGCCGCAAAAGAACTCCCGAAAGGTGCTTTGGCAGAAATCGAAATCATTGCCGTAAAATAGTTTCAAAAAATGCAGAGTTAAAACTTGTTGAAAATGACGGGCAGAACGGATATTTTGAAATTTTGCCCGAGGTTATAAAATTTTTAGATTTTGTAAAATAATATGGCTAATATAGTAAATAGGTGGATTATGTAAGGAGTTAAAAATGAAAATTAAGGCGTTATTTGTGTCGGCTATGATATTTACGGTTTGCTTGTTTGTTGTGGGTTGTAAATCTTCTGCAGAAGGGCTTTCTTATAATGTTGCCCAAATGGTTGAATACGCAAAGAACAGTGATTATGCCAGAGCAAATACTTTATTTCAAGATTTTTCACCGGAAGAAGCAGTAGAGTTAGGAACTTATTTGGAAAAAAATCCTACAAAATTGCCGCCTATATATTTCATAATTGCAGCAGATAAAGTTTTTGAACTTGATAAGGATAAAGCTGTTTTTTATTACAATTTGGGCAAAGCTCGTGCGATTGAAGATGTAAGTATGTGTCAGGATAAAACAGCAAGCGGACAATTGTCGATGTATAGCATGGTTGCACCAAAGACTGTTAGATATATGGTGTCGAGAGGGCTTGACTATGACTATATTAATGGCATTTTTGAAAAAGTTTCAAGCTGGGATTTGAAAAATGATAGAATGAGTCCAAAATGGGCTTGCTATCATGGAATACAGTCTTTCTCGGGTGAGCCGAAGCTCTTGCCGGCATCAGAGTTTCCAAAAATTCAAAAGGAGACTCACAAAGTAATGAAGAATGCTGCAAAAATAATTGTTCAATATAATAAACAGAATAAACAGCAAATAAATAATATGAAGTAAATGATTTAGAAATTCAATTCTCTATTTTATCTAATCCTTTTTGCAAAAAAATTTGAAAAATATATAAAAAAATAATACTTTTCAAAAAAGAACTATTCTGATAAAATTTCTGTGTGTGCCTAAATTGGCACCGAGTGGAAGATAAGGAGAAAACAGAAATGTCTAAATTTAACTTGATGGCATATATTATGCCACCTGAGGACAAATTGTTTTTTGCGTATTTTCAGGATAGTGCGGATGTATGCAGCAAAACGGCAACGCTCTACAATGATATTATGCAAAATCATTTTAACGATGAGTATAGAGAAGAGGCTTTAAAATATAAGAAAAAAGGTAAGTTGTCTTACAGGGCCGTTTTAAAGCAACTTAATAAGAGTTTCATTACCCCTATTGAGCGCGAGGATATCCAGACGATAGCCGTTCAGCTTAATAAAATAACAAAAAGAATTTCAAAAGCCTGTTTAAATTTGGAAGTGTACGGATTGAATAACTACACGGACGAAATGAAAGAACAGGCTTTTACTTTGGTTAAGGCGACGGATAAACTCAAAGAAATTTTCGGTGAGTTTAAAAAAGTTTCTGACGTTGAAAAAATGACCAAGTTGAGTATTGAGATGAAAGAACTTGAATCTCACGGCGATGAAGTTCACAGATCCGCAATGAAGATATTGTTTTCAGGCAAATATGATGCGCTTGAAGTAATCAAACTCCGTGATATTTATAAGGAAATTGAAACGGCGCTAGATGCTTGTTATTACGTCTCGGACACAATATTGAATGTCGTATTGAAACAAAATTAGCCGATGGAGAAGAAAGATGAGTATAACTATTTTACTTCTTGTGGCTGTAATCCTTGTCGCATTGGCATTTGAGTTTATTAACGGTTTTCACGACTGTGCAAATGCTATCGCCACGGTTGTTTCAACAAAAGTGCTTTCCCCGAAGCAGGCGGTATTGTTTGGTGCGTCGTTGGAATTTGTCGGTGCATTGACGGGAACGCACGTTGCCAAAACGATTGGCTCGGGCATTGTGAATGCGGATATGATTACTTTGACGGTAATTTTCTGTGCATTGCTTGCGGCGGTTTTGTGGAATTTGTTGACTTGGTGGCTCGGCTTGCCGTCCAGTTCTTCGCATGCATTGATTGGCGGACTTTTGGGCGCGGCAGTTGTTAAGGCAGGTTTTGAAGTCGTTCATTTTCAAACCTTGTTGGATAAGGTCATCGTTCCGATGTTTACATCACCCGTGCTTGGCTTTTGTGTCGGATTTTCGCTGATGTTGTTGATTGTGTGGGTTGTGATTTTGTTGAAAGCGACCCCGAACAATGTTAATAAAAAATTCCGCAAGTTGCAGTTGATTTCGTCGGGCATGATGGCATTGAGCCACGGCTCAAATGATGCTCAAAAAACAATGGGGATTATTACATTGGCATTGTTGGCGGGCGGTGTTTTGTCGAAAGGTCCGAACGGCGAGTTCGATATTCCGATTTACGTTATTATAGTGTGTGCTTTGACAATGGCGGCAGGCACTATGAACGGCGGTTGGAAAATTATCAAAACGATGGGACATAAGATTATTAAATTGAAACCTATTCACGGTTTTGCGGCGGAAACGTCCGCGGCGGGATTGATTTTGACGGCTTCGCACTTTGGAATTCCTCTTAGTACAACGCACGTAATTTCAACGTCAATTATGGGGGTAGGCTCGACATTTCACGCACACGCGGTTAAATGGCGCGTCGTCGGAAATATAGTCATTGCGTGGGTTGTAACGATTCCTGCGTGTATGCTTATTTCCTCGGTGATTTACTATTTACTGTACAAAATCGTTTAGTTACTTGCAGATAATTAAAAAAAGACAGGTCAAAGACCCGTCTTTTTCATTTTAATGATATTTTATTTACATTGTATAATATCTGAAACGTCATACTGAGCGTAGCGAAGTATCTTTTTGTTGAGGCAAAACCCACTCTGTAATACTGCTTTGAGAAAAACAGATTCTTCGGTCTTTCTGACCTCAGAATGACGAAGAATATTTACCGTCATACTGAGGCTTTAGCCGAAGTATC
>CEAB01013803.1_pt1 | contig 10932 bp, 16 predicted proteins | sample 557651 | NCBI WGS metagenome assembly CEAB01 (sample SAMEA3182046, study PRJEB8094) | gut metagenome | biome: human; feature: gut; material: Stool; isolation source: human stools | place: Canada | collected 2011-11-15
CTGCCAAAGTGCTCGTTTACTAAATTATCTAATCCACTTCGCCATCCGGAAACAGCACCTGACAGGTTGGAGCCGAAAACTGTATCTATCGCTGTCGCAATCACTTCCAGTACACCTAGAACAGTATCCGCTAACCCCGCAAAGAGTCTAACAATGGCACCTATCGGATCTACAAAGACATTTGCGACAAAGTTCGCTACCATTGCGACCGCGTTCCAAATCAACGCAAATACTTCCAAAATCACATTTAGCGCGGCGGAAATCACGTTTATGACAAAGCCTGCGGCTGTTGCAACCAATCCTGTTATAATCCCTGTTGCCGACACGCTGGACCCTGTCAGCTTGTTAAAGGCCGCCACGCCCGCGTAGAGAGCCGCAACTAGAAGCACGACGCCCATAACGATCCATGTAATCGGCGAAGCTAGCAAAGCGCTATTAAAGGTAAAGACCGCCGCAGAGGCTGCTGCCGTATTCCCGGTCAAAACACCAAGCCCAATCGAAAGCAAATTGACCGCAAAGTGGTATGCCGCAGTGGCTGTGGTGGCAATCCTCGTCCAATTCGCGGCGGCCTGAAACACCACGAAGGCCGCTCCCAGCCCCAATACCAGGGGGCCGATGATCTCGATGTTGTTCGCCAGGAAGTTGATCCCTGTCAACACGGGCTGAAGCGCCTGTATGGCTATGTTCTGGAAGGAGGTCCATACCTGTCCCCAGGTCATAGGCATCTGCTCAAAGGCGGCGTTGGTCTCCTCTGCCGCTCCAAGCATGGCGTTTTTGACCACCTCCGCCGTAATGGCGCCCTCGCTGGCCAATTCCCGCATTTCGCCTGTGTTGACCCCCATATAGCGGGCGATGGTCTGGGCGATCATCGGAGTCTGTTCCAGGACAGAGTTCAGCTCCTCTCCTCGCAGGACCCCGGAGGCCAGTCCCTGGGTCAACTGGAGCATGGCGGCCTGGGCCTCCATGGTCGTGGTGCCGGAGAGGGCCATCTGCTTGTTGATCTGCTCGGCGAAGGCGATGATCTCCTGGTTGCTGTCAAAGGCATCCCCCGCCAAGGTGCCCAGCTTTGCTACAAAGGCCGCTGTACTCGCGTAGGAGCCCCTGGCCCGTTGGGCCGACTGCCATATCATGTCATTTAGCTCCGACGTGGTCTGTAAGCCGTCGTTCATCATGTCCAATCGGGCGGTGGTGGCCGTGATGGTGTCGGACAGATTGAACAGCCCCTGTATCCCTTTCAGGCCAAGATAGCCGCCCACCAGGTTTTTCAGGCTGTTTGTCATAGAATTTGTGGCCGCGCTGGCTTCCTTTTGGCTCTGTGTAAACTGTTCCGTCGCCTTTCGGGTCTGACTCGTCACGCCGGCGGCCTTTTCCCCCAGCCTGATATAGCTTGTAAATGTATTGGTGAACTGGTCATATAGGATCAGTTCTTCCAGTATCCGGGCCATCCGATCACCTCCCCTTCTGCTTTGGCCTGGAGTTGATCTCCTTGTGGATAAAACGTGAGATCAGCACCCTCTCCCGGTATGGAAGTGCCTCATATTTTGATGGGGGCCAGCCCAGATTGACAAAGCAGTAATAGGCCGCCAGTGTCTCTGAGTCCGGGTCAGCCCCCTCGATCAGTTTTTTGCTTCTTCCTCCGCTCCGGTGTCGTGGAAGCCGGACAGTCCCATGATCTCCTTGACCAGCCGGTTATACTCGCCGGACAGCAGCATTTTGCCTGGAACCAGCAGCGGGTCCATTACCCCAAAGCCGTCGCACAGCTCCTTGCTGGCAAAGTCCGGTTCCACCGTGGCCGCAGCCACCAGGCGCCGGGTAAAATCCACATTGTCCAGCCGCTCCACGATCTGTCCGTTCTCCTTGTGGCGTCGGGTGGCCTTTTTTGTGATAGCGTCGTTCTCCTCCTGGGTCAGTGCCCGGATCTTGAAGGGGATGGGCTCCCCCTGTTCATCCACAAACCGCCTGGAAATGACGATCTCCTTCTCCTCCTGGTTGATGATGGGATGCAGAAACGCGGAAAGTTTGCTCATGGGGTTTCCTCCTCTCAGTCATTGCCCAGCTGGGCCGGGTCGTTGAACGCCTGCAGCCGGGCCACCCTGGTCCATGCGAAATCGAAGTCGTAGTTCAGCATGGCCTCCTCATCGTTGAGGATGGACAGGGGAATGGTCCCGGTGAGATGACAGCCATAATAGGCCATGACCTGGCTGCCGATGCTGGTGGCCGGGTCATCGTTGGTCAGCTGGATATCAAATTCACGGGTGATCCCCTTGTTGATATAGTCCAGCACCATATCGGTAAAGATGTTAGTGCCGTAATAGATATTTCCCGTCCCGGTCAGCTTGGCGCCGTTCTGCTTGTCCTGGATCTTCTTGGTCCCGATGACCCGCATATCGCTGGACTGGATCTCCGCGTTGGTGGTGATATTTCGCATACAGGCCACCTCAATGTTTTTCCCGTCCACCGTGATAAAGATTTTTCCAGAAGCGCCGTTGACCGTGTCCTTTGCCAGTAAATAACTCATGTCCCCACCTCCTTAAGAAACCTCAATCGTCAGATAGATTTTCTCAACGGAATCCACTACCTGGATGGCGATGTTGACCAGGATAGCGTCGATATCCTCACCCGGCAGCACCTCCACATCATCGGCAGTGAAGTTCTGGATGCCCTGGTTTCCCTGAATGTCCAGCAGATAACCCACAATGGCAGCCTTGAACTGGGAGCGGCCTGCCGCGTTGTTATTCACCACGCCAATGAAATTGGCGGAAAACTGGGCATATACATCGTTGGCGATGGTGTTGCACAGCCGCATCACCCGGTTTTTGTGGAATACTTTTCCGATGTCGGTGGTATAGGTCACCAGGGAGTTGATATCCTGCTCCACCTTCACCTGCCCATCCTCGGCAAAGAATACCAGCTTGCCGGCCTGGAGAGCCGCCTCATATTGGCTGTTGGTCATCAACGGAGAGGCGGACACCGCGTCCGGATATTGGGCATAGGTCAGGCTCTGGTTATACAGGGCGCCCGCCTCCGCGCCGCCCACCCACCAGGTACACTGCTGGGCCGTCAGAACGGTGCCGTCAGACAGGGTAACGCCGCTGTTCACGTTGATGACAAACCTGCTGTCCGGGTTGGTCAGCCCGGAGGCCACCAGTTGGGCATACTGGCCCGCTTCATCGGCAATACGCCGGATAAAGGAGATCATGGCCTGCTGTACCGTGGTATCCGCGCCATCGTAGATCATAATGTCAAATTTATAAGGCTCAATGGCCTGGAGATAGGCCGACCAGGCCGCGCTCTGCACGGTGCCGTCCGCGCCGCTGGTTAGAGGCTTTCCACTGTCCGCTGTCAGCGCACCTGTACCGGAGAAGTCCACCCACTGGTTGCCCGTCAGGTCCTCCACCTGTTTTCCGGTCTGCTGGTCCACGATCTCCCCATCTACTACCGTGGACACGGTAAAGGTGTCCTCCGGCTCGGTGAGCTCCGTCACCACAACGGAAATGTCGTTGCCCCTGGCCCCCGGATATTTGGCCGTGACTACCAGTGTGCCGATTGTGACGGTGGCCTTGGCCGAGCTGGAGGCCGTGGGCCGGTACAGCAGTACCCTGTTGGGGGCGGCCGTCCGGTTGCTGCCTTTGAATATCTCCCGCAAAAACAGATTTTGGGGCGCTGTGATGTCATATCCAGTGTAGGGCGTCACATCCGCTCCCGCCTCGATCTCCATCACCTGTGCCACCGGGCCCCAGGACATGGGCTCGCAGATGGTCACTGTGCCTCGGTCTCCTACGGTCAGCCCCAGGCCCGCCGTGGACCGAAAGCGGATGTATACGCCAGGGCGCACTTTGTTCTGGCTCGTCCAGGTTCCGCCAGCCATAAAATCACTCCTTTTCAAAAAATGCCTTGACCGTTCTCACAGCCTCGGCCATGGTATACTCGTCTTTCCAGAGGACCACTCCGAGGAAGTCCCTCTGATACCGGGCAAACTCCGGGCTTTTCAGCAGAGCCTCCCGCCTATATTTTTTCGCTGCCATCTCTGACCTCCTCATGATAGTCCATGGTCTGCATCTTCACGCCGCCCTCCGGCAGCGTCACCCACACACGCAGCTCGAATTGATAGTGCATGGCGTCCAGGTCGATCCTCCACTCCCGGTCATAGGTCCGAAGCAGCGAAGCTGCCTCGGAGCCGCCGTCCGAATAGGGAAAGGTCTCCATCACCAGGTCCAGCGCCTCCGCGGCGGACTGGTAGAGCCGTTGCATATCCGGGCGGTTGTAGTCCACCAGATAGGTCAGGTCCAGCCCGATCCGCCGCAGGAAAAAGCCGGCCTGCCGCCTGGGCTCTATGTAGCTGTACCGCTGCTGCAGAAACATACAAGGGGGAACGCTGTCCTGCTGGTTCGGGTCCTCGTACATGGTCACACCGGGCATCACCGGGGCCAGATAGTCCGCCAGGGATCTGGACACCGTGGAAAGGGTAAAGTTCAATCCAGCAGCCTCCCTATTTCTTTGTCCAGTTCAGAGAGGACCGCTTTTTCATACGCTTCCTTCGCCTTGTCCACCATGAACTCCCCCTTGACATACTTGGTCTTGGTGCCTACTACCAGACCTACCTTGGCGGTTGGATCGTAGTTTAGCTCTCCGTTGTCCACATACAGTCCAGGTACAAAGTGCCGGTCCATCCGGTGACCATCGTTGACGTAAGAGGCGTACTCTCTATCGTTAGCCAACACTGTCACAAATTGTTTTCCCTGAATCTCCGGCTCGGTTTCGCTGTCTGTTGCCCAGTGCTGTTTCATTTCTCCGGTAAGAGTGTGCGTCCCGCCCAGCCGCCCAGCCTTTGGTGGGGTGGCCTCCATAGCGGCCTCTACTGCCCGCATGGTGGCCCCTTTGGCGGTCTGATACAAGACATTTGGAAGGTCGGCCTGTGCCTTTTTGAGCTGTTGTATCCGCTGTTGAAGGCTCACAGTATAGCTCATTGGTTTCCACCACCTTTCACCCGCTCCTGTTGGAGCAGACGAATCTCCTGGTGGGCCAGACCAGGCAGCACCGCCCCAAAAGGCTCAAAGAAGTGGTTGGGATCAGAAGCAAACGCCCGAATACTGGCGATCTTCTTTCCCAGTCCGGCCCCCCGGTGGATGATGAGCTCGTCCCCCTCCCGGATGTCCGCTTCGTTGTCACACTGCAGCCAGTCCTTCTGATTTGCGGAAGCGGCGGTCTGCGCCATACGGATCTCCGGGGCGTCCACCTGGTATAGTCGGCAGGGAATCCCACTGTACAGTTCTTTTCGCTCATGGCGTGTCAGGTTTCCATCCTTCACAGGGACTACCCTCCACACATCCACGGTATCTGTGTACCAGTCACGAAAATTCATGCCCGCACCTCAAATCACATAGCTTCCGCCCATCCCCACCAAACGGGCCCTGGTCGCCAGAAGCTGTCCATATTGGGTAGCGTTCAGGTCGCCCCAGTTCTCCGTGGCCTTCGTCAGGGCGTCCGTGTCATAGGACACGCTGTCCTGCCCCAGCTTGGCGGAGGATACTACTCCCACCAGCGCCCCTGTGGCGGCCGCCTGTGCGGGGGTGTCCGAGCTCTCGGCATAGGTCCTCAAATACAGGGTGGCGCAGTGGGCCACATACAGGCCGGCGGCATACCGCCAGCCATCCAGCCATTTATCCGGCTGGATGGCCCGGTTTGCCTGGCCGATCAGCTGCTCCAGCATGGCTGCGGGCAGAAGGCAGGTTCCCTCTTTGTTGAAAAATTGCGGGAAGTCCTCTTGGAACATCTCCGCCGTGTAGCTGCCCACCGCTTGCCCGATGTTGGCCGCCGCTGCCCTCACGCCAAAAAACTGTGGATGTCCCCAGTAGTACATCCGTGTCACCTCACTGCTCTGCCGCCTTGCCCCGGCGGGTCTTGACCTTCTTTTCTGCCGCCGCCTGGGTTTCCCGGTCGCTGGTGCCGCTGGGGATTACCTTCCCGTCGGCCACCAGGTCCCGGAAATAAGCCGTTTCCGCCGCCCAATCAGGGACCTGGCACATCACATTCCGCTCCAGCCGGACGGACATGGAGCCGTCCGGGCTGGGCAGGATGAGGTTGCGCTTGCTCAGTACAAACATGCGCGCCCTCCTCAGATTCCATCCACGTATAAAATCGAGGTGGGATAGAAGAGCTGCACCTCGGAGAGGTTGGCCATATAGGCGGTGTCATAGCACACGTTGGCCACGTTGGGGGCGGACATGATGCGGCTCATGGGCACCAGCTCGTCCATTTTAACGAACCGCTCATGGTTCACATAGACCACCATCCGGTCCTTGCTGGAGGTACCGGCGCCCTTGCACCAGCGTGTGGCCCCAATAAACAGGGAGCCGCCGTTTTTGGCCGCCACGTTGTTCTTCATCAGGAAGTCGTAAATCGTTTCGGTGGCCAGGTCGGTGACCATAGTGGTCAAGATGTAGTTGTACTGCTCATAGGGGATCAGGATGTGGTTGGGCACGGCGGTCTCGTCGTACTCGTTGGCCGCCCACACAGCGGTCAGGGCGTCGTTCACGTCCTTCAAGATCTCCTGGGGCGTCTTGGTAGCCCAGGTGGCGGTCCCTGCCGTGCCGTTAGCCGCGGTGGTCTCCGTCACATCAGGGTTATTCACCAGGCCAGTGGTTCCGTAGTCCTCAATGCCCACATAGACATTGGCGTCCATGTGCTTGTCGTAGGCCATCCGCACCCCATCCTGGAGCAGGTTGTCCAGGCTCCGGCCGATATAGTTGGCCCGCTGCATATCCTGGAACATGACCCGCAGGGCGGCGGCAAAGACGTGGGCCTTGTATACGCCCTTGTCCACACTGGCCTGCACCACGGGGATGCCGTTGGCGCCGCCCGCGGTAACAGGGCTGTTCACCGCACCCCCGGTGATACCATAGGCCACGGACATGGCGGACACATAGTCCACCCAGCCGCCGCCGGCCTGGATCACAATATCACGGGGATAGGTAAAGCTGGTCAGGGGTTTGCGGATCAGGGGGTCCCGCTTCTCCAGCTCACTGACCAGAAATGCTCCTCCGGAAGCGATGCCGTCAGCGTCCATGGTGGGCACCCCATTCATGGGGGCAGGGCCAGAGGACTTCATGGTGAAAGCTCCGGCGTTGTAAGTACCTACATTCTGAAAACTCATGTTCTCTTCCCTCCGATCAAGCGTTATTCATGGTCAGGATACGCACTTCCGCGATCCCATTGGCGTCAGCAGGTCCCGCCCACTGGCAGTTGGTCAGTTGGATGGTGTTGGCGCTGTCGGCCTCCGCCTCAAAACCTCCCACCACTGCGGAGGGATAACTCCCATTGGCGGTGATGCGGAGATAGACCGCCCCGCCCAGGGCGGGCGCGCCCTTGTTGCACTTCACGTTGATGGCGCCCCGCTGGAATACGCTGACCGGCTCACCCACAGCGTACTGCCCCTGGCTCTGGTCCAGATAGGTCAGGGCGCTTTTGATCTCACAGCCGGCCACTCCTACAAACTGGGCGGCGGTAGCACCAGCACCCATGGGGACTACGGTGCCGCTTTCATATTTCAGGGCCGCACCGAAGGGGATGGCGGCCTCTCCGCCGGCCGGGCGGGTATTGACGATCATATCCGGCTGACGGGCATAGGAGCCCGCAAAGCCGTGTGGCATTTCCTTTCCGATTACCTGGGGATTCAGTCCCATATCAATTCTCCTTTCTCTTGTGGGGATTCATGGCCGCGTAGGCGGCCTCGGACTCCGCGCACATCTGGTCATAGGTTGTTTTCTTGGCCTTACTTGCATTTGCCTGGGCGCTGTCAAGGGCCGCCTGGGCGATGCCGCTCATCACATCCCTGCCCTGGATGGCCCCCAGCAGGGCGTCGGTCACACGCGCCCTCTCCTGCCTGTCCTGGATGGCGGCCACGGCGGGGCGTACCTTTTTCAGCAGCTCCACCGCCGCGTCCCTGGCCGGACCCTCCATAGCCTGGTCCTCCATCTCCTCCGTTGGAATGGTGATGGCCTCTCCGCTCTTTTCCCCGGCCAGCTTCTCGATCATGTCGTCCAGGTCCTTCTCGTCATGAAGGGGATGTTCCCCCCGTCCGCCCCGGCTCTTGGCCTCCAGCATCTCCAGGATGCGGTCCAGCTTGCTCCCCAGGTCATCACCCTTGGGGGCCTTTTCCACCATCTCGTCACTGACAGGCTCCCCGGTCGCGGCGTCTTTCGCGGGTTCTGCCTCCGGCGCCTGCTCGGCGGGTGCGGCATCCAGCGCGTTCGCCGTGACCCGCACCATGTGGTCCAGGTCCTCCGGGCTTGCGTCCTTGGCCGCCATTCCAAAGGCGGTCAGGACAGATTTCCAAAATTCACTCATGTGTTTCCTGCCTTTCTCCGCCTCTTGGGCGGCGTCTTTTATTGCTACCTCGCGGCCGGCGCGCCCCCTGGGCACGACGGCAACGTGATTGCCACGGATGTGGGATTGCTTATAGCCGCTCCCAAACGGCTCATAATTGCACAGATAGCCGCAGCTTACCTCCCGCTTGACCCCGTTTCTCACCTCCGAGGCCAGCCCAGCATCGTTGATATACAGGTCCGCTACGATGTAATCCCCGTCCCGCCGCACATTCTGGACGTGTCCTCTGGAGTATGCCGAATAGTTTTCCGGCCCCACATTCTCACCTGGGTGTCCGTCGGTCACTGGCTTCCCCTCAAAGGAGGCCAGCGCCGCCGCCTCGAATACATCCTCTGGAAGCCGGTCCACTGTGACCACACGCTCCGGGTCTCCGTCCAGCATCAGCTCCCTCGCCAGATATTCCTGCTGCCCGGTCCGGGCAATCGGGACGTTTCGGCAGATGAGATACCCCTCTACTGTTTCTGTCTGGTTCGGGGAGATGTCAGTTCCATAGTACGCCAGCATCAGTCCACCCCCGGAATCAGTTCTTCCTGGTCGGCGCTCTGCCCGGACACGGCCTCCAGAAGCAGGTCCGCAATGATGGCCTGGTGATCCGTCTCATCCGTCTGGACCTCCAGCAGTTTGGGGATATGCTCTGGGGGCGCGACGGCCATACAGGCCAGATAGAGCCGCACCGTCTCCGTCTCTCCGGCCAGGGATCGTTTCAGCAGGTCAATGTATTCCCGATTGTAGTCCATGAAAATCACCTCTTTGGGCAAATAAAAAAGGAGCCGGCAGGATTTCTCCTGTCAGCTCCATTCAGCTCTTCCCGCCCATCATTTAGGACGTGGGTAATGTATTCATTTCAGGGCTTTTCTGCTGATGGTCTGGGCCTTAATGTTCCCTTCCTTGTCCTTTAGCAGTTCTACCCGCAGCCCTTTGTCCAGGGCAGTCTCTATGGTTTTAATCAGCTCCGGCTTCACGGTTCGCCTCCCTGTACAGTCTCTGCCAGTTTTTGTACTTTTCATCGCCGGCTTTTTTATGCCGCTCGAAGGTCTGGTAGGTCTTAGGGACCGAATCCCCCAGCGTCATCCGGTACCGCTCCCACTGCCGGTAGTTTTCCAGCCACCGCCGCCGGGCAGCTTCCTTGTTCCGGTATGCCATGATCTGCTTCTCGGTCCGTGGGTCCACGCTGTATGGGTTCCTGGCCGGATTTGAAAAATCCCTAATCTTCTGGATTTCTTTTTCAGTTCGACCAGCCGAGGTCCACGGAATCAGCACATGCAGACAGTTTGGATGAATGTTTAAATAGGTGTTGGTCAGACTACCAGGTCCCGATGGGTCCACCTTGCCAAAGGCGTCCGCCAGTGGGGGAAAGTCCGGGTCTGTCCCGCTCTTGGAGTACACACGGCCTTCAAAGGGGGCGCAGATAGGGCAGGTGGTTCCGTGGCGGCTGATCTGATACAGGTCCTGCTCCGGGTCCGCCGTCAGCACGGCTAAGGCTTCCGCCTGTCTGCTGGTGGTGCGGGACACCATCGCGCAGTAGGTATGCAGGGACCAGTGCCGCCCGGCCTTGTCCACAAAGGCCGTCACGCCCTCCCGCCTCAAGGCCTCCACAAAGCCGGGAAGCATTCTGTACGTCCCGGCCCCTCTGGCCTGCTGATAGGCCACCTGCTCCAGCCCGATCCTTCGGTATACGTCCGGCTCTACCCGCCCAATTAGGGCGCTTTGGAGCGTCGCTACGGCCGTGAGCGAGGCGTCGGTGATTTCCCCCATCAGGTTCATTACAAGCCGGTCTATCACCCCATGCTGCTCCCCTGTCAGGACAGAGGCGTTGAGATAGCCCCTCCGGTGCTTCTCCACCGTCTCCCCCTCAATGCGCCTAGCCTCCGGGACCCGGACATAGAACATTTTCTCGACCATCGGCCGCGAATAAGTCCAAGCGTCATTTTCCATTTTTCTCAATATTGCTTGCACTCTTTCCAATGCCGCTACGGCGTGATAGTCCACTAGCCCCTCCGACCGAAGCCGCCCAATCTCGTTGATGATGTCGGTTTCGGCCTTCAGGAAAATGGAGATGAGCTTTTGCAGCTCCCGCTCATTGGGCGCCCGGTTCAGACTAGGCATTTAGTCGTCCTCATCGTCCTCTAAGATATCCTCCTGACCAGGCGGAACGCCATCTGGGATAACATTGAGAAATTCCCAAAAAACACCGTCAGGATGGGCTTTTGCCTCATCCAGCAGTTTATCTTCTACACAAAACGCAACTGCGCTTCCAATAAGCATCTCCACGTCTTCTTCTAAAACCGTATCCCTTTTCAGTGGATGTTCCTTGATAAATGGCCTTAATACTTCCCATAATTCATCTACAATAGATTTGCCCATCCCTTACATCCCCCTATATCTTCCGCTTAGACAGCAATTCAAATCCACCATATCCGTCCGCTCTGACCCGGTATGTATACTTTGCATCTCGTATTTGTCGGATCGCACCCTCTGGTAAATTGGGGTATCTGGTGTTCAGAACTCCTGTCAGACGGGCGTAGGCTTTTGGCTTCAGCTGAATTC
>CEAB01034093.1_pt1 | contig 10930 bp, 6 predicted proteins | sample 557651 | NCBI WGS metagenome assembly CEAB01 (sample SAMEA3182046, study PRJEB8094) | gut metagenome | biome: human; feature: gut; material: Stool; isolation source: human stools | place: Canada | collected 2011-11-15
CGCCGGAGCGGTGCTTAAGCCGTCAGGCGGGAATTGTGCGGTGTTGCCTTCACTTTTCCCTGTCGTTACGCGGTCTGCATTCCTGTTTTTGCCCACAAACTGCCCTTGTTCACGCAAAGTTTACCGGAATTTCCAGCTATTTCATGCCTTGTTCATCCGCAGTTCATTTTTATTCTTCATGATAGAATCTATCGGGGGCCCCTATTACCGCCCCCAACTGGAGGAATTGTTATGCACGAAACCCAACAGCCGCGCGACCCCAAAAAGACGACCGGCATTGTATATGCCGTGATCCTTGTGGTGTTGCTGCTGCTCAATTTCTGGGCCTTCCCCGCCATGATGAAAGGCCAGGTCAAACAGGTCGATTACGGCACCTTCCTGAACATGCTCGAAGGCGGCGAGCTGAGCACCGTTGAAATTCAGGATCAGCAGATCTATTTTGTGGACAAAAACGATACCACCTACTGCACCAACTCCATTGCGCAGGACCTGCAGCTGGTCACCCGGTTGGAAAGCGCCGGCGTTTCCTTTGGCAAGGTGTACAACCAGACCACCTGGGTGGATACCCTGCTGGGCTGGGTCATCTCGCTGCTGCCCATGATCATCCTGATCGTCTGGTTCAACCGCATGATGCGCAAGCGGGTCGGTGAAATGACCGGCGGCGCCAACAGCATGATTTTTGGCGGCGGCAAATCCGGTGCCAAACAGTATGTCGTTGAGGATGGCAAGTCCATCAAATTTGCCGATGTTGCCGGTGAGGACGAAGCCAAAGAGAGCCTGCAGGAAATCGTTGACTTCCTGCATAACCCCAAGCGTTACGAGGATATCGGTGCCAAAATGCCCAAGGGCGTTCTGCTTGTCGGCCCCCCGGGCACCGGTAAAACCCTGCTGGCCCGCGCTGTTGCCGGCGAAGCCGGTGTTCCCTTCTTCTCCATTGCGGGTTCTGAATTTGTCGAGATGTTCGTCGGCATGGGCGCTTCCAAGGTGCGTGATCTCTTCAAACAGGCCAACGAAAAAGCCCCCTGCATTATCTTTATTGATGAGATCGATACCATCGGCAAAAAGCGTGACGGTGCTTCCGGTATGGGCGGCAACGATGAACGCGAACAGACCCTGAACCAGCTGCTGACCGAAATGGACGGGTTTGACGCCGCCAAGGGTGTTATCATTCTGGCCGCCACCAACCGTCCTGAATCCCTTGACCCCGCTTTGACCCGCCCCGGCCGTTTTGACCGTCGTGTGCCCGTGGAGCTGCCCGACCTGAAAGGCCGCGAAAGCATCCTGCGCCTGCACGCTCAAAAGGTCAAAATCGGCCCCGACTGTGACTTTGCCGTGGTTGCCCGCATGACTCCCGGTGCTTCCGGTGCCGAGCTGGCCAATATTATCAACGAAGCCGCCCTGGGCGCTGTGCGCCACCACCGCATGGCCGTTACCCAGTACGACCTGCAGGAAGCCGTGGATACCATCCTGGCCGGTGCCCAGAAAAAGAATAAGATCCTGAGCGACAAAGAAAAGTGCATCGTGGCCTACCACGAAGTCGGCCATGCCATGGTTGCCGCCCTGCAGAGCCATTCCGCCCCCGTGCAGAAAATCACCATTGTGCCGCGCACTTCCGGCGCGCTGGGTTTCACCATGCAGGTAGAGGACGGCGACCACACCCTGATGACCAAGGAAGAGATCCTGGCCAAAATTGCCACCATGACCGGTGGCCGTGCCGCCGAAGAAGTGGTGTTCAACTCCATCACCACCGGCGCATCCAACGATATCGAGCAGGCCACCAAGATGGCCCGCGCCATGATTACACGCTACGGCATGACCGACGACTTTGACATGGTTGCCCTGGAAACCGTGAACAACGCCTACCTGGGCGGCGATGCCAGCCTGGCCTGCAGTGAGCGCACAGCCGCCACAGTGGACGATAAGGTCGTGGAAGTCGTCAAGCAGCAGCATGAAAAAGCCAAACAGATGCTGATTGAAAACCGCGGCAAGCTGGACGAGATCGCCAAGTACCTGTACGAGAAAGAAACCATCACCGGCGAAGAGTTCATGCGCATCCTGACCGCTGTTCCCCAGCTGCCCACCGGTGCCGTGGAACAGTAAAGGCAACACCGCACAATTCCCGCCTGACGGCTTAAGCACCGCTCCGGCGGCTGCGGCACTTAGAATTGTGCGGTATTGCCTAAAATCTCCGCTCTGTGTGTTTTCTTTGTAAAATAACGGTGCCCCCGCCCTATGCAGTTCATTTACCGCACGGGCGGGGGTGTTTTGTTGTAATTCCGTAGGGGCGCACACCATGCACCCATCCGTTTTATATCATCACACTACAGCGCTTTCTCACAAAGCACACCATGTAATAGCGCCATTTTATGGCCAGCCGTTACCCATTTGTAGGGGCCGCTGCTCACCTCTTTCCGAAAAACGCAATAAAAATGCTGTCTTTCTCCACATCAGGGAAAGGCAGCATTCTTCTTTATCCGTTCAGATCTTCGCCGTTGCTGGCAATCACATTTTTATACCATCCAAAAGACTTTTTCCTGTACCGTGCCGCCGCCCTGTTCGAGTACCGGGAAAAGCACCAGTGATCCTGCCGGGCTTTATTTTGCCTGTGCGCCCTCTGGGAAGATGATCTTGTTCACAAAGAAGAAGATCACCATGGAAATGCCGCCATTGAGCACGGTGGTGCCAATGTTGTAGATGAAATCCGGCACCAGCAGGCCCGCAACCGCCACCCACACGCAGTTGATGGAGTTGACGATGCAGGTGATCAAGCAGAACGCCACCACATACCAGGCGATCTGCTTGGCCAGGTTGCCCTTGCTGCGGAACACAAAGTTGCGCTGGATGGGAAAGTTTATGCATTCTCCCACCACCATGGCAACCATGTAGGCGCAAAAGTACGGCAGACCGCCATGGGCGGAATCATACCCCAGGATGTTCCACTGGAAGGTTTCGCCAAACAGCGTAACCGGGATGCCCGGCCAGCCAAAATCCACCATCGGCAGGCTGCTGAACGCCGCCGGTAAAAATTGCAGCAGCAGGTATTTGAACACCGTAATCAGGTTGGATACGATCACAAACAGCCCGCCTTCGCGCACCCACTTGGCTGCGGCGGGGGGTTTTGCCGCAAAATTATTCCATAGCTGCATAAATAGCCCCTCTCTTTCCTCAGCTGTTGCGCAGGCGCTGTTCCAGCTGTGCGTTCAGTACCAGGTTTTTCACGGCTTCTATGATCACCCGCACAAGGCCGATGATCCAGAATCCCTGTAATTCCATCACAATGCCATCCACCATACCCATGCTGATGGCACCGCTGGTCATTTTGGCCAGGGCACGCAGCGGCATGTTGTACTGGAACAGCACATTCAGGTCCGGCTTGCCGCGCTTGTAGCTGGCGTTCAGCAGTGCGGTAAGCACCAGCCAGATCAGCCAGCCCAGCGGGCTGCGGCTGTGGTTCAGCTCGCCCAGGGTCATGTTGCGGTCAATTTTAACTTTTCCCTGCTGCACCGGGCGGCCCAGCAGGGTGGCCCATTCGTCATCCGGCACGCTCTGCACCTTGCCGCTGGTATAGTGCGGCAGATGCTTGCCCGCATAGGGGTTGGGTGCGCCGGTACCGGCCACTTCCACCACGGCGGTCAGGCGGATGTCCGCACTGGACGCGCCGACCCGCAGCTCATAGCTGCCGCCTTCCACTTCCCAGCTGTCGGTCTTGGTGTTCCAGTAGCGGAACGCCTTGTCGTCCAGCGGGATGGTCACGGTCTTGCTTTCGCCGGGCTGCAGCTGCACCTTGGCAAAGCCTTTCAGCTCCTGTGCGGGGCGGAACACTTCTGCCCCGGGTTTTGCCACATACAGCTGCACGATCTCTGCTCCGGCGCGCTTGCCGGTGTTGGTTACGGTCAAGGTCACGCCATTGGACGCGGCCTGCAAATTGCTGTAGGCAAAGCTGGTGTAGCTTAACCCATAGCCAAAGGGGAATGCCACCGGCACACCGGCGGTCTGGTAATAGCGGTAGCCGACATACAGCCCCTCGCGGTACTGCACCATGCGGCCCGGCCCGGCAAAGTTATCCTTGGCGGGGGTATCCGCATAGGCGTTGACCCAGGTTTCGGCCAGCTTGCCGCTGGGGTTCACTTTGCCGGTCAGCACATCCAGCATGGCGCCCGCCCCCGCCTGGCCGCCCAGCGCACCATACACCAGGGTACGGCAGTGTTTGAGCCACGGGGTTTCCAGCGAAGCCCCTGCGCTGAGCACCACAACGGTGTTGGGGTTGGCCTGCTGCACGGCCTTTAACAGTTCGATCTGGTTGTCCGCAAGGCGCATATCGCCGCGGTCCAGACCCTCACTTTCCTTGATTTCATCCAGCCCCAGGCAGAGCAGCACCACTTCGGCCTTTTGGGCCAGGGCTACAGCCTCGGCCTGTTTGGCGGCATCCGGTTTGCCCTGGCGGTCAAAGCCGGGGGCAAAGCCCACGCTGGCCAGGCCGCTCTCTTTCAGGCAGTCCAAAAAGGTATCCACCTTGATGGAGTTGACCGCGCTGGAGCCAGCGCCCTGGTACCGCGGTGTCTGGGCAAAGTCGCCGATCACGGCAACTTTTGCGCCCTCGGCCAGCGGCAGCAGGTCGTTCTCGTTTTTCAGCAGCACAATGCTTTCGGCTGCGGCGCGGCGGGCCAGCGCGTGGTGGGCATCCGCATCAAAGGTGCGGCTGTGGGACTGCACGGCGGCATGGGTATCAAACACCAGCGTCAGCAGCTCGTCCAGCCGGGCGTCCACATCCGCTTCGGTAATTTTGCCGCTCTGCACAGCCTGCATCAGCTCGCGCACGGCGTCCCCGCCGGGGGCGGGCATTTCCAGCGTGGAGCCGTTCTGCACGCCCAGGGCATGGTCATTGCTGCCGCCCCAGTCCGTTACCACAGCGCCGTCAAAGCCCCACTCCCCGCGCAGGATGTCCATTAACAGGTGGCGGTTCTCGTTGGCATAAGTGCCGTTGATGAGGTTATAGCTGCTCATGATGGTCTTGGGCTTTGCTTCCTTGACCACGATCTCAAACCCGGTCAGGTACAGTTCCCGCAAAGTGCGTTCATCCACCACGGAATCCGACGCCATGCGGCGCAGTTCCTGGCTGTTGACGGCAAAGTGCTTGGGGCAGGCCGAAATACCGTTGGACTGGATGCCCCGCACATAGCTCGCGGCCATTTTGCCGGAAAGATACGGATCCTCGGAGAAATACTCAAAATTGCGGCCGCACAAGGGGCTGCGCTTGGTGTTCAGGCCCGGCCCCAACAGCACGGCAACTTCCTGCGCGGCGGCTTCTTCGCCCATGGCCTGGCCGATCTGCTCGCCCAGGGCGGGGTCCCAGCTGCACGCCACAGTGGCTGCCGTGGGGAAGCAGGTGGCCGGCACGCTGGGATTCAGCCCCAGATGGTCCGCCGCGCCCGCCTGCTTGCGCACACCGTTGGGGCCATCGGATAGGGTGATGGACGGGATATTATTTTTCGGCAGTGCACGGGTCCCAAAGGTAGTAGCGCCCGAAAGCAGCGCACATTTTTGTTCAAGCGTCAAAGCTTGCAGTTGTTTCTTTTGCATAAGGTGGTTCCTTTTCTTAAAAACAGCCTTGCGGCCCACCGCACAACCGCGCAAAGTCGGCGGCGATGGACCGCAGGGCAGCTGCACAGCTTACAAATTACACTTTACTGTGCCTTTTTCTTCTTGTAGCTTTTGAAGGTGAGAACTTCCAGCACGACCAGCAGTACAGCCAGCAGCACGTCGACCACGATCATAGCGGTACGCCAGATGGGGGTGGAAACAGTGTTGGCGGGGTCGTAAACGCGGGAGTTGACCACGGTGTACATGATGTTCTTGCAAGCCTGACGCATAGCCTTAACGCTGGTAGCACTGGTGGTATCGGTCAGGTGGTTGGTGGCAACATCGTAGTTCTTCAGCATCAGGTCGCAGCCGTTGCGGATGGCAATATCTGAATCCATGTAGTCAGTGAAGTGGAAGCCGTCGGTGATGACCATACCGCGGAAGCCCCACTCGCCGCGCAGCACGCCGTTCAGCAGTGCATTGCAGGCACCGGTCCACTGGTTGCCAATATAGTTCCAGCTGGACATGACGGCCTTGCAACCGCCCACCTTGGCGCTGATCTCGAAAGGACGCAGGTAGATCTCGCGGATAGCCTGCTCGTCAGCCCAGGTGCAGAGCATCTCGCTCTGGTTGATCTGCTGGTCGTTCAGGGCAAAGTGCTTCATGTAAGCGTAGACGCCGTAGCTCTGGGCACCGGCAATGGAGCTGGCACCGATGTAACCGGCGAGGACGCTGTCCTCAGAGTAATATTCGAAGTTACGGCCGTCAAAGGCGGAACGGTGGCCGTTCATGGCGGGGGCGTACCAGCCGGTGACGTTCATCTCGCTGGCCATGCAGCCGATGCTCTCGCCGTAGCGGCGGGCCAGGTCGGTGTTGAAGGTGGAAGCGATGATAATCTCGGACGGGAAGCCAATGGAAGAAACGCCGGTAAAGTTGTTATTGATGGCAGCGGGGCCGTCGCAGTCGATGGTCGCGTACTTGTCAACGCTGGCCTCGGCCTTGGTCTGGTAGCCGCCCAGGGCGATCAGGTCGTCCATCTCGGTGACGGTCATCTGGTCGAGCAGGGTATCCCAACGCTCGTCGTCGTAGTCAGCACCGCGCAGGTCAGCCAGCTTCAGGCCGTTGTTGGCACCGGTAACGGGCATCTCGTCGTTGGGGTCGTTGTGGTCCTCGGGGGTCCAGTTGTGGTCGTTGTACAGGGTGTTCATGCTTTCCTCAGACATGGTGTAGTCAGAGGGAGCAGCAACCGCCTCAGCATAGTTGGCGAAGTGATCAGCGCGGGATAGGGTGACGAGCTTGTCGTCAGCGAAGTCGAACTTGGTGGTAGCAGCTTCGGCGTCGGTGCTGCGGGGGTTGGACTCGTCATAGACGATGGTGGAAGCGACGTTGTAGGTCTTGGAATCCAGCACCGTGTGGGAATCCTCGTTGATGCTGATGATATAGTCGCCCTCTTCCAGCACATAGCAGCCCTTGTCCTTACTGTCAAAGCTGGCCATGTCCTCGGTGTTGAAAGTCAGGGTCAAGGTCTGGGAAGCGCCCGGCTCAATGGAGTCGGTCTTGCCGAAGGTGACGAGGTTGGCGGAAGCCTTCTCAATGCCGCCATCGGTGTACGGCGGGTTGAAGTAGACCTGCACGGCGTCCTTACCGGCCACACTGCCGGTGTTGGTGACGGTGACATCCAGGGTGATGGTGCCGTCAGCCTCGGTCATGGAGTCGATTTTCTGGGTAAAGGTGGTGTAGGACAGGCCGTGGCCGAAGGGATACTGCACGGTCTTGTCATAGTCGATCAGGCCCTCGGCGGCGGCAGTCTCGTAGAACTTGTAGCCGACGTAGATGCCCTCAACATAGTTGACGAAGTGCGGGGGAACCTGCTCTGGATCACGGCCAAACAAGCCGGCAGCGGTGTAACCAACGGAATCCGCATTGGTGTAGGCGAAAGCGCCGATGTTGTTGAAGTACGGTGCAGCGGTCAGGTCGTAGACGAAAGTGTCGGCAGAGTGGCCGGAGGGGTTGACCTCACCGGCAACAATCTCGCCCAGGGCGTTGAAGCCGGTCTGGCCGGTGCCGGGGCACCAGATAACGCTCTTGATCTGGGGGTGCTCATCGACGAAGCCCAGCTCGAGGGTGTTGGCAGCGTTGTAAACCAGCACAACGTTGTCGAAGTTGGAGCAGACGAGGTCGATCATGTCGCGCTCAGTCTTGCTCAGGGAGAGGTAATGCTGGCCGTCCTCGAAGTCCTTGTACTCGGTGGAGTTGTCGGTGTAGTTGACGGTGCTCATATCGGTGGGCAGGTCAGCAAACTCACCGCCAACGCGGCTGATGACGACCATCGCAGTGTCAGAGAAAGACTTGGCGTTGTCGATCAGCTCTTGGGTGTAGCTGGCGGCGGTGGGTTCGGGCAGGGTCCAGTTATGGTTGCTGTAACCCAGCGCCGGGCGCTCGGCGCAGTAAGCGGTGTAGAAATCGCTCAGCTCGGTGTTGGTGTTGATGCCGGCGTTGTGCAGGCCATCCAGCAGGCTGACGGTGGGACGGTCGGCAGAGATCGCGCCAGCGCCGGTGCCGCCGTAGACAGGGCCGACAGAAGCCCAGCCAAAGACGTTCAGGTTGCTGCCGGAAGCGAGGGGCAGTTCGTTGTCATCGTTCTGCAGCAGGACAATGCCTTCCTCGGCAATCTCGGTGCACAGGGCGTTGGCCTCGTCACTGGATTCCTCGGTGATAGTGCCGTTGCCGGTGACCAGATCGAGCATGGTGCTCATGGGGCCAAAGGCAACCAGGTTGAGCATGATGCCGAAAGCCAGCAGCACGGCCAGGCCAGACTGGGCGCGCACCATAAATTTGGTGGGCTTGGCCAGTTTCTTGTTGACCGCCATAGCGATCAGTACGATAATGGCGGCGGCAACCACAACGCCAAAGAAGATGAGCTGCGGGATGCAGTTATTGACCACATCGGCAACGTCGTCCAGGTTAACGCCCATGTTTGCCAGGGTAAGAAGCAGGGTGTTCATTGTTTTCCTCCTTTTATTGTGCCGCCCTCCGGATGGCGGCTGACGGGATTTCCGCTTTTATTGATGATATTGTACCAAAACAATTTTCTTTCGGCTCATTTTTTGCACAAACTGTTGTTTCCGTTGCATGTTTTGCAAAAGTTTCAAAAACATTTCATTTTTTGTTGTGCATCTCTCACAAAGCATCTCGACCCTGTTTTGTGCACCCCGCCCAAACACCAAAAATGGCCGGGTGCCTTATCCTAGATCCCCAGCCATCCATTCAGCTTTTCTGCGGCAGCAGCACCCGCAGCGTAAACCACTCGTTTTCCCAGTGCAGCGTCATCGTTCCACCGCGCTTTTCGGCGGCGGCGCGCACACCGCGCAGATCGCTGCCGCCATGGGTGTTGCGGCGCGGCAGGCCGTCCGCGCCCAGCTCCACTTCCTGCGCGCAGTAGTTTTCAAACCGCAGCATCACAAAGCCGTTCTGGGCGTACACCGCCACACGGATCAGCCGCTTTTCGTGGTCGGGCTCGGTCTCCACGCTCTCCGTTGCGTTGTCCAGCGCCGTGCCCACAATCGTGCAGATCTCCCCTGTCTCCAAAAAATCCAGCAAATGCCCGTCCGCCACGCAGGTCATCGTGATGTGGTGCTGCTGGCAGTACAGGCTTTTGGCCGTCAGCAGGGTGTCCAGCACCGGGTTGCCGGTCTTGTTCTCCGCCTCGCACTGGCGGATGACGCTTTCCATGGCCGCCAGCGCCACATCCTGCTTGGCGTGGTCCCGCTCCGCCCGGATGGCCGCAATCTGCATTTTCAGCTCGTGGTAGCGCCGGTTGATCAGGCGGATGTTCTCCTTGCTCTGCTTGTACTGCTCGTACTGGCGGTGCAAAACGCCGTCCAGCTCCGCCAGCTCGCTGTGCAGGGCGGCTTCGCGCAGCTGCTCGTGCTGCACCGTCAAAATCAGCACCCCGGCCAGGTCCACCAGCGTGCGGATGTAAAACATGTTCATGTTGGCTTCGCTGCCGTTGGCAAAGCTCAAATTGCTCACGGCAAATGCGGTCAGCGCCATGACCACCGCCACAAAAGTTCCTGCGGGCGTTATTTTCAGCTTCCCGGCCGGGCCGGGGCGGCGGTTCTCCACAAAAAGCATCGCGGCAAAAATGCCGCCGTACACCACCGCCAACAGCAGCAGCGAAAGCGGCTCCGCCCCGCCGCGCTGCGGCCACAGCACGCAGTGTAGCTGCCATTCCACGCTGGCCGCCAGCTCCGCCAAAATAAAGGCCCGCGCGCACACATAACCCGCTTCCAGCAGCGTAATGCTGCGTGTGACCCACAAAAACAGCAGCATGGAAAGAATCGCCATTGCCATGCAGGGGATCCACCACGCCAGCGGAACTTTCCCCGTGGCCTGCAAAAACGCCCCCAGCAGCACCGCCCAACCGGCTTCCACGCCCCAGATCACGCGCTGGTCCATCCGCGGCGGCAGCCTGTGCGCATACAGCAGCGCCGCCAGCACTTCCGCCAATGCGGTGTACAGGCGGGGAATATCCGGCAATGTCGTCACTGTCCCGCACCCCCAATATAATCCGCCAGCCCCGCCATAAAGGCCTTGCGCCGCGGGCGGCTGATCTGCAGCGTATACGGACCAACCTGCACCATATCCTGCTGCACGCCGGAAACCTGCGCCAGATTGACCAGATACCCGCTGTTGCACCGTGCAAACGCCCGGCCCACCAGCTTTTCCTCATAGTTTTTCAGGGTGCCCGGCACCACAAAATCTTCTTTTTCGGTGTAAAAATGTACCTTGTGGCCTTCGCTTTCCAGGTAATAGATTTCTGCCGCGTCCAGCCGCCGCATGCCGCCGTCCACCGCCACAGCCAGATAATGCCGCTTCCGCTTTTCCAGCTGCCCCAGCGCCTTTTGCAGCTGCTGCGAAAACGCAAAGTAGGGCACCGGTTTTAGCACATAATCCAGCGCCCCAACGGCATATCCGCGGATGGCATACTGCGCCATGTTGGTAATGAACACGATCAGCACCCCGCCGTCCCGCTCCCGGATGCGGCGGGCGGTCTCCATGCCGTCTAGGTGCTTCATCTCCACATCCAGAAAGATGATGTCGAACTGCGGGCGGTAATCTTCCAGAATTTCCATCCCATCCGCAAACTCCGTTACCTCAAACGGCGTGCCGTACTGCCGGGTGTACCGCTGCACATACCCCGCCAGCTGTTCCCGCACCGCCGCCTCGTCCTCCACAATCGCAATCCGGGTCATCTGCTGCTCCCCTTTCTCAACATCACACTGCGGCCCCGCACAGTCCACATCTGGTGCGGCTTCTTAAGGTGTATCTGAAAACAAAGAAAATGACG
>CEAB01074357.1_pt1 | contig 10922 bp, 9 predicted proteins | sample 557651 | NCBI WGS metagenome assembly CEAB01 (sample SAMEA3182046, study PRJEB8094) | gut metagenome | biome: human; feature: gut; material: Stool; isolation source: human stools | place: Canada | collected 2011-11-15
CGCTGCCGTTTTTCAGCTACGGCGGCACGGCACTTTTGATGCAGATGGCGGAAATGGGGATAGTGCTGAGCATTTCGAGAGACATACCCGCAGGATACCGCGGGTGACGGAGGGTAAGATATGAGAATAGTATTTGCCTGCGGCGGCACTGCCGGGCATATAAATCCGGCGCTTGCAGTTGCGGGGCGAATAAAAGAGCTTATGCCGGACAGCGAATTTCTGTTCATAGGCGCAAAGGGTCAGATGGAAACAGACCTCGTCCCTCGCGCGGGCTATAAGATCGAAACCGTGAGGGTCAGGGCATTGAGCCGCGAAAAAACTCTCGGCGGACTTTTCCACAACATAAGCGCGGCGTGGCATCTTGTGCGCTCGACCATAATCGCAAAAAAGATCATAAAGAGATTTAAGCCCGATGTTGTCGTCGGCACGGGCGGCTACGTATGCTTTCCTGTTTTAAAGGCTGCCTCGCTGCTCGGAATACCCACGGCCGTGCACGAGAGCAACGCCGTTCCGGGGCTTACCACCAAAATGCTCTCCGGCATTGTCGATACGATAATGCTCGGCTTTGAGGACAGCAGGAAATACTATAAAAATCCCGAAAAAACCGTCGTCACAGGCACACCCGTGCGCGGTGAGTTTGCACGATATACAAAAAATGCGGCAAAGGCGGAGCTCGGTATACCGATGGATAAGCCGCTTGTGGTCTCGGTATGGGGCTCGCTCGGAGCGGCTAATATGAACGCCGTTATGTGCGGCTTTATTAAGCTTGCCGGCAAGGACCCCGGCTTCACACTTATTCATTCCGCGGGCAGCGAGGGCTATGAGGAAATGGTGACTCAGCTTCGCAAAACCGCGCCCGATTACGAGAAAAACGGCATGGATGTCAGAGAATATATCTACGATATGCCCCGCGTGATGGCAGCGGCAGATCTTGTGCTTTGCCGAGCTGGAGCCTCGACCATATCCGAGCTTACATATATGCATAAGCCCACGATATTCGTCCCGTCGCCGTTCGTGACGAATAATCATCAGTTTAAAAACGCCAAGGTGGTTGAGGACGCGGGCGGCGCACTTATCTTCGAGGAGGGCTGGTTTGAGCCGAAGGAGCTGCTTGAGGCAGTAAAGAAGATACTTTCCTCCGAGACCGAGCGCGAAAAAATGTCCGCTGCCATGGAAAGGCTTGCAATGCCGGAAGCGACCGATATGATATGCGACAGGATATTCTCCCTGTGCGAAAGTAAATAACACAAACAGACCTCGCGGCATAGAATGGCATGATCTAAGTTCTTTCTGCGAGGTTTTTTTATGGCAATATGGCATATTAACGGAGGAAATCGCCTTGAGGGCGCTTGCTTTGTACAGGGCTCGAAAAATGCGGTCCTGCCGATTTTGGCGGCCTCGATCGTATTCCCGACAGAAACGGAGCTGATGAACGTGCCGTGCCTGAGCGACGTTGAGGCTTCGCTGAGCATTTTGCGGCAGCTCGGCTGCACCGCCGTGCGGGAGGATAACGATGTTTACATAGACTCGCGCAGCATAAGCTCAAATGTTATCCCGCGCAGCATGATGGAATGTATGCGATCATCGGTGCTGTTCATGGGAGCGCTGCTTGCGCGCTGCGGCGAGGTGCACCTCACGGCGCCGGGCGGCTGTAAGCTCGGAGCGAGACCGATTGATATGCATATATCCGCAATGAAGGCACTCGGCGCGGAGGTAAAAGAATGCGGCTGCGAGATAGTTTGCAGGGCGCATAGGCTCAAGGGAGCGAGGATAGCTCTGCCGTATCCGAGCGTCGGCGCGACCGAAAACGCGATGCTTGCAGCCTGCGCCGCCGAGGGCGAGACCGTCATAACCGGAGCTGCGCGCGAGCCGGAGATAGAGGATCTTCAGGAATACCTGCGCAAGGCAGGGGCGTATGTGTCGGGTGCGGGCACGGCTGATATCACGATCTCGGGCTTTGATGCCGACAGTCATATCGGCCACAGGATAATGCCTGACAGAATAGCGGCGGCAACCTTTTTGTGCGCAGCCGCGGCGGCAGGCGGCGATATTGAGCTGCGCGGCGTTGATTTCAGACATTTTTACCGTTTACAGCACTTCCTAAAACAGGCCGGATGTGATATAATAGCCTCCAACCGCAGCTTGCGGCTTATTTCTGACGGTAAGCTCGGCAGCGTCGGCAGAGTGGAAACGGGGCCGTACCCCGAATTTCCGACCGATATGCAGCCGCTTCTCATGGCGGCTCTGCTCAAAGCATCAGGCAAAACGGATTTCGTCGAGAATGTGTTTGACTCGCGCTTCGGGCATACAAGGGAGCTTGCCCGCTTCGGAGCGGATATTTCCGTTGAGGGCAGATGCGCCGAGGTTTGGGGCGTGCGAGAGCTCACGGGTGCCGTTGTGAACGCGGGCGATCTGCGCGGTGCGGCGGCAATGGTAATAGCGGCGCTGTCTGCCGAGGGGCAAAGCCTCGTAGTTGACAGCGGGCACATCATGCGAGGCTACGAGCATTTCGACCAGAGGCTTCGGTATCTCGGAGCAGATATATTTTTGGAGTTGTAATATGTCCAATACTAATGATTATTACAAAAAACGCGAAGACCCGGATAGACCGAGGGTGAATGGGCAGGTCAACGGTCCGCTGACCTTTTTCCTCGTTATCGTGGCGATAATCTTCATCATGAGCCTTTTCTTCAAGGTCACGAAAATCGAGGTCAGGGGCAACTCGCGCTACTCGGCGGAGGAGATAATAAGGGCGTCCGGCATCGAAGACGGAGATAACCTGTTTTTTATTAACGGGATCGCTGCCGGAAGCCGAATCACGGTTAAGCTGCCGTATGTTGACTCTGTGCAGATAAGCAGAGGTCTGCCGAATCTCGTTATAATCGAGGTGGAAGAGAGTAACGCGACCGCATGCATCCATGTGGGCACGGAGCTGTGGAGCATAAGCAGCAGCGGAAAGTTTCTCGGCAGCATCAGCGAATCGGACAGTGCGCATCTTGCCCTTGTAAGCGGGCTGAGCGTGAGCGAGGCCGCCGTCGGTGATCAGATAACGGTAGGTGAGGGCGAGCGCGAAAAGCTTTCGTACCTGCTTGATATTCTGTATCAGGTCCAGGCACGCGAGCTTGTAGATAAGATCACGGCAATTGACGTTTCCGATGCTGCAAACCCGACCTTCGAGTACGATAACCGTTTTCTCGTGAAGCTCGGAGCGAATGATAACACCGAATATAAATTCGGAAAGCTCCTGTCTGCGGTCTCTCAGCTTTCTGCCGATGACTCCGGAACGCTTGACGTTTCGACAGGTGAAAAGGTCATTTTCAATCCGAATTAATACTTTATTTACAAAGCGGTATAAAAATCTATTGACCTATCATCGAAAAAGTTATAATATGTTACATATCGCGAAAAATGATCGTGGAGGATGCCGCGTCTTCTAAATAACTGTACTGGAGGAAATAAAATGGATTTCAAAGCCGAAGTAGGCCCTGAAAATGTCGTTACTATAAAAGTAGTTGGTATCGGCGGTGCCGGTAATAATGTCGTTAACAGAATGGTCAAGTCGGGAACTCAGGGCGTTGAGTTTATCGCTGTCAACACCGATAAGCAGGCTCTTGCCGTTTCCAATGCCGATCAGAAGATCCAGATCGGCGAGAAGCTTACTCACGGTCAGGGCGCAGGCTCCGATCCCGAGATCGGCAAGAAGAGCGCCGAGGAGAGCCGCAATAATATCGCAAAGGCCGTTGAGGATGCCGACATGGTGTTCATCACCGCGGGCATGGGCGGCGGCACCGGTACCGGCGCAGCTCCCACCGTTGCGGATATTGCACGCGAGGCAGGCATACTGACCGTCGGCGTCGTGACCAAGCCCTTCAAGTTTGAGGGTAAGCGCCGCATGGATCAGGCAAACGAGGGCATCAAGGAGATGCTGGGCAAGGTCGATTCTCTGCTCATAATCCCCAACGACCGCCTTAAGTATGCAACCGACCAGAAGGTCACCCTCGCAAACGCGTTTGAAATTGCCGACGATGTCCTTCGCCAGGCCGTCACTAGCATTTCCGACCTTATTAAAAACACCGGCTTCATTAACCTCGACTTTGCAGATGTCACCTGCATCATGAAAAACGCTGGCTTTGCCCACATGGGCGTCGGCCGCGCGGCAGGCAAGGGCAAGGCAGAGGACGCAGCGCGCATGGCAGTTGCAAGCCCGCTCATGGAGACCTCCATCAACGGCGCACACGGCGTGCTCATAAATATCACCGGCTCCGAGGACATGGGTCTTGAGGACGTCGAGGCAGCCGCAAACCTCGTTCAGGAGGCAGCACACCCCGATGCAAACATCATCTTCGGTGCAACCTTCGACGAGTCCATGCAGGACGAGATCCGCGTCACCGTCATTGCTACCGGCTTTGAGGAAGCTCCCACCGCTAAGCAGAGCGCACAGCCCGCAGCAAAGAAGGCAGAGCCAGTCTTTGAGAAGCAGGGTATGTACACCGCAGCCTCCGAGAAGGCAACCGAAAAGAAGGCAGACGAGCCTGCTCCCAAGGCACCCGGCGAGGAAGATCCGTTTGACAGCATTTTTAAGATTTTTAACGCCAACAACTAATTGAAATAACAAAAAACGAGGAGCCTGTGACTCCTCGTTTTTTCATGCCGAAATTTCAGTTAATGTACTTGTCGATCGCGGCGTTGAGCTCCTCGATAAATGCATTGTCGCCGGTCTCAACGGCGTCGGTTATGCAGTGCTCAAGGTGATCCTTGAGAATGACGCGCGCGGTGCTGTTGAGTGCGGAGCGAACTGCGGCGAGCTGAATGAGAACGTCGGTGCAGTCGCGCTCGTCCTCGACCATGCGCTTTACCGATTCAAGATGGCCGATGGCGCGTGCGAGCCGGTTTATGACCGCTTTGCTCTGCGTGTGGGAGTGAGAGTGGTTGTGGTGCGGGTGCTCATGCTCCTCGTGCTCCGTTATATCTTTACAAGGGGCTTTCTCATGACAGTGGATTATGCCGTCGCCGTGGTCATGATAAAAGCCGTCGTCAGGTCTGTGCATACTGTGCCTCCGAAAAAATAATATGCATATATAATACTCGAACGGCGGCAAAAAATCAATAGCGTCAATACACCGGAGCCAAATGACTCCGGTGTTTGCTGTGTGGTCTTATTTGCTTATCTTGCCGGCGGTGGCCTTAATTGCCTTTATCGCAATTTTGCCGCCGCGCTTTGCCATGCCCGCGATGATGTGCGGCGCGAGCTTTTCGACTCTGGGTGAAACGAATTCATCGACCCAAACGAGCTTGATGGCGTCGAACTTGCACTTTGTCGTGCATATTCCGCAGCCGACGCAGCGATACTCGTCAAGAACGACGGCGCCGCAGCCGAGGCAGCGCTCGGTCTCCGCCTTCATCTGCTCCTCCGTGAACGTTCCGCGCAGATCCTTCATAGTCTTTTTCGCCTTCTCGGCTCCCTCATTTGCGGCCTTCTGACGCGGCGTTGCGTCATATCCGCCGAGAGCGACTGCCGCGCGGCTCTTATCGAGCGAGGTGAAGACGCGTCTGTCGCGGCCGAGATTCTGAGTCTGACCGGGGTGGACGTATCTGTGGATGGAGACAGCGCCCTCTTTGCCTGCCGCGATCGCGTGGATAATAAACGACGGTCCGGTAACGACGTCGCCGCCGGCAAAGACGTCGGGCTCGCCGGTCTGATACGACAGCTCATCGACCTTGACGCAACCCTTCTTGTCGAGCTTCATTTCGCCGAGCTCGATGCCGCTCCAATCGATATGCTGACCGATAGCGCCGATGACGTTGTCGACCTCGATCGTCTCAAATTCTCCGGTGCCGACAGGGGAGCGGCGTCCGCTTGCATCGGGCTCGCCGAGCTTCATGATTTCGAGCTTGAGCGCCTTGACGGCACCGTTTTCGCCGATGATCTCGACAGGTGCGCGCAGAAGCATCAGCTTTACGCCCTCATTCAGAGCGTCTTCGACTTCCTCATCGTCAGCCTTGAGCTCATCGCGTCCGCGGCGATATACGAGCATGACGTTCTCGGCACCGAGCCTGACTGCCGTTCTCGCAACGTCAACGGATACGTTGCCGCCGCCTATGACAGCAACGCTGCTGCCGATTTTCGGTGCCTTGCCGGTGAGCGAGGCACGAAGGAAGTCGATGCCGCCGTACACACCGTCAAGCTCCTCGCCGGGAATGCCGATGGGGGAGCTCGTCTGAGCGCCGATTGCCATATAAAACGCCTTGTAGCCCTGAGAGCGCAGCTCGTCGAGGGTGACGTCCTTGCCGACCTCAACACCTGTTTTGAACTCAACGCCGAGCTCGCGCAGGACCTCAATCTCGGAGAAAACAACGTCCTTTTCGAGCCTGAACGTCGGTATGCCCATGGTCATCATGCCGCCGAGAGTGTCCTCTTTTTCAAACACCGTGACGGGGTAGCCCTTAACGGCGAGATAGTACGCACAGCTGAGTCCGGCGGGACCTGCGCCGATGACGGCTATCTTCTGCGGATACATTTTGCCGATCTGGTTGAGCATCTTCGGCACGAAGCGATGCTCTGCCTTCATATCCTGCTCGGCGATGAATTTCTTAATATCGTCAATTGCGATGGGGTCGTCAATATCGCCGCGTGTGCAGGCGTCCTCACAGAATTTGGGACATACGCGTCCGCAGATGGCGGGGAAGGGATTCTCCTTCTTGATAAGCTCAAGTGCGTCCTGATATTTGCCCATTGCCGCGAGCTTTATGTAGCCCTGAACCGCAATGTGCGCGGGGCAGTTGGTCTTGCACGGCGCGGTGCCGGTCTCGACGACGTCCTCGCGGTTTTCGCGCCAGTCGATATTCCAGTGCTCGCTCGTCCAGATCTTGTCATCGGGCGTCTCGGACTGTCTTATCTTCAGCGGCTCGGTCGAGCACAGCTTCTGACCGAGGCGCAGAGCGTTCATCTGGCAGTTTTCAACACATTGTCCGCACGCAACGCACTTATCCTTATCGACCTGTGCGCGGTAGTTTGATTTCATAACCGTGGGATCGTTAAACAGTCGGCCGCCGCGAAGCGACAGGCAGGAGCATTCGCAGCAGTTGCAGATACCTGATACCTCGCCCGTGCCGTCGGTGTTCGACAGCTCGTGGATAAGACCGTTATCCTCGGCGCGCTGCAATATCTCATATGCCTCTTCCTTGGTTATCTCGCGTCCGTGACCGGTTTTGACGTGGAAGTCGGCAGCCTTGTTGAGCATGATGCACATATCCTCTTCAAGGTGTCCGCAGCCCTCGCCCATGATCCTGCGGGTGCGGCGGCAGGAGCAGTCGGTAACGACGATCTTCCACGCGCCTTCTATGTATCTGCTCAGCTGATCCGAGGACACGGCCTGACGGTTGAGGTCAATGGCCTTCTGTACGGGAATAACGCGCATAACGCCCATGCCGCGCGGGAGGTTAGGCGTCATAAGCTTCATGTTTCTTAGTGTGTACTCATCAAAGCAGCGCGCTATCTCAGGGTGCGCCTCTACCTGCGCCTTATTGCCGACCATCATTTCCATTATGCCCGGTACCCAGCAGGGCATATAGTAATATTCGATGCCGTCGGCGGGGTCAGTGTAAAAGACAATGACGCCCTCGTCGCCGAGCTCCCAAAGGAGCTTTTTCGTCACATCCAGCGGCTTGCCGCATTTCTTTGCGATCTCCTCGAGAGTAAGCGCCTGACGCACCTTACACGCAAGTGCAACATCGGCCTGTTCGTCCGTCACGACCTCGTTGAGTATCCTGTACTCCGGATCTGACGGCACATTCGGGATTCCGGTTCGAGCCTCTAAAGTGATCTTGTTGGCAAGCGCAAGGATTTTAGGTCTGAATGCCATATTGTTTCCCCTTTCTTTTACTTTTTGATTCCGATGTATAAACAATTCTGATAACAGAATATCACTTTTCGCAAAAATGTCAACAATTAGCGCTGCAAGTGTTCGGAATTTATATAATTTGTACAGGCAATGTTTTAATATACTCTTTTTGAGGTGATTTTATGCTTGGAACAACGCTTGCGATGCTGCTCGGCGGCATGCTGCTGATGCTCAGAATAAGTCCCGGAGGCTCGTTTCCGAGCCCGCTCTCGGTGCAGGAGGAGCAAAAATATCTGCTTATGTGGCAGGAGGGAGACGTGCAGGCGAGAAATATCCTCGTCGAGCACAATCTGCGCCTTGTCGCGCACATAATCAAGAAATATTATACGCAGACGAATGATATAGAAGACCTCATATCCATCGGTACCATCGGGCTTATCAAGGGAATAAACACATATAAGCCCGATAAAGGCGTCCGCCTCGCAACTTATGCAAGCCGCTGTTGCGAGAATGAGATACTGATGTATTTTCGCAGTCAGAAGAAAACCATGGGGGATGTGAGCCTTTCCGATGTTATCGAAACGGACGGAGAGGGAAACAGCCTGTCATTTATGGACGTTCTTGCGCAGGATGATGAAATGAGCGAGCGCATCGGAGAGCTTGAGCTGTGCGGCAGCCTTCGAGGACTTGTAGGCAGTGTACTCAGCGAGCGCGAGGGCAAAATTATAACGCTGCGCTACGGACTTAACGGCAAAGCACCGTTGACGCAGCGCGAGGCGGCAAAGGTATGCGGGATAAGCCGCTCTTACGTCAGCCGCATCGAGAAAAAGGCGCTCGAAAAGCTCCGTGCCGCGCTTGAAGGCGGCGGTACAGACAAATAAAGACACTCTTGTATATGCCGACGCTTTGTGTTACAATAACATGAAACTCAAAAAGGAGGTGGGCAAGATGCGCGTCAAAAAAACGGTGTGGACATTTTTCATGATAATAATGGCGGCAATGCTCGTCCTCATTGTCAACTCCCGCATCCAGCTCACGTCCGAGATTGTTGTCGGCGGCGCGGACGGAGTATTCGTCAAAACAAACGAACTTGAAAACGCAATGCAGGGTTACACGAGCTCAAACGAGGCGTCTGCAAATAAATATGACGATCTTGAATTTCCGACCGTCAAGATAAGCGATTGGCAGTATATACTTATTAATAAAGACAACGCGCTCAAGGCATATACACCCAATCTCAAAAAATTCTACGGAACTCCCGTTGACAAGCGCATTATTAACGCGCTGACCGAGCTCGTATCCGCCGCAAAGGAAGCAGGCTACGATCCGTATATTGCGGCAGGCTATGTTTCGTATGCATCGCAGCAGCAGATGTTTAACGAAAAAGCCTCCGAGCTGTCCAAAAGCGGCGCTTATACATACGAGCAAGCGCAGAAGATAACCGAGGAGCTGGTTGCAAAGCCCGGTACGAGCGATCATCAGACGGGGCTTGCCATCGACATTATGGATATGAAGTACGAGGTGCTTGATTATTCCAAGATGAATGCCGAGTTTTTCGCGTGGCTTGACGAAAACTGCGCGAAGTACGGCTTTATTAAGCGCTATCCGAGCAACAAAAAGACCATTACCGGATGGGATGAACCGTGGCATTACCGCTATGTAGGCAAGGATGCGGCGGAGTTTATTACGGAAAACGGTCTTTGCTTAGAAGAATTTGTCGCGCACTATGCATAACGCCCTCCGAGGGACAACAATTTGTGTGCGGCAAAGCAAAAAATGCTTGCAATAACGATATATAGGTGTTATTATATGATTGTTAGTAAGTAAGTTCTCAAGAGTGGGTCAAAGCCCACTCTTTTTGTTGAGCATTTTCCCAAAAGTAAAATTGAGGAGAGGCATATGAGTAAGATCAGTGAAAAAGTCGAAGCGCTTGCAAAGCCTGTCGTTGAGGCGGCCGGATGCGAGCTGTGGTCGGTAGAATATATAAAGGAAGCGGGAACGTGGTATCTGCGCGTTTTCATCGATAAGGAGGGCGGCGTCGGAATTGCCGATTGCGAGGCCGTGAGCCGTGCGCTCGACCCCATTCTTGACGAGACCGATCCCATCCCGGACAGCTATGTGTTCGAGGTCGGCTCCGCAGGAGCCGAGCGTGAGCTCAAGCGTCCGTCGGATTTCGAGAAATTCATGGGCAGCGATGTTGAGGTCAAGCTCTATCAGCCCGTTAACGGCAAAAAGACCGTAACCGGAAAGCTCGAGGGCTATGATAACGGCGCCGTCACGGTGTCCGGTACGGAGTTTAAAAAGGAACAAGTCGCGCAGGTCAAGCTGCACGTAAGCATATAAAAAGAAGAGGTATATTGAAATGAATGCTGAATTTTTCTCTGCAATAGAAGATCTTGAAAAAGAAAAGGGAATTCCCAGAGAGTATATGTACGACAAAATTAAGCAGGCGATGCTTGCCGCCTTCCGCCGCGATAACCCCGAGTGTGCGGATAATGTCGACATTTTGCTTGATGAGAGCAGAAAGCGCATTGAAATGTACGTCGATAAGGTCGTGGTCGAGCAGGTCGAGGACCCCAATCTTGAGATCGACCCCGAGTCCGCGAAGAAGATCTCCAAGCGCGCAAAGGTCGGTGACACCGTTAAAATTCCCGTCGAGACCAAGAAGTTCGGCCGCATTGCCGCTCAGGCAGCAAAGCAGGTCATCATTCAGGGCATCCGCGAGGCAGAGCGCGGCATCGTGTACGAGGAGTTCACCTCCAAGGAGCACGAGATACTCACAGGTATCGTATCGCGCATCGAGCCGCGCACCGGAAGCGTTTCCATCCGCATAAGCTCCAACAGTGAGTACACCGAGGCGATGCTCGCTCCCAATGAGAGAATCAAGACCGAGCCCCTCACGGAGGGCGACCGCATCAAGGTCTATGTCGTCGAGGTCAGGAATTCCACCAAGGGCCCGCAGGTGCTCATTAGCCGTACCCACCCCGGTCTTGTAAAGCGCCTGTTTGAGCTTGAAGTCCCCGAAATATTCGACGGCACCGTCGAAATAAAGTCCATCGCCCGCGAGGCCGGCAGCCGCAC
>CEAB01074360.1_pt1 | contig 10911 bp, 10 predicted proteins | sample 557651 | NCBI WGS metagenome assembly CEAB01 (sample SAMEA3182046, study PRJEB8094) | gut metagenome | biome: human; feature: gut; material: Stool; isolation source: human stools | place: Canada | collected 2011-11-15
CCGGCATTGCCGGTGGTTTTCTTTATACAAAAAAGAGACAGCCGCTTAACGCGACTGTCTCTTTTGCTGCATAACTGGGCCGGGTGCACGATGGACAGCTACCAGGAAAGCGGTGCTTCCATAAAGCTCGTGTTGGAGCCTTTTCATGAGAAGGTTACTTTTTCGGCGCAGCGCAGGACATTCGTTCCAGAATGCTCGGCTCCAGAATCACATCGATTTGCTTTACGTTGTTATTGATCAGATCAATCATGATTTTTGCCGCTTTTTCTCCGATTTCCGAGGCGTACTGTGCAACTGTTGTCAGCGGCGGATAGGTGCTCATGGAAATCGGAGAGCCGCTAAAGCCGATGATGGACAGATCATCCGGGATCCTGATTTTGTTTTCATGCGCAAAGCGATACGCGCCGATTGCAATCTGATCGCCGGAAAAGAAAATAGCAGTGGGAGCTTGGCTGTACTGCTGAAATTGACTCATCGCCTGATATCCGCCCATGAAATCCGGTGAAACCATAATCTGAAACTGTTCCGGACAAGACAGAGCATGTTCCTGCATGGCGCGCAAATACCCCTGCCGCTTATAGTAATTGGTTGTCATGGAAAGCGGGCCATGCACGAAACCAATACGGGTATGGCCGAGGTTAATCAAATACTGCGTGGCAAGGTATGCGCCGTGTTCTTCGTCAGTCATAACGTGCGAAACATTCTTCAGATCCAGATAATCGCTCATCACAACAGGCGTCCGCAGTGCAATTTGATTCAGCAGCTCATTGTTTGCAGATTGCCGCTTGCGGCTGCCCAAAAGAAACAGCCCTTCTACGCGGCGTGTGAGCATCATCTGAAGATAATCATGTTCTTTCTGGTCATCTGCGTTTGTAATGGCAATCAGGGAATTATATCCAAACTCGCTTGTCTTTTGCAGAAACGTGTTGATGACGGCCGGCGAGTATGTGTTGCTGACGTCCGGCAAAAGGATCCCTATGACGTGCGTGCTTTTTGTCACCAAGTCGCGTGCGTTTGCATTTGGCGTATAGTTCAAGGCTTCGATTGCATGCAGCACGCGCTCACGGCGTTCCGCAGAAACAGATTCCGGGGAATTCAGCACTCTTGAAACAGTCGCTGTTGATACATTTGCAACTTTTGCAATGTCAGTAATTGTTGCCACACTGCGCCCCTCCTTTTATGATATGTGCAGGTTCATTGTGTTTATAATATCACATTTATGACATTAAAATCAATAGACTTTTTATATTTACGAAAACGGTTTCTAAATGGAGCATTATGCACAACATATAATTTTCGACAACAATTTTGTCCAAATCTGACGATTGACGCGATAATTCAGATAATATAAAATTACTTTTGTAAACTGTATGGCAGAAATGAAATTCTTTATAGTCTAAGATGTAAGCGATTACATGTCAAAAAGTACGGTTTGCAGTTTCATTTCATTTTGGAGGGGAAGGAGCCTAAATTGGACGCGGAATATAAATTACGATTCGACGGGATCACAAAAGTGTTCCCTGGAGTAATGGCGCTGGATGATGTCAGCTTTGGCATCAAAAAAGGAACCGTCCATGTTGTGATGGGTGAAAATGGCGCCGGAAAATCTACGCTTATGAAAATCATCAACGGCACGCAGGAAGCGACTGCAGGAACGATGTATTTGGATGGAAAACCCGTTTCTTTCCACTCTGTTCAGGAGGCGGAACAGCACGGTATCGGCATGATCTATCAGGAGTTATCTTATATTCCGGATATGACGATTGAAAAATATATCATGCTGTGCCGGGAAAAGCGTGCCGCTTTGCCGGGGTTTATCAATTGGAAAAAGACCTATGAGGAAGCAAAGGCGCTGCTGAAACGGGAAGGCCTTGACTATGATCCGCAGCTGACCATGCGTCAGATTTCCATCTCGGATATCCAGATCCTCGAAATTACAAAATGTGTTTCCAAGGAAAACATTGATGTTCTGATTATGGACGAGCCAACCTCGGCAATTTCGACCAAGGAAGTCAAGCGACTGTTTGAAAAAATCAGAATGCTCAAAGAAAAAGGCATTACCATTATTTATATCTCTCACAAAATGGACGAGATTTTCCAGATTGCGGATTATATCACGGTGATGCGCGACGGGCATCACATCCATACCGGTCCGAAAGAAGAATATACCTACGAAAGCATGGTAACGATGATGGTTGGTCGGAAAGTTGACGGCATTTATCCGAAAACACCGATCGCGCTTGGAGAAGACGTTCTGCAGGTGAAGAATCTAAGTACCAAATACACGAATGTCAGCGACGTGAGCTTCCATGTGAGAAAGGGTGAGATCCTGGGTCTTGCCGGTTTGATCGGCGCCGGACGCACGGAAACAGTGCGCGCGCTCTGCGGTATGGACGAACTGGAAAGCGGAAAGATTTTGCTGGAGGGCAAGGAAATCAAAATCCGCTCTGTCTCCGATGCCAGAAAATTCGGCATCGCGATGGCTACAGAGGATCGCCGGCGTTTCGGTATGGTTGGGTGCAGAAGCATCCGTGAAAACATTGCACTGCCAAATCTGCGCGCGAAACTGAGCATCGGTCCGTTTGTGAACCGAAGCAAGGAACGGAGTCTTGTTCAGGAATATTATGACCGCCTGAAAATCAAAGCACCCAATATGAATGTACTTGCACAGACGCTCAGCGGCGGTAATCAGCAAAAGGTGGTTCTGGCAAAATGGCTGCTTGCAAACCCGAAGATCCTGATTCTGGACGAACCGACACGAGGAATCGACATCGGAGCCAAGCATGAAATCTATTGCATCATGGAAGAAATGGTCCAGAATGGAATTTCCATCATTCTGATTTCTTCTGAACTGCCGGAATTTATTGCGATGTGCGACCGCTGCTACACGATGTACGGTGGAAAGATCAACGGAGAACTGGCCGGCAGTGAAATGACGCAGGAGGCCATTATGATGAAATGCGCGGGAGGTATCTGATATGGATGGAGCAAAGTCTGGAAAAGTTAAGCACATATACAATGAAATCGTTCGGAAGTACGGAATTTTCCTGATTCTTCTTGTCGTTATTGTGATCGGCTCACTGTTAAGTAAAGTATTTTTGACGACAAAGAATATGATGAACGTATTCCGTCAGATCTCTGTAACCGGTATTCTGGCGTTTGCAGAGACAATTCTGATCATTGGCGGAAATGTTGACCTCTCGCTTGGATCGCAGGTCGCGCTGGCCGGTATGATATCCATCAATACATATCTTACAACCGGTTCCTATATTCTGGCTTTTGCCATCGCCATTCTGGTATGTGTCGTCTGTTCCGTATTTAATGCGTTTACGATCACAAAGCTTCGCATGCCTGGATTCGTCGCAACCATGTCCATGGATTTCATTGCAAGAGGCGCCGTCTATGTCTACTGCAACGGCACACCGATTTATCAGATCGGTGATTATGGCAAGGTCAGCTCCACTTATGTTCTGAATGTTATTCCGCTTCCGGTCGTATTTCTGCTGCTTGTGACTGTGATTGCCGGCATCATTCTCAGCCGAACCTGTCTTGGCCGTGACATTTACGCCGTTGGCGGCAACGCAGAGGCCGCTTTTGCATCAGGTATCAGCACAATCCGAACCAAGTTCAAAATGTTTGCAATTTCCGGTATTTTTACCGGCATTGCAGCTGTCATTCAGATGGCGCGACTGAACACCGGTATGCCGGACACGGCGGAAGGATATCATGGAGACGCGATTGCCGCGGCCGTTATCGGCGGCGCAAGCTTTACCGGCGGCGCAGGTTCTGCGGCCGGCACGCTGGTCGGCGCACTGATCGTCGGCTTTATCTCAAACATTTTGAATCTGAAGGGCGTTTCTGCAAATATTCAGCAGATCGTCAAGGGCGTGTTGATTATTGTCGCCGTATCGGCTGATATTGCCGGCAAAAACAAGAAGATCAAACTTGCTGCACGCAACAAGAAGGAAGGTTAAACCAAGTTACGTCCTTTATGGGGAAAAGCCCCGTTATGGATAAAAAAAGTTAGGAGGATTACTAATGAAAAAGATCACCGCTCTATTGCTTGCCGTCCTTATGCTGATCGGCCTGCTTGGCTGCTCGAATGGCACAGCTTCCTCGCAGGAAACCGCTTCTGCAGCGGAAAGCAAAACCGAAGAAGCTGCCCCGGCAGCAGAAAATGACGGCGCTGCAGACGAAACTGCGTCCAGCGATTATCATGAGGCAACTGCAAAGATTATGATCATTGGCAAAAACTCGACGGATCCTTTTACCAACTGGCTGCTGACTGCGGCGCAGAAGACAATTGATGCAGAATACCCGAACGTATCTTATATCACGACCAGCCTGGAAAATGACCCTTCTCAGATCGTGACACTTCTGGATCAGGCTGCACTTGACGGCTATGACGGCGTTCTCATTCAGAAGGGCTCCAACAGCATTAACTCAGACGCATGGTACCAGAGCGCGACAGAGCAGGGGCTTAAAATCACTGCAATCAACGCTTATGCCAACGACGGCGTATCCAGTGCAAGCTATGCGGACGATACGGGTATGGCTCGAACCATTGCGGAGTATATGGTCGAAAAACTTCCGGAAAATGCGCAGGTCGTCTTCTTCAAAGGTCCGGACGGCAACCAGGCTGCAATGGACCGTGTGGTCGCTTACCGGACTTACCTGTTTGAAGCACGTCCCGATGTGAAGATTCTCGCGGAAGACTTCGTGGAAGGCTGGACAAAAGAAAATGCTCTGGCTTTGATGGAAGACTGGATCCAGAACTTTGACACCATTGACGGCGTCATTTCCGTGAATGATACCATGGCTCTGGCAGGTCTCGATGCGCTGAAGAACGCAGGTTACGATATTTCGAACGTCTACTCCTGCGGCATCGACGGTTTGGCGGACGGCTGCCTGTCGATTCAGAACGGTGAGCTGACTGCATCGGTTTTGCAGAATGCTGATGTCATGTCCGAAGAAGGCGTTCGTCTTCTGATGGAAATGATCAACGGAAATATCGACCATGACGAATACATCGTTGACGGCGTTCTGATTACGGCCGACAACGTGGAAGAAATGATCGATATGCACCGTGCAAACGGCATCATCAAGTAAACGTTATTGACACTCTGGCAGGATGCGTTCTTGCGGCCAGAAAAACTAGGAGGAGAAATACGGCATGAAAATTGCAATCGGATCGGACGCAGCGGGTTTTGAACTCAAGGAATTCATCTCTGCAAAGCTGCAGGAGGCGGGACATACGGTGACCGACCTCGGCACGAGAGACAAGGCAGACGAAGTGAAATATATGTACGCAGCAGACCGCGTTGCCAAGGCAGTGCAGTCCGGCGAGGCAGAACGCGGCATGGTGTTCTGCGGGACCGGCATGGGCGTGAGTATTTGCGCAAACAAGCACAAAGGCGTCTATTGCGCGGTCGTGGAAAGCCAGTGGGCTGCGTATAACGCGCGCTTCATCAATAATGCAAACGTTCTTGCGATGGGCGAACGGATCATTGCGCCAGTCATGGCATGGGATATTGCACAGACGTTTTTGAACACAGAGTTCCATCAGGGAGCGAACGAAACGCGCAGTGCCATCCTTGGCAGCCTGTTTGATTGCCTCCAGAAGGCAGAAGAAGACTGGTTCTGAGCAAACCGCAGAGGAGAGCTATATGGAAAACTATGGAGCTTATCTGACGGAGCTTGAACAGATCGAAGTACGCACACTCCCTGTGCCGGGTACCGGCACAGGAGAGGCGCTGATTGAAGTTGACTACTGCGGTATCTGCGGCTCTGATCTGCACTATTATCTAGAAGGTAAAATCGGAAACCTCCCCAAAGCGCCGTTCCCATACATTCTTGGCCATGAATGCGCGGGTACTGTATTGGAAGTCGGCGAAAACAGCAAGGGCATCCGCGTTGGGGACCGCGTCTGTATAGAACCTGCGGTTCCCTGCGGACAATGCCATCACTGCCTGTCGGGCCGCTATAATCTCTGCACACACAGCTATTTTATCTCCACACCGCCGGCGAATGGCGCAATGCAGCGTTATCTGACGTTCCCGGTGCGGATGATGCACAAGCTTCCGGACAACGTATCCACACTGGAAGGTGCGCTGATGGAGCCATTGGCAGTCGGTGCGTTTGCAGTGAAAAAAGGTGCGCCGCAGCCAACGGATACCGTGGTCATCCTCGGTATGGGCTGCATTGGAATGGTAACAATGCTCTGCTGCCTGGAACGCGGTGTAAAACATGTCATTGTATCCGATCTTTGTCAGAACCGGCTCGATCTGGCCAGGCAGCTCGGCGCAACCACTACGATCAACGCAGGCAGTGAAAATGTTCTGGAACGAGTGGCGGAAATTACGAACGGCGTTGGCGCTGATCTTGTCTTTGAAACGGCCGGAAGTCCCTATACGGCAGCGCAGACAAGCAGTCTCGTCTGCCGCGGCGGACGAATCGTTATGGTAGGCAATATCATCAGGGAAGTCCCTTACAGTTTCCGGAACATCTATCTGAAAGAAGCAACCATCTACAGCGTGTTCCGCTACTGCGACTGCTTCCCGTATGCCATCGATGCAGTTTCGCGCGGCCGGATCGATATCCGGAAGATCGCAACGGATATCTTTCCTTATACACAGGCGGCGGAAGCATTCCGGAAGGCAGCGCATGACAAGGATCATGTTATAAAAGCCGTGGTGGATCTGCGGCCAAATTCCGGGGAGGACTAAAATGCGGGTCAAGTACAATCTTAATACAAAAATTACATTTCAGGTCACCGGGCCTTTTGATCGCGGAGCGGCGGCCATGCTGCACAATGCGATGTATGAGTATGCGCATATCAACGCAGTCGATCTGCACGTCAGCGCAGAAAAAGGCGGCCTGAAACCGATCGTTGACGCTGTGCGCGGCCTGGGTGCCATCGGCTTCTATCTTGGTGAGCCGCACAAATCGGATATTATTGAATTTCTCGACGAGGTCGATCCAATCAGCGAAGCCTTTCACTGCGTAAACACGGTCATTCATCGGGACGGAAAGCTGTACGGTATCGGCATGGACGGCATTGGTATGGCCATGGCTATTGAGCAGGCGTTCGGACCGGTTCAGGGAAAGCGCGTGCTTGTTATTGGCGCAGGTGCTGTCGGCGGTCTGATTCCGGCAGAGCTCTGCAAGCGCGGCGCAGCCAGCGTTGCCATTGCCAACCGCACGCCGGAGAAGGCAAACTATATTGCCAAAACATTGCAGGGGCATTTCGACGTGCCGACCAGCTATGGATCTCTGGACGACACGTTCCTGCGCGAGCAGGCGGCGCAGGCAGATGTTCTTGTGCAGTGTTCTTCTGTTGGAAACTACGCGCATCCGGAACTGAAATTTGAGTCTCTGGATTTTATCGACGCTCTGAAAGATGGCTGTGTGGTCGCAGATGTGAACTATCCAAGCACGCAGCTTCTTGAACGGGCAGCTGCACGTGGACTGAAGACGCTTTCCGGTGAGAGCATGATGTACTATCAGCAGCTTGCGGTCATTAAACTCCGCTTTGGAATCGAACTGCCGCTTGCCAGTATGCAGAATGCACGGGAAGCTGTTGCGACTGCTGTCGCGATGCGGCCTTACTACGACTACGATGAAGTGGCGGCGCAGCTGTAAGATCAATTCGGTTTGAAAAATAGGAGGCAACCATGCTGACGAAAGAAAAGAAACTGGAACTGGAGCGCTTTTCAAAGCAAATCCAGATGAAAACCATCGAGACCATTGCAAGCCTGGGTGTCGGTCATGTTGGCGGCGCGCTGTCGATTGCCGATTTGCTGGCTGTGCTTTACGGCAAGCAGATGAATGTCCGCCCGGAAGAGCCGCGCTGGGAAGACCGCGATTGGCTGGTTGTCTCTAAGGGACATGCAGGCCCGGCCGTTTACTCTGCGCTTGCGCTTCGCGGCTTTTTCCCGCTGGAGCAGCTCTACACGCTCAATCAGTCGGGCACCCACCTGCCGAGTCACTGCGACCGCAACCTTACCACCGGTATTGATATCACAACCGGTTCTCTCGGACAGGGCGCGTCGTCTGCCGCAGGTGTTGCGTTGGCGCTTCAAAAGGATAAAAAGGACAGCCGCGTATTTCTGATTCTTGGTGACGGTGAGATTCAGGAAGGACAGGTTTGGGAAATGGCGATGTTTGCAGCGCACTGGAAACTCTCAAATCTCATTGCATTCGTAGACAATAACCATCTGCAGATTGACGGCACGACAGACGAGGTCTGCTCCCTTGGAAACATTCGCGCAAAGTTTGAGGCGTTCGGCTGGTATGTGCAGAATGTCAATGGTCACGATGTCGAGGCCCTGGATGCGGCGATTGAAAATGCCCGCAAGCAGGAAGCGCAACCGTGCATGATCGTTATGGATACCATCAAGGGCCATGGCTGGTCGCAGGCAGAGGGCAAGGTTGGCTGCCACAGCAGAAATATCACCCCGGAAGATAAGCAGCAGGTGCTGCAGGAAATGCAGCAGGCGCTTGACCGGATTGGAGGCAACTGATATGGGAATCAAGGTTTGTGAGAAAATCGAAAATGCTGCCATGGACATGCGCGACGCTTATTGCAGCACACTGATGAAGATGGCGGAAACCGACAGCCGCATCATGGTGCTTGACGCGGATCTGATGGGTGCCATGGGAACCAAGCCCTTCGCAAAATCCTATCCGGATCAGACCGTCGATTGCGGTATTCAGGAAGCCAATATGGTCGGTGTGGCATGCGGCCTGTCTGCGGCGGGAAAAATTCCGTTTGCCCACACGTTTGCACCGTTTATGACACGCCGCGCCTGCGATCAGATTTTTATGTCGGCAGCCTATGCAAAAATGAATGTCAAGCTGGTCGGCTCCGACCCTGGAATTACCGCACAGCTTAACGGCGGCACGCATATGCCGTTTGAGGATATGGGCATCATGCGCCTGATTCCGACAATGACGGTCATTGAGCCAACGGATGTTGTCATGCTCCAGAATCTTCTTCCAAAGATTGCAGCTGAATATGGCGTTTGCTATATGCGCTTGGTCCGAAAAAGCGTCAAGGCAGTTTATGAAAGCGGCTCCGATTTCACCATCGGAAAAGCCGTGACACTTCGCGAAGGAACAGACGCGACGATCATCGCCAGTGGTTTTTGTGTGGCTGAGGCCATAGAGGCGGCCAATCAGCTCTCGGCCGAGGGTATCCATGTCCGACTTCTTGACATGTTTACCTGGAAGCCGCTCGACGAAGAAGCGGTTCTTCTTGCGGCCGAGCAGACCGGCGCCATCGTTACAGCCGAAAACCATAACATCATCAACGGCCTTGGCTGCGCGGTCGCGCAGACGTTGGCAGGCAAGCATCCGGCCCCTGTGGAAATGGTCGGCGTGCACGACCAGTTCGGCGAGGTCGGCAAGCTCGATTATCTGGCAGAGCGGTTTGGCCTGAAGGCGCATCATATTGCGGATGCTGTCCGCCGCGCTATCGCGCGGAAATAGGCAGGAGGAAACAGAGAATGAAACGGTTTTTTCTGGCTCCCATGATTTGCGAATATCCGACGGTCTCGGCGTTTGCAGAATCCTTTGGATTCAATGAGGATGATTTGATCCTGACAAACGAGTACATCTATCGCCCGCTTTTTTCGGCGCTGAACCTGCGCGCGCAGGTCTTGTTCCAGGAACAATTCGGAATGGGCGAGCCGACCGACCAAATGGTCGATGCGATTCTTGCTGCGCTGCATACGCTGCATTACAAGAGAATTGTCGCAGTCGGCGGCGGAACGATCATTGACATTGCCAAGATACTTGCTGTGGCAGAACCGGGCGACTATACAGACCAGCTGTACGACAAGATGACACAGCTAACCAAAGTACATCCGCTGTTTATCATCCCTACAACTTGCGGGACCGGCAGCGAAGTGACAAACATTTCTATTGTCAACCGGACGGCAAAAGGTGTCAAACAAGGGATCGTTTCCGGAGCGATGTATGCCGACCAGGCAATTCTGATTCCGGAGCTTCTGCAAAGTCTTCCCTACAAAGTGTTTGCAACTTCGTCGATCGATGCGATGATTCATGCGGTGGAGAGCTATCTTTCGCCGAATGCAAGCGAAACATCCGAGATGTTCTCGATGCAGGCACTGAAAATTCTGCTGACGGCGTGGCGCGAGGCAGCCGCTTCAGAAGACAAGGATGCATGGAAAAAACGTGCCGCGGAATATCTCCGCGCGTCCAACTATGCCGGTATTGCGTTTTCCAACGCAGGCTGCGGCTCAGTGCATGCACTGAGCTATCCGCTGGGCGGCACATATCATGTGGCACACGGCGAGTCCAATCAAGTCATGTTTGCGCCGGTTATGCAGATGTATCTGAAGAAAGCACCGGAAGGAAAAATCCTGGATTTGAATCGAGCGCTCAGTCCGATTCTGGACTGCGCACCGGAAAATGCGCAGCAGGCGCTGTGGGATTTGATGGATCAGATTCTGCCGCGTAAGCCCATGCGCGCATATGGTACAACGCAGGACGATCTGCCGCGCTTTACAGATGCGGTGATTGCCTCACAGCAGAGACTGCTTGCTAACAACTACGTGCCGCTTTCGCGTGAAGAAATTCTTGCAATCTACGAAAGCGCCTTCTGATAGACGCTATCCCGGAAGGATTGCATACCGGGCATGTGATCATGCTGAAAAAAGGTAACCGTCAAACCTCCCCGCGTATAAAAGGCCGCTATCTCAAGGAGACTGTTGCTCACTGGGATGGCGGTCAATTATTTTTGCGGTATATAGCATTCTTCCGGAGCATTTGCGGGAAGCAGCTTTTCTGCCCATGCTTCATCAGTTTCGCTCAGCTGCGGCGCGTTTTGCAGGAGCCATAGCAGATAACGGTACGGATCCAAGCCGTTCGCCTTCGCCGTTTCAATCA
>CEAB01050239.1_pt1 | contig 10887 bp, 11 predicted proteins | sample 557651 | NCBI WGS metagenome assembly CEAB01 (sample SAMEA3182046, study PRJEB8094) | gut metagenome | biome: human; feature: gut; material: Stool; isolation source: human stools | place: Canada | collected 2011-11-15
CGCGGCGGCGCAGGCATACTTTGTGTCTGGCAAGCCGTCGCAACGATGACATTCGTGCGCGCTCCGTCTTTTCGGGCGTGTGCTTTCTTTTCTCAGCCGACCTAAATTATCCTACTACGTCGAAGCCCTGGTCCTCGATCGCCTGTCTTATTGCGGCGGGGTCAAAGCCCGTGCCCTTTATGACCGCAAGACCGTTGGCGTGGCTGACCTCGGCACTCTCCACGCCCGCGACCTTCTCGATCGCGCCCTTGACTCTTGCAGAGCAGTGACCGCAGCTCATTCCGGCTATTTTGATAGTGATTTCCATGCTTTTTTACTCCTTTATCACGACTCTTTCGCCGTGTATTTCAAGCTTATTCCGACAATAAAGAATGACCGCCTTGGGCAGCAGCTTCCACGCCGCGTCCTCCATGATGCGCCGCGACAGCGCCTCCTGTGTGTCGCCGGGGAGAATATCGACGGCCTGCTGCAAAATGATGGGGCCGATGTTTCCGTCAATGTCCGCGAAAAACACCGTCGCACCGGTGACGCGGCAGCCGCGCTCGAGCGCGGCGCGCACGGGATCGTCGCCGCAGTTTATAAATGCCGGTATCAGTGAGGGGTACACGCCGATGATGCGCTTGCGAAACTGCGTTGAGATAACGCCGAGGGGCATATTATATCCTGCAAGTATGACAAGGTCAATATCCATATCCTTTAGCTTGTTGGATATCGCCATGCTGTAGCTGAGCTTTGTCGGAAACAGCGAGGGCTCCACGACGAAGCTCTCCACGCCGGAGTTGCGCGCGCGCCGCAGCGCGTAGGCGTCGCTCTCCGTGCAGATGACCGCGGTAAGCTCAAAATTGGGTATCTCGCCGAAGTACATCGAGTCAAGGACCGACTGGAGCAGGGCTCCGTCGCCGGAAACAAGAACTGCCGCTCTGATCATTTTTTCATCCCCTCTCATTCCTCAAGCAGTAGCTTTGCCACTTCCAGATTCATCTTCTCCGCGCGCCTTATCTCCTCAAGATGCGGCGCTGCTTTGCCGCTTGCCGCCTCGTCGAGAGCCTCGTCAATGGCGCGGCTTAAATTTTCCGCCGTGACCGACTGTAGGTCGATGGTGCGTACGCCCAGATACTCCGCGCAGCCGGACACCTTCGGGTCATAGCTTATGCCGACGGCGGGGACCTGCCCGCTTGTCGCGTACAGAAGCCCGTGGAGCCTCATCGCAACGACCGCCTTCATCTGCCGCACGAGCGCGAGGTCAAGCTCAACATCGTCCGAGCAGGGGGCGATCATATACGGCATATCGCCGAGCATATTTGCAACGAGCATACACGCGGAAATGTCCTTTTGATAGTTCATCGGCAGAAACAGCGGCGTGAGCTCATGCTTTGCGCAGCTTCTTCTCAGCGCCTCGGCTATCTTCCCGCCGACCTCCGCGAAGCCCTGCCACGGTCTGAGGCTTATGCAGAGATAGCGTCCGTCGGGGTCGATGCCTTCCTCGCGCATATACTCGCGCACCTCGCCGTCGCTTTTGCCGCTCAGGTTGAGCACAGGATCGCCGGAGAGACAGATCTTCGGCTTCGTTATGCCGAGCTGACCGAGCATTCTGAGGCTGTCCGGATCGCGCACGGTTATATAATCGACGTTTTTGTCGATGACTTTTGCCGACCATTTCCGATCCGTGCGGTAATTGAGCGGACCCATGCCGCAGCCGTACATCTGAACGCGGCAGCCGCAGTGCTTGGCAAGGGACATGGTGTAAAGATAAAACCAAAGGCTTCGGCGGCTCGTGACGTCCTGAATGAGACTGCCGCCGCCGCTTATGAAGAGCTTCGAGCGCTTTAATTCACGGCGCAGCCTGAACAGGTGGGAGCGTCGTATGGCGTTGATGCCGCGGGTGAGCTTGGTGTGGCGCGCGTTTTTCGAGACGACGGTTATGCGCATATCGGGGTCGAGCCCCATGAAGGAGTCGGCGACGGATTTCAAGATCGCCTCGTCGCCCGCGTTGCCGTGTCCGTATGCGCCGCATATGACCACTCCGCTTCGCGCACTGCGCCGCCGCTTGAGTATCGCGTCGTATATCTCTATCTGCCTTGAGCAGGTGCTTTCGGTCGAAAACTCGCGCTTTGCCTTGGCGTAGACCGCCTTGCCCATGCTCAGGCGCATTTCCTCGTTTTCGGCAAGCAGGGCGATGCACTTTGCCATGCCGTCGCTGTCGCCCGGATCAAAGAGCATTCCGGTTTCGCCGGGGATGAGCAGCCTCGGCAGTCCTCCGACTCTTGAGGCGACCGTCGGGACGCCTGCGCGGGCGGCCTCGGTGACGGCGTAGGGGAAGGTCTCGGAAAGGGAGCTTATCGCGTTAATGTCGCAGCTTGCGTAGAAGCCGTCCATGCCGTTGACCCAGCCCGCGAAAAAGACCTTGTCGGAAATGCCCAGCTCCTGCGCAAGCTGCGTGAGCATCTCGCGCTCAAGTCCGTCGCCGGCTATCAGAAGCCGCAGCCGCGGACAGCTCTCGCTCGCCTTTGCAAAGCCGCGCAGCGTCGTTGCGACGTCCTTGACGGGGTCAAGTCTTGCGCCGATGCCCAGAACGATGTCATCGTCGGAAAACGGGCATGAGATCGAATCAAACCACTCGCGGCGCGTTATCGTCGGCGCGGGGCGGGAAAAATCGACGCCGTTATATATCGCAAACAGATCGTTCGGGTCAAAGCCGCGCTCTATAAGCGTCATGCGCATCTTGTCGGAAACGCACACGCGGTAATCCATTCTGCGCAGCGCCCATTTGTTGAGACTGCCGTAGGTCAATGCCGCGAGGGGGCGGCCGAGATAATCGAGCTTGTAATCGCTGTGAACGGTGCTGATAAAGGGAATGTCAAACCTGCGCTTGAGCAGAGCTCCCGTAAAATTGGCGCGGCTGCCGTGGCAATGGACGATGTCGAAGCCCTCCGCGCTTATTTTCTCCTGCGTTTGCCGCAGCGCCTCGGAAAAGCTGCCCGAAAACACCGTCGTCGGTATTCCCAGCTCCATGGCCTCGTCCGCAAAATCGCCATGCGTATAGCAGACAAGCTCCGCCTGTATCTGCCTGTTCAGATTCTTCAACAGTGACAGAACATGCGTTTTTGCGCCGCCCGAATCGCCGCCGGATATAAGATGTAAAACTTTCACGGTATCCTCCGCTTGTTTCTTCAGGAAAGTTATTATATAATAACACATTATATAATAATTGATATTCGAGGTCAAGGCAAATGACAACTATCTATCTTATACGCCACGCGGAGGCGGAGGGCAACCTCTACCGCATCGTTCAGGGGCAGCACGACAGCTTTGTGACGCCCAGAGGAAAAAAGCAGATCGCCGCTCTTGCCGAGCGCTTCAGGGACGTGCACCTTGACGCGCTTTATTCCAGCGACCTGCGCCGCACGGTCGAAACGGCGGGCGCGATAACGAAATATCACGACCTGCCCATGCAGTGTACCCCGCGCCTGAGAGAAATAAACCTCGGCGTGTGCGAGGGCATGAGCTTCGGCGATATGTACAGGTTTGACCCGGTGCAGATGGATAATTTCAATAACGACCCCGGGCAGTGGAGCGCTCCCGATGCGGAGAGCTTTGCCTCGTGCGAGGTGAGAATGTACTCCGTCGTCATGGAGATCGGCATGAAAAACCCCGGCAAGACCGTCGCCGTCGTCAGCCACGGCATGGCGATACGCTCGCTGCTTGCCGTTATCCTCAATGTCGAAAGCTGCGATATCCCCTCGCTGCCGCACGGTGATAACACCGCCGTGAGCAAGCTCCTTTACGATAACGACACAAGGACGTTCACCGTCGAGTATTATAACGACAACTCCCACCTGCCGCAGGAGCTTTCGACCTTTGCACGCCAGTCGTGGTGGAAAAAGGAGACCCGCGGTGCGGATGAGAATAATCTCTACTACATTCCGCTTGACCCGAATAAGGAGGGCGAGCTCTACACGGAGCTTTACGCCGCGTCCTGGAGGGCCGCGCACGGCGACCTTGCGGGCTTTAACGCCGAAAGCTATCTTCGCTCTGCCCGCGAGCACTTCGCGGAAAACGGCAGGGCGATACTGAAGGGTATGCGCTCAAGCGGCGAGCTTGCGGGCATCGTCGAGACCGATCCGTCGCGCTCTGCGGGAGCGGGAGTCGGCTGGGTGAGCCTTCTTTATGTCAAGCCCGAGCTTCGCGGTCAGGGGCTCGGCACGCAGCTTCTGGGCAGGGCGATAACCGATTATGAGGCGCTCGGGCGCAAATGCGTGCGCCTGCATGTGTCCTCGGAAAACGAAAACGCGCTGAAGTTTTATAAAAACCTCGGCTTTGAGATACTCGGCAGCGAGCCCGGAGCGGGCGCGCCGCTTTACCTGATGGAAAAGAGATTTGAGTAGAAAAATGTCGAAATGGAACGAATATGCGATAGTGCGCGAGTTTGACCCCGGCGACAAACGAATGATAGCCGTGTCGGATATTCACGCGAACCTGCCGTATTTCAAGGGGCTGCTTGAGAAGATAGGCTTTTCCGACAGCGATGAGCTCATCATCGTCGGCGACTTTCTCGAAAAGGGGCAGCACAGCCTTGAAACGCTGCGCTTTATCATGCGCCTGTGCGAAAACGGCAACTGCCACGTGCTGTGCGGCAACTGCGACAGCTGGGCGGACGCACTGGATACCGAGAGGCTCTACTGGTCAACGCGCATAGTCGAATATATGACGGACAGAAGGTGCGGGCTCATGTGGGATATGCTGCATGAGATGGGCGTTGAGGTAACGCCGGAGCTCGACTTTGCCGAACTCGTGCCCGAGCTTGAGCGGCGCTACGCTGCCGAGTGGAAATTCCTGCGCGATCTTCCGCACATCATCGAAACGCCCCGCTGCACCTTCGTGCACGGCGGCATAAAGCCGGGGATAGACGTGCACACCATGCACGGCGGAGAGTGCATGAAGTTTGATAATTTCATGAGCTACGGCTACAGCTTTGATAAGTGGGTCGTCGTGGGACATTGGCCGGTTATGCTCTATATTCCCGACCATGTCTGCGCAAACCCCATTATCGACCGCGAGCATCACATCGCCTCGATAGACGGCGGCTGCACGCTCAAGGATGACGGGCAGCTCGACGGGCTCATCATACCGCCCAAGGGCGATTTTTCCTTCTGCGCGTATGACCCGTTCCCCGTCAAGACCGTCAAGACCCCGCAGCACGGCGGCGGCAGGAGCTATTACATCCGCTGGGGCGACAATGACGTGCAGGTGCTGCGCCGCGGCGAGGAGTTTTCGCTCTGCCGCCATGTGCGCACGGGCTATGAGATGGAAATACTCACGAAATATTTATACTCCGACGAGGAGTTTTGCAAATGCAACGACTCGACCGACCTCGTGCTTGAGCTGAAGGCGGGCGACAGGGTCGGCGTTGTCGAAGAAACGTCGCGCGGCTGCCTTGTCAAGCACAACGGCACGTCGGGCTGGTATCTGGGAGAGCTTATATGATAGATGATCTTGATTTTCTGCCGGTTTCGCAGGAGCAAATGCACGAGCGCGGCTGGTGGTGGTATGACTTTCTGCTCATAACGGGCGACGCATATGTTGACCATCCGAGCTTCGGCGCGGCGGTGATAGGGCGAGTTCTGGAAGCCGACGGCTTTCGCGTCGCGGTCTGCGCTCAGCCGGATTGGCACTCGGCAGATGCCATTGCCGCATTCGGCCGCCCGCGCCTTGCGGTTTTGATCGGAGCGGGCAACCTCGACTCCATGGTCGCACACTACACCGCCGCCAAAAAGCGCCGCAGCGAGGATTTCTATTCGCCCGGCAAGAAGGCGGGACTGCGCCCGGACAGAGCCACGATAGTCTACTCCAACCGTGCGCGCGAGACCTTCGGAGCGGACGTGCCCATAATAATCGGCGGGCTTGAGGCGTCGCTCAGGCGCTTTGCGCACTATGACTATTGGGAGGACAAGGTGCGCAGGTCGATCCTTGTCGATTCGGGCGCGGATATGCTCGTGTACGGCATGGGCGAGTACGCAGAGCGCGAGATAGCGCGGCGGCTCAAGAAGAAGATCCCCGTGTCCGAAATGCGCGATATTCGCGGCACCGCGATACTCACGCGCAGCGCCGACGAGTGCGCCTTCGAGGCGGTGACGCTGCCGTCGTTTGCCGACGTGTGCGACAGCAAGCGCTTTTACGCCGACGCAACGCGCCTTGAGTATCAGGAGCACGACCCCGTGCGCGGCAAGGCGCTCATTCAGGAGCACGACGGACGATATCTCATCGTAAATCCCCCCGCGATGCCGCTTGAAACAAAGGAGCTCGACCGCGTCGCGGAGCTTCCCTACACAAAGCAGTACCACCCCATGTATGAGCCCCTCGGCGGCGTGCCCGCTATTGAGGAGGTCAAGTTTTCCGTCATTCACAACCGCGGCTGCTTCGGCGGGTGCAGCTTCTGCGCGCTGGCGTTCCATCAGGGCAGAATGGTCACGAGCCGCAGCCACGAAAGCGTCGTGCGCGAGGTCACCGCGCTCACGAAGTTCCCCGATTTCAAGGGCTACATAAACGACGTCGGCGGCCCCTCGGCGAACTTCCGCCACCATTCCTGCAAGAAGCAGGACAAGTGCGGAATGTGCGCGGACAGGCGCTGCCTTGCGCCCACGCCCTGCCCGAATCTCGACGCCGACCACTCGGATTATCTCGCCCTCCTGCGCAAGCTGCGGCAGATACCGGGCGTAAAAAAGGTGTTTGTGCGCAGCGGCATAAGATACGACTATATGCTCGAGGACAAAAACGACGATTTCTTCAAGGAGCTCGTTAAATATCACATCTCAGGTCAGCTCAAGGTCGCGCCCGAGCACTGCATCGACAGCGTCCTCGACTATATGGGAAAGCCCCATATCGAGGTGTACGAGCGCTTCATGGAGAAGTATAAAAAGCTCAACGACCGCTTCAGCAAGGAGCAGTACATCGTGCCCTATCTAATGTCCTCGCACCCGGGCAGCACGATAAACGACGCCATCGCCCTTGCCGAGTACCTCAACAAAAAGGGCCGTCAGCCCGAGCAGGTGCAGGATTTTTACCCCACCCCGGGCACTGTCTCGACCTGTATGTATTACACCGGCATCGACCCGATGACGATGAAGTCCGTGTACGTCGCAAAGAGCTTTCACGAAAAGGCGATGCAGAGGGCACTTTTGCAATGGAAGCGTCCGGACAAGCGCAAGCTCGTCATCGAGGCGCTCAAGGAAGCCGGCAGGGAGGATCTTATAGGCTACGGTCCCGAGTGCCTCGTGCGCCCCGAGCAGCCGCCCCGCCGCAAGGCACCCGAAAAGCCCAAGGCGCCCGAAAAGTCCAAAATGACCAAGTCGGCAGGCTATGCAAAGGGCTGGGCAAAGCCCAAGGCGAAGAAAAACGCCAAGCCCGGCAGCAGGAAGAAAGGAAAGTGACGCAAATGAAGTACAAGAGATTCGGCGACAAAATAGTCGTGCGTATCGACCGCGGCGAGGAAATTCTCGACAAAATCCGTGAGCTTGCGCTCAAGGAGAATATTAAGCTCGCCTCCGTCACCGCGCTGGGCGCGACCGATGACTTCACCGTCGGCGTATTCAACACCGCCGAGAAGCGGTACTACGCCAATGAGTTTAAGGGCGCGTTCGAGATAGTCTCGCTCACGGGCAGCATAAACACCATGGACGGCGAGTTTTACACCCACATCCATATGTCCGCCGGCAACGACAAGGGCGAGGTGTTCGGCGGTCATCTCAACCGCGCCGTGGTCTCCGCCACCTGCGAGATGATAGTCTCCGTCATAGACGGCGAGGCGGACAGATACCATGACGACGACGTGGGCTTAAACCTCCTCAAGCTGTGATGGAATATTTAATGTATTATCTTGCCGCCGTCAACATCGCACTGTGCGTGATGATGGGCGCTGATAAGCTGTGCGCGAAAATGCACAAGCGGCGCATACCCGAACGGACGCTGTTCGCCGTTGCGATCGCGGGCGGAGCCCTCGGCGGCACGGTCGGGATGTATTCGTTCCGACATAAAACGCGCCACACCGCCTTCGCGGTCGGCTTTCCGCTGCTGACGGTCGTGCAGATCGCGCTGGTTATATTTTTGATCGCAAAATTAAATGCATAAACTCAGTTTAACCAAAGAAAGAAGACTCAAGCAATGAAAGAAAAGATCAAGGGACTGCTGCTTTGCGTGGTCATCGCGGTCCCGGCATGGCTGCTCGGACGAAAATTCGCCGTCGTGGGCGGCCCGGTCATCTCCATCTTGCTCGGCATGGTCGTCGGCATCTTCCTGAAAAACCGTGCTCCGTTTGAGGCGGGCATCAAATTCACCTCGAAGAAGATCCTCCAGTGGGCGGTCATTCTGCTCGGCTTCGGCATGAACCTGACCGTCATCGGCAAGACGGGCGTTCAGTCGCTGCCTATCATCCTGAGCACGATAACGACCTCGCTGCTCGTGGCGTTTATCATGTGCCGCGCACTGAAGATACCGTCGAAAATTTCGACCCTCGTCGGCGTCGGCTCGTCCATCTGCGGCGGCTCGGCGATCGCCGCCACCGCGCCCGTGATCGACGCGAGCGACGAGGAGGTCGCGCAGGCGATCTCGGTCATATTTTTCTATAACGTCATTGCCGCGCTCATATTCCCGCTCATGGGCACGCTCATCGGATTTTCGACCACCTCGGGCGAGGCGTTCGGCATCTTCGCAGGCACCGCCGTGAACGATACCTCCTCCGTCACCGCCGCCGCATCCACCTGGGACAGTATGTGGGGGCTCGGCTCGGAGACTCTTGACAAAGCGGTCACTGTAAAGCTCACCCGCACCCTTGCCATCATCCCCATCACGCTCGTTTTGGCGCTTTTCCGCTCGAAGAAGTCCGCGGGCGAGGGCGGGCAGAAGGTGAGCATCAAGCAGGTGTTCCCGATGTTCATTCTGTATTTCGTTCTTGCCTCCGTCGTCACGACGATAGCGCAAGCGCTCGGCGTCGATGCAGGCGTGTTCGCGCCCGTCAAGGAGCTCAGTAAGTTCATGATAGTGCTCGCAATGGCTGCCATCGGGCTCAATACCGACCCCGTGAAGCTCATTAAAACCGGCGCCAAGCCCCTGCTTCTGGGCTTTGCCTGCTGGGTCGGCATAACCGCCGTCGCCATCGCAATGCAGCACGTGCTCGGCCTGCTGGCGTAGCCCCATTGCCATGGAGGCGATGCGCCTTGAGCTACTGCCGTAGGGGCAATAGCGCCACCAATATTGGCAATAGTTTTCACTGCGCAGTCACGGTGACGGACTGCCGACTAAACCGTAACAGCGGGCGAGCAATGCTCGCCCCTACATTGCTGCTCGCGCTTCCGACCAAACCTGCACCCTCGCCTCCCTTGTGTAAAGGGAGGTGGCTTGAGCGAAGCGAAAGCCGGAGGGATTGTCTGTTGTGGTTTGCAAAGCACTACGATAGTGCGCGGCAGATACGGTTTTCTCCGCACTTTCGATACCGTGTCCACGCAATATGCGTATCCGTAGGTGCGCCAAAGCGTAATTAAAAAAGGAGATGAAGAGATGGCGATACTTATTGACGGCAAGGGTCTTGCCGAGAAGGTCTGCGCCCGGGTCAAGACCGAGGCGGAGGGGCTGCCGCGGCGTCCGTGCCTTGCGGCGGTGCTTGTCGGAAACGACCCCGCCTCCGAGATATATGTGCGCAATAAGGAGCGCGACTGTGTCAAGTGCAGCATCGACAGCCGCCGCTTCGACCTGCCCGAGAGCGTGTCGGAGCGTGAGCTTCTTGAGCTTATCGCGCGGCTCAACGCCGACGACGCGGTCGACGGCATCCTCGTGCAGCTTCCGCTGCCGCAGCAGATAAGCGAGCGCAAGGTCATAAACGCGATCTCGCCCGACAAGGACGTGGACGCGTTCCACCCCGTTAATGTCGGCAGAATGGTGCAGGGCGACGCGGTGCTGTGGCCGTGCACGCCCGCCGGAATAATGGCGATGCTGCGCGAATACGGCATCACGACCGACGGCAAGCATTGCGTCATCGTCGGGCGCAGCAATATCGTCGGCCGTCCGATGGGGCTTATGATGCTCAACGCCGACGCGACCGTCACCTACTGCCACCGCCACACGAAAAACCTCGCGCAGCTCACCGCGCAGGCGGATATCCTCATCGTTGCTGCCGGCTGCCGCGGTCTTATTCGCGGCGATATGGTGAAAAACGGCGTGGTCGTCATTGACGTTGCGATGAACCGCGACCCCGAAACTGGGAAGTTCACCGGCGACGTGTGCTTTGACGAGGTCGGGAAAAAGGCGTCGTTCATAACACCCGTGCCCGGCGGCGTGGGCCCCATGACCCGCGCACAGCTCATGTGCAATATAGTCGCCGCGGCAATAAAAAGAGCAGACCGATAAACGGTCTGCTAAACAGGGTTGTGGGATAAAGATATGAGCCGCGACCCTGCCGTGCAGGGTCTATTGGATAAGCTGTAACCCAATGATAACGCAGGTGCGGCAGCTTGTAAAGAGCGAAAAAGCACTGCTTTTGTCGAATGGAAAAAATTTTGCAAATAAAAATTTCCCGCGCGGGCATACTGTGTGGGAAAGGAGTTTTTGCAGTATGATAATCGACCGCATTGCGCTTATATTGACCATAATCGGCGGCATCAACTGGGGCAGCGTCGGGCTGTTTCGGTTTGACATCGTCGCGTGGATATGCGGCGGGCAGACCGCGACGGTCAGCCGCGTGATATACACCCTCGTCGGCATCGCCGCGCTTTGGTGCATCTCGCTGCTTATCCGCCGCGACGTCCTGCCCGACCCCGATGAAGTATAAAAAACCGTCCTCTCGGTGAGAGGACGGTTTTTTTAATTGCGCATTGGCTTCCCCTTGAGGGGAAGCTGTCA
>CEAB01072531.1_pt1 | contig 10862 bp, 9 predicted proteins | sample 557651 | NCBI WGS metagenome assembly CEAB01 (sample SAMEA3182046, study PRJEB8094) | gut metagenome | biome: human; feature: gut; material: Stool; isolation source: human stools | place: Canada | collected 2011-11-15
GCCGCACTCGGAGCAGAACTTGCCCTTGTTCACCGCGCCGCAGGAGCATACCCAGCCGTTCTGCGCAGGTCTGGGGGAGCCGCACTCGGTGCAGAATTTTCCCGTGACCGTCGCGCCGCAGGAGCAGGTCCACGCGTCCGCAGCGGGAGCAGCGGGAGCCGCAGGAGCGGGCTGCTGAGACTGCACGGGCTGCTGTGCTTGCTGCTGACCCATGGCATAGAGATTCTGCGCGTTCATTCCGCCGCCGGCGTTCATTGCCATGCCCATGCCCATAAAGCCGGTCATGGCGCCCGCGCTGTTTCCTGCCGCCGTTTTCATCGCGTCCGCCTGAGCGCCGACGAGGGTCGCCGCCGCCATGGTCGGGTCGCGCATGACTGCCGAGCGCTGGAGCGTCTTTATCATCTCCGCGTCCTCGTCCGGCAGCGTCACGGAGCCGAGCGCAATGCTCACGACCTGCAGACCGCGCAGCGCTCCCCATTTTTCCGACAGAGCCGCATTCATCGCGTTTTCAAGCTCGGTGTTGTGGCTGACTATCTGATTCGGGCGCATCTCGAGATCGGACAGGCGGCCGAAGGCAGGCTGAAGCGCGCTTATAAACTCGGTCTTGAGCTGACCGTCGAGCTCGTCGCGGGTGTATTCCTCCGAAACATTTCCGCAGACGTTCGTGTAAAACAGCAGGGGATCTGCTATTTTGTACGAATAAACGCCCGAGCAGCGCACCGAAACGTCAACGTCAAGCCCTATCTTGCTGTCAACGACGCGGAAGGGGATGGGATTGGGAGTTCCGAACTTGTTGTCGATGAGCTCCTTGGTGTTAAAATAGTAAACGCGCTGATCCTTCGCGGTGTCGCCGCCGAAGGTAAAACGCTTGCCGAGCGTGCGGAAGCTCTCCCTGATGCTCTCGCCGAGGTTGCCGGAAAAGATGCTCGGCTCGCTGGAGGTGTCGTATGTATACTGACCCGGCTCCGCGCAGACCTCGACTATCTTTCCCTGCTCAACGATCATCATGCACTGTCCGTCGGCCACCGCGATGCCCGAGCCGTTGGAAATGACGTTGTCGCTGCCCTTGGTGTTCGAGGATCTTCCGCTGATCTGCTTGCGGCCCTTTGTGACCAAAACCTCCTTCGGCATTGCCTCACAGTAGAAAAACTCCTTCCACTGATCGGCCAGCGTGCTGCCGAGCGCACCGATACCGGCTTTTATAAGACCCATATCCTAATTGCTCCTCTCTTAAAATTATTTGTTTTTATTTAGTCATTTTTGAATATTTGTATCGAACACTGCATTGTTATGCAAATTATATCATGCTAAACAATCCCTTTCAACACTTGCTTATATTTAATTCTGGTGTTAAAATAAATTGTTTGTTAATTTTAATGTTCCAAGGGGGATAAAAAATGAGCATAATAAAAGATATAGCTCTCGCGCCGTCCGGCGAAATGAAGATCAACTGGGTCGAACGCAATATGCCCGTGCTCCGCGGCATAGCGGACGAGTTTTCCCGGGAAAAGCCCTTTGCGGGGCTTAAGGTCGCGCTCTCCGTGCATCTTGAGGCAAAAACGGCATATTTGTGCCGTGTGCTCGAAATGGGCGGAGCGGAAATGTATGTCACGGGCTCTAACCCCCTTTCAACGCAGGATGACGTCGCCGCGGCGCTTGCTCACGGCGGCATGAACGTCTTTGCCGAGTACGGCTGCTCCGGGCAGCAGTATGAGGATTGCCTGCGAGAGGTGCTCAAGGTGGGACCGAATATAATCATCGACGACGGCGGAGACCTTGTTCATCTTATGCACGAGGAATACCCCGAGCTCATCGCAAACGTCATCGGCGGCTGCGAGGAAACCACCACCGGCATAAACCGCCTGCGCATCATGGCATCTGCCGGCACTCTGCGCTTCCCGATGGTCATGGTAAACGACGCCGACTGCAAGCATATGTTCGATAACCGCTACGGCACCGGTCAGAGCGTTTGGGACGGCATCTGCCGCACCACGAACCTCATCATCGCGGGCAAATACGTCGTCATCTCCGGCTACGGCTGGTGCGGCAAGGGCGTATCGCTGCGCGCCAAGGGTCTGGGCGCAAAGGTCATCGTCACCGAGACCGACCCCATACGTGCACTTGAAGCGGTCATGGACGGCTACGAGGTCATGCCCATGGCGCAGGCCGCAAAAATAGGCGATATTTTCTGCACCGTAACCGGCGGCAGAGATATAATAACCGCAGAGCACTTCCCGCTCATGAAGGACGGTGCGATACTCAGTAACGCAGGTCACTTCAATGTTGAGGTCGATATGGACGCGCTCGAAAAAACGGCGGTCAAAAAATACGAGGCACGCCACAATATCCAGGGCTACGTCATGCCCGACGGAAAGACCCTCTTCACCATCGCCGAGGGCAGGCTCGTAAACCTTGCCGCAGCGGACGGTCACCCGGCGGAAATCATGGACATGAGCTTTGCGATACAGGCTCTTTCCGCAAAATACCTTGCCGATAACCGCGACAGCGTAAAGCCCGGCGTCATCTCCGTTCCGCGCGAGATAGACGAGCAGGTCGCAAGATGCAAGCTGTGCGCTATGGGCGTCAGCATCGACTCGCTCAGCCATGAGCAGGCGGAGTACCTCGGCAAATGACCCTCAAAGGGCCGTACCGACTCTGAAAGGAGGCTCCTAAATGGAAAACATGGAGAATATGGACTTTGAGACAATGCGCGATATACAGGCGGGAGAGCTGATGCAGCTTCTCGACGAGCGCAGAATGAAGGAGCTCCAGCTTCGGCTCGAGGACATGAACGAATTCGACGTTGCCGAGTTTCTGACCGAGATAGGCGACAACCGAATGCCGATGGTTTTCAGACTTCTGTCCAAGGAGACCGCCGCGGTCGTTTTCGCAAATTTCGACACGCCCGAGCAGGAGCAGATAATAAACTCGATAACCGACTCCGAGCTGTCAGCCATCATCGAGGAGCTGTACGTTGACGACGCTGTCGACATGATGGAGGAGCTTCCCGCGAACGTCGTCAAGCGTGTCATGCGCACCGCGACACCGGAAACGAGAAGGCTCATAAACCAGTATCTCAATTACCCCGAAAACTCCGCCGGCAGCATAATGACGGCCGAGTTTGTCGATCTCAAAAAATACATGAACGTGCGCGAGTCCATCGCGCGCATCCGCAGGATAGGCGAGGATAAGGAGACTATCTACACCTGCTTCGTCACCTCTGCCGACAGAAAGCTTGAGGGCGTTTTGTCGGTAAAGGACCTGCTTTTGTCCGATGACGAGACCGTTATAGAGGACATCATGGATACGAATATCGTATTCTGCATGACCCATGACGACCAGGAGGAGGCGGCGGAGAAGATCTCCGACTACGACCTCATGGCGCTGCCCGTCACGGATAAGGAAGGCCGCCTTGTCGGCATTGTCACTGTCGACGACGTCATCGACGTTATGGAAGCCGAGGCCACCGAGGACTTCGAACTCATGGCGGCAATGACCCCGTCGGATAAGCCCTATTCGCGCACGAGCGCAATGGATATGTGGAAGCGGCGTGTGCCGTGGCTGATGTTCCTGATGCTCTCGGCGACGTTCACGAGCATGATAATAAACTCCTTTGAGGACGCGCTTGCCGTGCAGGCGGTGCTCATCGGCTTTATCCCCATGCTCATGGGCACGGGCGGCAACTCCGGCGCACAGGCGTCCACCGCCGTCATCCGAAGCATCTCTCTGGGCGATACCGAGCCCAAAGACGTAGGCCCTGTTATTTGGAAAGAGTTCAGGGTCGCGGTCCTGTGCGGACTCACGCTCGCCGCGGTAAACTTCGTCAAGATGCTTCTCGTTGATAAGCTTCTTTTAGGAAACGACGCCGTAACGCTCATCGTTGCGGGAGTCGTAAGTCTTTCCATTGTCTTTATCGTCATGTTCGCAAAGGTAGTCGGCAGCGTGCTGCCCATAGCCGCCGAAAAGCTCGGCGCAGACCCCGCGGTCATGGCAAACCCGCTCATATCGACCATAACGGACGCTGTCTCGCTGCTCATTTATTTTGAGATAGCAAAGCTTATGATAAGCTTCTGAGCGGAATATCCACGGAGGAATAGAATCGCAATATGCTTGTACTGATCGAAAAGATGGCTCTGCTCACCATTCTCATGGGCATCGGCTATCTGTGCGCAAAGCTCAAAATCGTCGGCCCCGAATTTAACAAGGGGCTCAGCAAAATCGTCATTAACGTCCTGCTTGCCGGCATGATCCTCTCGTCCGTCATCAATAAGCAGATGTCCATGGCAAAGGCGGACGTTATATTCGGCATCGGAATGCTCACGCTGATGATGCTCATAAGCATGGCCATTGCCTACATAACCCCCTCGGCTCTGCGCATAAAGGGCGGGGACACGGGAATGTACCGCCTGCTCACCGCGTTTTCCAACGTCGGCTTCGTCGGATTTCCGATAGTCGCCGCCGTTTATAACGAGGACATGGTCTTTTTCGCGGCGCTCACGAACATTCCGTTTAGCATCCTGCTGTATACCGTCGGCGTTATGCAGCTTCAGGAGAGTAACGGAGAAAAGAACTTCAACTTCAAGAAGATCATAAATATGCCCATCATCGCAACGCTTTTGGCAACGGTCATCTTCATTTTCGAGATACCGATGCCCGTCCTTATTGACGACGTAGCGGATACCATTTCGGCAGCGTGCGTGCCGCTTTCGATGATGAGCGTGGGACTGTCGCTCGGCAACGTTTCCATAAAGGAAGCGCTCACGCAGCCGAGGCTGTATGCGATAAATTTCGTTCGGCTGCTCGTTATCCCCCTCGTCGTGTGGGGCATACTGAGATTTTTCGTTACAGACCCCGTCATGCTCGGCACCATCGTCATAGTCGCAGCCTGCCCGCCCGCCATCATATGCCCGATACTCGGCATCGAGTACGGACGCGACGGCGTCGAGGGCTCGGAGGCGGTGTTCATCGGCTCGGTGCTGTCCATACTGACCATTCCGGCAATAATCGCCCTTTTGGGGCTCGGCTGAGCATTACCGCCGCAGGATTTATTTAAATTCTGCGGTGGTTTTATTATAAAAAAGTGCTATATTTTTAACATATAAGACAATGTGCCTAAAATTTGGGTTGAATTTGTACAATTTATGAGAAATGCATAAAATCTCGAAAAAACACGTTGCAATTACTGTTAAGATGGTGTTAAATAATACTGTTGTGTACTATGGTCAAGTGTTTGTGTATGTGAGGACGAAGTATGAACTGGTTAAACTTTATGTACTGTGCTGCGGCTCTTGCATTGGGACTTATAGTTGCGTATGTCAATACGCTCATAAGCAAAGCAAGTATGAAAACGAAGAGCATCGCGGGCGTCATGGGCTCTAATATGCTCCGCTTTTTCCTTGATGTTGCAGCGCTTGCCGTAATCTACTTTATCAGCACGAGGTTCGATCTTCCTATGCTCGCCATGCTCATTGCCGCTGCAATGGGCCTGACGGTTGGCGGAATGATAATGCTCCGCGTGATGATAAAAAAATCTCAGCCGCATGAAACAGAGGCGGACGGAGGTGAAAAATATTGACGGAATTTTTTGAAAAGTTTCTGAAACCGACTTCAACGATGTATTCGATGTGGGTCATTATGGCGGTCATCATTTTGTTCTGCATTATTGCGACGCGCAAAATGAAGGACGTGCCGGGGCCGCTGCAGAATTTGGCGGAGATGGCGGTCACCGGGCTTATGGGCTTGTTTGGCGACGTTTTGGGCGAGAAGAAAATAAGGCAGTATTTCCCGATGCTTGGCTCATTCTTCGTGCTCATCATCGTGTGTAACTATTCCGGCCTTATCCCCGGATCGGGCGAGTTGTTCACGGTGCCGACCTCGGTGCTGACCGTAACGGCGGCTCTGTCTGTGATCGCGTTTGTTGCGATCCAGTCCTCGGGCATCAAAAAGCACGGCGTTGGAAAATATCTGCTGACATTTTTCAAGCCCGTGGTTATTTTGGCGCCTATTATGATCATTGAGCAGTTTATCCGGCCCATTTCGATGGCGCTGCGACTTTACGGCAACATCTACGGCGAGGAGCTTGCGGCGGAAACGCTGTTTGAGCTGTTCCCGCTCGGACTGCCGATAGTCATGCATGTTTTGAGCCTGCTGTTCTGCTTCATTCAGGCGATGGTCTTCACGATGCTGCTCGCGGTGTTTATAAACGAAGCGACAGAGGATGAGGAATAAACAAGAAAACTACACTATTTAAATATTGGAGGAAAACAAAAATGTCAATAGCACAGGGTCTTATCGCAATAGGCGCTGCACTGGCCATCGGCCTGAGCACCATCGGCGTCGGTATCGGTCAGGGTCTTGCAGCCTCTAAGGCTCTCGACGGTATGGCTCGTCAGCCCGAGCTCAAGGGTCAGCTCCAGTCCGTCATGATCCTCGCAATGGGCTTCATGGAAGCGCTTGCTATCTATGGTCTGGTCATTGCATTTATACTTATAGCAAAAATATAAGCGGCATCTTCGCAACTAAGAAGGAGGAGATTTGATGGTACTGGACATAGTCGGACTTGAAATATGCGTACCTGATTTTATATGGACCGTCATCAGCTTCTTCCTGTTTATGTTCCTGCTCAACAAATTCCTGTTCAAGCCTGTTTTGTCCCTGATGGACGCGCGCAAGGCGCGGATAGACGCGGGGCTTGCCGAGGGCAAAAAAGCCGAGGCAGCTCTGGAGGACAATAAGGCTCAGCTTGCACAGGAGCTCACCGAAACCGGCGCGCAGGCCCGCGCGGTCGTTAACGCGGCACGCAGCGAGGCGGAAAAAGCCAAGGGCGAGACTCTCGACGCGGCCCATGAGGAGGCTGAAAAGCTCCGCAAGGACGTGCACGAAAGGGTCAAGACCGAGGAAGCGGCAGCCGAGAATGAGGTCAACGGCAGCATACCCGAGCTTGTTGCTCTGCTGTCGGGTCGCCTCACCGGGACTGAGGTCTCGGAAAAGGACGGGCTCATAAACGAGTGCGTAAGCAAAGCACGGGAATGATCCACTGATCAACAGGACCTACAGGAAAGGAGGGATAGTTCTCAGGTGGATATCATATGGAAAATTATTAACTTTATCATACTGTTCGGCGTACTCTTCTTTTTCTGCCGGAAGCTGAATCTTTTCGATAAGATGTTCGGAAGCCGCCGCCGCGGCATAGACGAGCAGATAAAGAATTCGGAAAAGGCTCAGGCGAAGGCAAAGGCGCTCGGTGAAGATATCGAGAAGGCCAAGGAAGAAAACGAAGGGCGCAAGCAGCAGCTTCTGAGCGATGCCGAAGCGAGGGCAAGAGCCGACGCAGAGGCCATTGCGGCAGCGGGCGAGGAGGAAGCCCGAGACCTCATTGCCAACGCCCAAAGCAGCGAGCAGCAGCTTGTCGAGCAGATGCGCAGCCGCGTGTCCTCCGATGCGGTGCGGCGCGTTGCCGAGATAACGGCGGACGTTCTGCGCAGCGGCAGCTTTGAGGACTCCAAGCAGGCGCTCAATGATAGGTTTATCGAACAAATTAGAGAATTGGTATCGGCAATGCCGAGTGACATTTTGAACATGAATGAACTTAAAAAACTTGACATTTCAATAAAGAGCGCTCAGCCTCTGAGCGACGAGGAAATGAAGAAGCTCACGCAGATAATCTGCGAGACCTTCATATCCTGCCACAATGAGGTCGATTCCGATGTTATAGGCGGCGTGCGTATGCAGGTCGGCGATACGGTGTATGACGGAACTCTGTCGCATACCCTCGATCGGCTCAGCCGGGATGTCGAGAGCAATACCCGCCAGAACGACAGCCAGCTTCAGTCGATAGCCGAGGGCATCAAGCAGCAGCTTGAAAAGGTCAACGGCGATATTGACGTGTTCCAGACCGGCACCGTGCTGACTCTGGGCGACGGTATCTGCCGCGTATCCGGACTTGCCGACGTTATGGCGGGCGAGATGCTCGAGTTCCCCGGCGGACTTAAGGGCATGGTGCAGGACCTCGACAAGAACAACGTCGGCGTCGTCCTGCTCGGACCGTTCGGCCATCTTCAGGAGGGCGACAGTGTCCGCCGCACCGGCCGCATAGTCGAGGTCCCCGTCGGCGATGCCCTCATCGGCCGCGTTGTCGATGCGATGGGCAGCCCCATCGACGGCAAGGGCCCCATCAAGAACGACGGCTTCCGCCCGGTCGAGAGCCCGGCTCCGAGCGTGCTTTCAAGACAGCCCGTTTCCGTGCCTATGCAGACCGGCCTCAAGGCAATAGACGCACTCGTACCTATCGGACGCGGCCAGCGTGAGCTCATCATCGGCGACCGCCAGACCGGTAAGACCGCAATAGCGCTTGACGCTATCATAAATCAGAAGGGCAAGGACGTTATCTGCATCTACGTCGCCATCGGTCAGAAGGAATCTACCGTTGCCGGCGTTGTGGAGAAGCTGCGCAGCCACGGCGCAATGGATTACACCATCGTCGTCTCCGCGACCGCCTCCGAGCCCGCCCCGATGCTCTACATCGCGCCTTACGCAGGCGCCGCAATGGGCGAATACTTCATGTATAAGGGCAAGGATGTCCTCGTTATCTATGACGACCTGAGCAAGCAGGCCACCGCTTACCGTGAGCTTTCTCTGCTTCTCCAGAGACCGCCCGGACGCGAAGCTTACCCCGGCGACGTTTTCTATCTGCACTCCAGACTGCTTGAGAGAGCGGCTCGCCTCAACGAGGAATCCGGCGGCGGCAGCATGACCGCGCTGCCCATTATCGAGACTCAGGCCGGCGATATATCCGCATATATCCCGACTAACGTCATCTCGATCACCGACGGTCAGATATTCCTCGAGAGCGATCTGTTCCATTCGGGCGTCCGTCCTGCAATAAACGTCGGTCTGTCGGTATCCCGTGTTGGCGGCGCAGCTCAGCTCGGCGCAATGAAGCAGGTCGCAGGCCGTCTGCGTGTCGATCTTGCCCAGTACCGTGAGCTTGCATCGTTTGCCCAGTTCGGCTCCGATCTCGATAAGTCCACGCGCGACACGCTCCACCGCGGCGCACGCATGACCGAGATCCTCAAGCAGGGTCAGTACGCCCCCATGAGTGCAGCCGATCAGGTCATCGCCATCTACGCGGTGTCCGAGGGCTACACCGACGATCTCGAGCTTGACGCCATTGCGCGCTTCGAGTCCGAGCTTATAGATTATGTAAACCACAGCTATCCTGAATTTCAGGCTGAGGTGCTCAGCGGCAAGAAGATGAGCGCCGAGCAGCAGGCAAAGCTTAAAGAATGTATCGTGAATTTCAAAAAGACTTTCTCGTGAAAGCAGCTCCGATTAAGAAGGGAGGGGCATAAATGGCTAATATGCGCGCAATACGCACGCGAATAAAAAGCGTGAAGAATACCGAGCAGATAACCAAGGCCATGAAGATGGTCGCGGTGTCCAAGCTGCGTCGGACGCAGAGCAGTATGCAGGCTATGCGCCCCTTCTCGGAAAAAAGCCAAGAGGTCATGGACGCGCTGCTCTCGGCAAGCAAGGCGGAGCTTGAAAATCGCTTCATTACGCCGCATAAAGAGGTCAAAAAGGTTTGCTACGTTCTGTTTGTCGGAAACCGCGGACTTTGCGGAGCGTATAACAGCTCCATTTTGCACTATGCCGGCTCCGTGATCGAAAACGACGGCATGGATTACGGACTCGTCGTCTGCGGACGCTGGGGCAAGGACGTCCTTGCAAACAGCAAGCTCAACGTCATAAGGACGTTTACGGAGCTGAGCGACACGCCGAATATCGACGAGGCGCTTGACATTGCCGACTATTTAAAGAAGCTGTTTTTGTCAGGCGAGTATGACGAAATTAAGCTCATATATCAGCACTATGTCACCGCCCTGCGTCAGGATCCTACGGTGTTTCAGTATCTGCCCGCCTCGCCCGAAAAGTGCGAGAACGGCGGAGAAACGACGTCGTTCATCTTCGAGCCCGACATGGAAAGCGTTCTTGAGAGCGTAATGCAGCTTTACCTCAACAATAAGATGCTCAGCGTACTGCTCGATGCAAAGTGCGGAGAGCACTCGGCGCGAATGACGGCAATGACCTCCGCGGCCGACAGCACCAAGGCGCTTATTGCCGAGCTTGACCTCAAGCTCAACCGTGCGCGTCAGGCGGCCATCACGACGGAGATCACCGAGATCGTGGGCGGCGCCGCTGCGCTCAAAAAGAAAAAATAATCTCTCAAACCCCTTAAAAAAGGAGGTAAATGAATGGAAAACGGAATAATCCGAAGGGTCATAGGCCCTGTTGTCGATGTCCAGTTTCCCTCCGGCAGAATGCCGGATATCTATAACGCCATCGAGGTCACTCTCGAAGACAGAAAGATCGTCATGGAGGTCGTGCAGCACATCGGCGATAACAGCGTGCGCTGCGTATCCCTCTTTTCGACCGACGGTCTCTCGCGCGGCTGCACCGCGGTAGACACCGGTGCACCAATTAAAATGCCCGTAGGCGAGGCAACGCTCGGCCGTATGTTCAACGTCGTCGGCGAGCCAATCGACGGCAAGGGTCCCGTCAACGCCGAAGAGTATATGCCCATCCACCGCGAGGCTCCCGCCTTCACCGATATTGCCCCCTCGACCGAAATGCTCGAAACCGGCATCAAGGTCGTTGACCTGCTCGCGCCCTATTCCAAGGGCGGCAAGATAGGCCTATTCGGCGGCGCAGGTGTCGGCAAGACGGTGCTTATCATGGAGCTTATCCGCAACGTCGCCTACGAGCACGGCGGATACTCCGTGTTTGCGGGCGTCGGCGAACGAAGCCGCGAGGGAAATGACCTTTGGCACGAGATGAGCGAGTCGGGCGTTATCAACAAGACC
>CEAB01000041.1_pt1 | contig 10861 bp, 8 predicted proteins | sample 557651 | NCBI WGS metagenome assembly CEAB01 (sample SAMEA3182046, study PRJEB8094) | gut metagenome | biome: human; feature: gut; material: Stool; isolation source: human stools | place: Canada | collected 2011-11-15
TCGGGGTCAGAGCAGACGAAAGCCTTCTTGTAGCCGCGGGCGGTCAGTTCGGGAACGATGTTCTCGATGGCACCGTGACCATGGTAAGAAATGCTGTTCAGAACAATACGATCAGCCATAATACAAAACCTCCAAATTGACATCTCTTTTTGCTGCAATCGCTCGGATTGGCAGAAAGATAACAAACTTTCTGTTCATTAGTATACTGATTGCTTTTATAAAATTCCATCCGAAAAAGTCCCCTATTTTTTGTGAAAAGTCTACTCTTGCTCTGAAAAGGCGTGTGCGCTATACTAAAATCAGAAAGAGAGGAATCGGAAAATGCTGACTTATAACATGGATGTGACCCCGGAAAGCATCTGGAAACGCACAACTCCCAGCGAAGCAGAGCTTGCACAGCCCTATTACTGCACGGAAGCAGGCGTGTTCTATGCCCAGCAGCATTTCTCCACAGCCCGCACAGATAAAGAAAGCTACATTCTGTTTTATACCCTGCGCGGAGCGGGTCTGATCGAGCAGGATGGAACCCATGTCACACTCAGCACCGGACAGGCATTGCTCCTCAACTGCCGCACTCCGCAAAGCTACTGCACCGCACCGGGGCAAAGCTGCTGGCACCATTATTGGGTTCATTTGGATGGTTCAGGTGTCGCTGCCATGGAGCCGCTGCTGTTTCCGGGTAAAAAACTGACCCCGGTGCAGATCACCGGGGTCAAGATGCAGGAATTTTTTGAAACGATTTTAGCGCAAATGGAACGCAGCACTGTGGACAGCATGGTGCAGACTGGGTTAGCTCTCCATGAAATGCTTGCCTTGTGCGCACAGAGCATTCTTACAGAGGCCGAATCCACCAGCGCACGGCAGGTGATCTTGCAGGCCGCGGAGACCCTGCGCAAAAACTATCAGAGGGAACTTTCTCTTGCCGACCTGCTGGCGGATGCCCACATGAGCAAGAGTTATTTTCTGCGACTGTTCCGGCGATATATGGGCACAACGCCTTACAATTATCTTGTCAACTTCCGCATCACACAGGCAAAGGAGCTGCTTGTTCTCACCGACCACAGCGTCAGCGAGATCGCACAGGAAGTTGGTTTTGGCGATGCCAGCAATTTTTCCACCCGGTTTGCAAAGGCAACTGGGCAAAGCCCCCTGCAATATCGCAAAAGTGCGCTGAAAAGTGCCGGAAATCCAGAACAGGATTAAACGCTCTGTCCGCGGGCACTCTGTACCACTGCCAACAGCCGTGCCAGCGCATCGCCGCCATCTTTTTCGGCCTGATGGTCTTGCGCGGCAGTTCCTTCTTCCGCGCCGTTGGGGTCTTTTACCCCGGCCAGACGCGCAGGCTTTTCCAGCAGCAGGGCGGCTTCCGGTTTCCAACGACCCACTTTTTCCGGCGCAGACACTGCACGGATGAGCGGCAGATAATCCGGGAACTTACCATCTGGTGAACGCAGTTCATCTGCCGCATATCCGGCAGCACGGACAGCACCATAATCATTGGTGTGCGTCCAATCGCCCTGATGATAGTAGATTTTGGAAGCATCCCGGCCCAGCCGGATGATCTCGTCCATTGCCGCCTGATGCAGATCCAACACAGGTACGTTTAACTCTTTGCCCAGTGCGATACACGCCTGCGCGTGGTCGTGCAGGAGATCATTATAAGCAAGCGTACCATTCTGCTCTGTCCATGTGTTGCGCGCGATCGGCGTTGCAAGAATGGGCAGGGCTTTATTTGCGCGAATTTCTGCAATGAACCGGCGCAGATTTTCCGGGTAGCCGTTGTACGCCTGCAAATGCGGATGCTTCTGGTCGTTGTGACCGAACTGAATCACCACAAAATCGCCGGGTCGCAGCTGCTTCTGAATAATGTCAAAATGTCCCTCGTTACGGAATGTTTCGGTGGAGCGTCCATTGTGTGCGTGGTTGCAGACGGTAACACTACCGTCCAGATACAAGTCCAGAGCCTGTCCCCAGCCGCCATAACACGCCGCCGGGTGGTAAGGATATTCCGCACCATAATCCGCCATTGTGGAATCTCCGGCAAGGTAAACCGTGGGGACTTCGATAGATGTAATGGAAACGGAATCCAGTGCTGGGCAGTGGCCGACCACCGCAATGTCCAGTGTATTTTTCTCAAAAGCCGCTGTTTTCCCATTGGGAATGATGGGCGAAACATTGACCGAAAAGCATACCGACAAAACCGCGCCCTGCCGCACAAAGCCTTTCCACACAAGGTGTCGGCACCCGTGGAAAATCAGAAGCTGTTCTTCATCCGCGCGGGCGGTCAGAGTGAGTTTCACGCGATAATTTCCGGCGTGAGGGACAGCCGCTTTGAAACAGAGCGGAACGGACCGCTGCGGCGGCTGGACTGCACCATCTTTTTCCCATAAAGCCTGCACAAGTGCATCCGAATCCAGAAAGCAGCCGTTCTCATCCTGCTGGATTTTTGTGATCGTTTCCGATGCGTACCAATAAGGCACGTTGAATCCACTGTTCAGTTCAAAGATATTCAACTCCGGCTGTACGTTATGGGCCGCTTCGTCCACAAAGCCAAAGGGCTGGCCGGGGCCGTAAAACGGGATGGAATCCTGTGCGCCCTTTTCCAAAGAAATTGTAAGTGCTTCCGATTTCATTGTGCTTCCTCAATGGTATGTGGTACAGGCGGAATGTAATTGATATCCGGTGCGGTATCCAATGTGGTAATATTACAGTTTTCGCAGATCATATCTTCCACTGCGGCAGGGTCAAAGGAATTTTCTGCTGCACGAATTTCCAGATTCCGGAACGTGAAGTCCGAGAGTTTGTACTGTGTCGACTCCGGTTTTACATTGAAGTATTCGCGGCAGTCACAGCGGCAGTCCTCCACGGTAATGTGGTCTGCATAGGAAAGAGGAATGTCCTTGCGGTCTTCCAGATCGTAGAACTGTGTCCACGGATTGATGTTGACAAAGCTGTCCACGACCGCATCCACCTGCTGCATCGTGATGTACTCGTAGTGCTGTGGGGTGTCCGGGCGCATTTTCAGCCAGAGCAAGTTACAGGCATGGTCTACTTTCAGGCGGCGAATCAGGATATTGCGGTCGTGCATGGACTCCGAACCGCAGGTTAGACAGCCATGGCAGAAACCATAGTGGCAGTCCTCCACCAGAATCCGCTCGTTGATGCCGTTTTCGGGTGCGGTATCCGCCCACGGGCCTCTGCCGCCCTTCAGCACAACGGAGTCATCGTTCACTTCCAGATAGCAGTTCTTGACCAGAACATCGGTGCAGATGTCAATGTCAATGGCATCGGTGCTGGGAGCCGGAACCGGACGTGCCGGAGAGAAAATGCGGCAGTTCAGGTATTTCACATGGTCGCAGCGGTACAGATGACTTGTCCAGAAGTGCGAATTTTGCAGAGTGATGTTGGCAAACGTCACGTTCTTGCTGTTGGAAATGTACACCAGCCGCGGACGCTGCTCGTCCTTGTTGGTGCATTTGGGGTTCCACTTGCGGCGCAGCCAGAACGCCCGCCAGGAGCGCAGACCGTTACCATCAATTGTACCGGGGCCGCTGATTGTAAAGCCATCCATGCCATCGGCATTGATGAGGGCCGAGAAGTAGATGCAGTTCTGCCCTTCCATGCGTGTTTCGCAGAGGTCATAATCGGCAATATCATCACTGCCCATCAGGGTGCCGCCCTGCGTTACATACAGATTCACGCCCTGTTTGAAGTGCAGCGCACCCGTGTGGTAGACGCCAGCCGGAACGACCAGCACACCGCCGCCCTCTTTGGCGGCAAGATCAATCACAGACTGGATTGCTTTCGTATGCAGATGACCGTCCGGCAGGATGCCGTAGTCTGTCAGCAGGTAAGGCTTTCCCAGCGAGGAAAGTTCCGGGGCTGTTGTATCGTAAAACCAATCATCAATGGGCGTTCCATCCGGAAAAAACTCAAGTTCATGTTTCATGGGTGTATCCCTCATTCAAAACGTGTTGTTGTGCCGCCGGGAAGTTCATAGATTTTCCCGCCTACACTGACCCAGCAGGATGCTGCATTGGGATTATAACACAGGTCACCGTCCACCGTAAACCGAAGCCGGGAAGCATTTTCCAGTGCATCCACGATCTCAATGTTGGTAGCATACCAGATATCGTCCTGATGGCTCATCCTTTTGCAGAACTGTTCCATCTGTGCCCAGCCATCCTGTTCGGGCAGCTCATAGCTGTGACCCCAGACATACATCAGATACAGATATTGGGTCTTGTGCATGGTGAGAAACTGCTGACCCAATTCCAGCATCCCGCGCCGGAAGTGGCAGGGCGGGTCCCACTCCGTAAAATCTTCCGGGATGGCAAAGCCCTGTGTGCTGCGCACGGTACGCGCGTAGCGGATGCCCAATGCGGGCAGCAATTCCTGAATCTTATGGGTGTAGCTGCCGTTGGGGTAAGCAAGTCCGCGGACTGGGGTCTGCACCTGTTCTTCCAATGCACGGCGGTCTTCCAGAATCTGCTGGGCTACCTGATCCAGCGGGGAACGTGCAATGGTGGGGTGCAGTACGGTGTGGCAAGCTACCTCATGCCCACGATACAATTCTTTGTATTCACTGGCCGGGATGCGCTCGGCATCCTGCAATCCTGAATTGATATTGAAAGTTCCCTTCATGCCATACTGGTTGAGCAGTTCCACAAGGCGGCGATCCTCCTTGCGGCCATCATCAAAACTGAACGTCAGAGCCTTGTGCTTGCCGCCGGGAAAGCAGGTATAAATATTTTTCAAACTCATACAGAAGCCTCCTGTAAGCCATACGGAACTTCGTGTTTACCATAGCGGTTTGCCAGACTGCCGGTCACAACCAGCTTGAACGCATTGCTGCCCGGATGGAGCAGTCCTTTCAAATTAAATCGATGCTTGTTCCAGAACGAAACACCGGCAAACTTGCCATTGACCCAAAGTTCTGCCATTTCCTCGGCATCAATTTCCAGCAGCGGATACTCTGCGCTTGCCTGTTCTGCGCTGCATTCCATTTCAGCAGTATAGGTCTTTTTGACCTGAATGCCATCGGCTTTTTTCAGCGTGAACTCCGGCAGCGGCAGCAGCAGCGGTTCCGGCTGCTCCGGAAGAGCGGTAAAGTCTGCTTCCTCACAGGTAAACAGCAGCAGGCTGCTGCGGCTGGGCAGCTTCAGTTCAAAACTCTGTGCCTGCGCACGGAATGCTTTACCAGTCCACAGGTCATACTGCCCCACCTTTTTCGTGGTGGGCAGCGTGATAGTGGTATGAAGGTCGGTGTTTCCCTCGTTCACAAGGAACCAGCATTCGCTGCCTGCCCGCAGGAAATGCGCACTGCGCAGCTGCGGAGCAGCCGGGCTGCACTGGAGGTCGGCAAGGGACGAAAGGTCGTTCGAGAGGGTGGGTGCATCGGGGAACCGCCGTTCCGGGTCGATGACGGCTGAGAACTCCATGCCGCGGCAGAACAGCTTCCCATCCTGCACTTTGCATTCGTTCCAAACGCTTTCCGGCAGATACTGGAAGCCGACCTGCTGCTCATAGAGCGGGCGGACGGTATCCGGTTCCAGCGCACGGTTGCGGCACAGCACCGCCACCGGAAGGATGGCCGTTGTGTCGGTCATCAGGCAGGACAGCCGCCGCATATAGGTAGACCACAGCTTATAATGTTTCCACCAGTTGCTGTTGGGGCCGACATCTGGCGGACGCTCATCCTTCCGCTTGCCGATGATGCTGTAATAGAACGCGTGTGGGATGAACAGGTTGACACCGCGCACGGCCAGCCAGTCTGTGTACCACTTGATATCCCCACCGGAAAGCTGCCACGGGTTGTTATCTTTGTTGCAGGCTCCGAAGCACTCGTTGGAATTGCGGCGGCGGTGCATCAGGCGGGCAGCATCCGCGCTGCACTTGCCCAGCGTGGAATCCAGCCCCACAAGGCAGTCCTTTTCCGGCGCGATCCAGCGCAGGCACAAGTCCTGACCGGGGATACCGAAGTATTTTTCCACCTCGATATCATCGCTCTGGTGGGGGTGTCCCATCAGGCAGATGCCGTGCTGCTCACACCAGCCGGAAAGTGCCGCATAGTAAACGCCGCCCTCCCGGTCAAGGATCATCTGATGGTAAAGCCGGGTATCCGCATTTTCGGTTTTTTCAAACAGTGCGGTCAGATTTTCCAGATTGCCGCCTGCATCGGTGAAAAGCTGGGCAAAGCCCTTCGTCCAAGGGAACATCTTATCCACGTTCCGGCCCAGAATACTGGGTTCATCGGTGAAGAAACCGATGATGGTGCTGCCGAAGTATTCTTTCAGTTCACGGTAATAGGCATCGTGGGTCAGGCTGATAAACCGCTGCACGACTTCCGGGTTCAGGATGTCAGCACTTTCCGGAGCGTTCGGTTCACCGTCATCTTCGCCCCAGTGGATGCCGCGAATGGTGCCGCCGCTCTTGCGTACCACCAGAATACCCTTCGGGGTCTTTGCAATGATTTCATCCCCCGGCTGGCTCTCGCTCACCAGTGTGATACCCTGACTGACCAGATCGGGTCGGCCAGCCGTGACCATGCCGTTGGCAGAGCCGGACGGGTACATTCCTTCATCGTACAGAACCACGGTCATTTTCAGCGCAGCAGCTTCCTTGACCGCTGTGCGGATGTAGGAAAAATATTCTTTGGAAAGGTAGCGGATGCGTTTGGCAAGACCGATGCGGGGATGCAGCACCACGCCGGAAACGCCGTGCGCGTTGAAATCGTTCAGCTGACGGCGAATCTCGTCATGGCTCAAGTTTCCGTTCAGGAACCAGAATGGAATCGGGGTAAACTCGCGCGAAGGTCTGGAAAGCAGTGTCAATAACTCCATACGAACCTCCTATGGTTCATTTTTTCAAAAGAAGGAAGCCGTGCCCCGCAGAGATTGCGGAACACGGCTTCTGTGTTATCCAGATTTCAACTCCGTCAGCGGTGTATCATGCAGACCGGAGCTTGCGTCCGCTATGATTTTTACAGAGAATCACGAACCTTCTTGGCATTTTCGAGGTCAGCCAGACGCCACTCGATGATGCTGTTGGCATCCAGACCGTTGCAGTCGGCAACCATCTGATCCCACAGGGAGTCAAACTCGCTGTCAGAAGAAGCATAGACCATCTTCCAGCTTGCAGTGGTGACTTTATCCTTGATAGCATCGATCATCAGTTGCATATTGTCGTCCGGCAGGCTGGCGAAGTTGAAGACATTCTTCAGCGGGCTGGTCTCATAGTAATCATCGCCCAGCCACTCTTTCCAGTTCTCATGGCCGGTGGTCTTCTGCCACTTCTGGAAGTTCTCGCTCTGGGCGCTGATCTCATTGACATCGCTCCAGCCCAGCGTAGAAGCGCAGCGGTAACCGCCTTCGCCATCACCATACTTCGTCAGAACACCGGTCATCGCAATAAACGGAGTATTCCACAGTTCCAGCGTTTCGCCGTTGGACATTTCAAAACCGGTGTAGTCGTTGTGACCGGCATTCAGCCATTCCTTTGCACGGTCAGTCAGGAATGCGTTGCCCTTGTCATCGCTTTCCCAGTACTCGCCATCGGGACCCTGGCACAGGATCAGGTATGCTTCAGGGTCAGCCAGAACGTCGAGGTAAGCAAGGCAGGCATCCAGATTCTTGGTCTTTGCGCTGATGCCAATCATGTAGCGGGAATCGCCGTAGGTGGAGTTTGCGCTGTAGTAGCTCTTGACGCCGGGGATGTGATACTCCAGATAGGTGGGTGCCCAACCCGGCAGATAGCCGGAAGGAACCTGTGCATAACCGCCATCGACCTTGACTTTCTGAGTGGGACGGTCATTGTTGATGCTGTCGGGGTCGATCAGGCCACGCTTATAAACCTGATTGTACCACTTCAGACCCTTGTAATACAGGCTGTCCTTATCCAGAATGGAATTGCACTCACCGGTGACCATATTTGCTTCCAGCAGGTAGCCCAACTGCTGCTCCAGATAGCCCTGCCAGCGATACCACATGGTCATGCAGGCCCAGAAGTTGGAATCGGAACCGTTGTTCAGCACGGTGCCATAGCAGGTAGTGCCATCCGCATCCACCGGACGCTCTTTCTGCATCTGCTCCATGACATCGATCAGATCTTCAAAGCTGTTGATCTCCGGTGCGCCGATCTTTTCGTAGGTATCCCAGTGCAGACGAACGGCGTTGCGCTCGGTGGAGTCCAGCCACTTATACTTCACATAGGTATCGCCAATGCTGGTAGGAATGCCATAAACGCTGCCGGTGCCTGCGCTCTTGAACTTACGGACATAGTTCAGGGCAGGCTCCACTTCCTTGAATGCCTTCAGGTGCGGCATCTTATCCAGATAGTCATCCAGATTCAGCAGCATACCACCCTGGATCATGATGTCCAGGCTCTTTTCAGGAATGAACATCACGTCCGGCAGATCGCCGCTGGCGAGGATGGCGTTGGTCTTTTCGTCTGAGTAAGCCCAGACTTCCAGATTGAAGCCATGCTCGGCGAAATACTCGCCCTTGAAGCCGCCGACCTGACCACTGGACACATTGGCATCACGCGGGTAGAAAGTAATGGTCTTCGGGCCGCTGGAAGTAGAAGCAGAACCGGCGGCACTGCTTGCGGCGGTGCTGCTGTCCGAGCCGCCGCCACAGGCGGTCAGAGCTGCCGCGGAACCAGCGATCGCACAAGCCTTGAGGAAATTGCGGCGGGAAATCATCTTTTTCATGGTCTTGTTCTCCTTTTATCTTTATAATACACAAAAATTAGTTCAAAGAAAAGGTTCTCAGCCCTTGACGGCACCCACCATCAAACCCTTGACGTAGAACTTCTGGACGAAGGGGTAAACGCAGATGATGGGGATGACGACCACGGCGGTCAGGGTCAGGCGGATACCGGTCGGAGTGATGGTCGCGTAGGGGTTCTCACCGGCGATCTGTTCGGCGGCTGCGGTGACCTGCTGCAGCAGTTCGTACAGCAGATATTGCAGGGTGTAGAGCTTCGTGTTGGTGATGTACAGCTTGGTGGTGAAGAAGTCGTTCCACTGGTTCACGGCAGTAAACAGCGAAATGGTTGCAAGGATGGGGGTCTGCAGCGGCATCACGATCTTGAAGAAGCGGGTCAGATAACCGGCACCATCCAGATAAGCGGATTCTTCCAGTTCCGGGCTCATGGCCTCGATGTTGGTCTTGACCAGAACCATGTTGTACACCGACAGGCAGGACGGAATGACGTAGACCCAGAAGCTATTGACAAGGCCCAACATCCGGTTGTTCAGGTAAATGGGGATCATACCGGCAGAAAAGTACATGGTGATAACGGTGAAGCGATACCAGAACTTGCGCTTCCACATATTCTGCTTGGTGAAGAAGTAGGCCATGTAACTGGTCAGCACAAGGCTGAGTGCCGTTGTGATGACGGTGCGGGCTACCGAGATAAAGGCTGCATTGCCCAGATTCTGCACCTTGAAAATTTCAACGTAGTTGTCAAAGTTGATGCCCTTGGGCAGCAGGATGATCTGGTTCAGGTCAACCAGCTTCTGGTCACTGATGGTGCAGATCATCAGGTAATAGAACGGGTACACGCACAGCAGCGTGATGATGGTGAACAGGATGATGCCGATCACATTGTAGATTTTATCTTCCCGGCTCATCTTGATGTGGTGATTTTTAGCCCACGGCTTCTGCCGGGGATTGATTTTGGTCGCAGTCACAGGATGTTCCTCCTCTCTTTAGAATACGCTGGTGCCGCGGATCTTCTTGGATGCGGTATTGGCCAGACCGAACAGGATCAGGGCAATGACCGATTTCATGACACCCACTGCAACGGAGAACGAGATCTGGCCGCTGCCGATACCGAGGTTGTAAACGTAAAGATCCAGCACTTCGATGTATTCTTTGTTCAGAGCGTTGCTGAATGCGAGGAACTGGTCGATGCCGGAGTTCAGGAAGTTGCCGATGCTCATAATGAGCAGAACGAAGAAGGTAGGCATCAGCAGCGGGATGGTGATGTAGCGGATGCGCTGCCAGCGGCCTGCACCGTCGATCATGGCGGCTTCGTTCACTTCCTGATCCAGACCAGTGATGGCGGCAAAGTAAATGATGGCGTTCCAGCCGAGGTTCTTCCATGTATAGAGCAGAGCCTGGATCAGCCAGACGTGCTTATCGGTGGTGAGGATGTTCACGGTCATTTCTGCACCGAACTTCTGCATCAGTGCGTTGACCAGACCGGAAGAACCAAACAGGCTAGACATCAGGGAGAACATGATGACCCAGCTGATGAAGTGGGGCAGCGTGGTGAGCGTCTGCACACATTTCTGGAAGCGGGTGCTTTTGATTTCACTGAGGAAGATGGCGAACAGCATGGGGACCGGCATCAGCAGATAATTGATGAACTGGATGCCAAGGGTGTTGCGCAGAACGCGGAACAGGTTCTGGCGCATGACTGGATTGCCGAACAGATTGGTGAAGTTCTGGAAGCCCACGAACTTGCAGTTTGCCAGGGCCATGCCCGGCTTATACTGGAAGAACGCGTAGACCCAGCCCCACAGGGGCATATAATGGAATACGAACACGAGTGCGAGGCACGGGAGGATGAACAGGAACAGCTTGATACTCTCAATTCGCTTCTGACGCGAACCTTGCGTTTCCAGCAGCTTCCCAGCGACGGCTTTGCTGGACATAGATATTTCAACTCCTTTTCTAGTTTGTGAACCGTGTGTGAACGGCTCTGTTTGACCTGAGTATACCGGTTTCTTCCGCCGCTGTATATAACAAAAATTTTTGATTCTGTAAATAAAATCTGTTGTGTATTTTGGCGATGATACTGCATTTTTTGCAACTGCAAATTGTGATACAAGCTAAAATTTTTGCAATTTACA
>CEAB01057945.1_pt1 | contig 10823 bp, 8 predicted proteins | sample 557651 | NCBI WGS metagenome assembly CEAB01 (sample SAMEA3182046, study PRJEB8094) | gut metagenome | biome: human; feature: gut; material: Stool; isolation source: human stools | place: Canada | collected 2011-11-15
AATCGTAATGGCATGGCTGTGTTCTTTTGCTACAGCTGCTTCCAGTTTTGCAATTCTGCGTTCCAGGGCACGCACCTGTGTAAGGTGCTGTTTTTCCATTCGGATATATTTTTCTCCCGATTGAAAGGCTGCAAGTTCTTCCTGTGCTGCTTTCAGCCTGTATTGAAGTACTGTAATGGTTTCAAAAGAATTCCCCATCCCCATGCCGCGTCCTTTCCTTAAATGTTTGTCAGATCATCAATGATTTTTTCTAATTCTGCATTATGTTCCTCAAGGGATTTGATCAATGAGGACTGGGTTTCGATGACCCTGTGCTGTAGTCCGTTTGTATGCTCAAGACTGCCTATAAGTTCTTCATATGCTTTGAGTTTGCTTTTATCATCTGCGTTCATTTGTGCCTCCTTAAGTATAGGATAAGTATAGCAGAAACAGGGACGAATGGGAAATCGGACGAATTACGGGACTGGCAGAATGACGGTGGATAACCGGCAGAAAAATGAAAGAAGCAGGAGTGGAAATCCGTATTCCAGCCATGTAAAAGCAGGAAAATATGCAGGTACTGTTTATAATTTCAAAAGAAAAAGCAGGATTCGGAAGTCGTTAACGAAACTTTCCATCCTGCTTGAGTTTATCCACAAATATATTTTTTTAAATTTCGTCAGTTTTTACAATGGTCTGAACAGTAACGCTATGGGCAGGCTCTCATATACTTCATCAGCATAAATATATACATCACACCTTCCTCTGTGATAGAATGTAAAAAACGGAGGAAAATACTATGTCAAAACGTTCAGATGAAATCAGAAACAAGTACATACAGAATCCACCTGAAGGCATGACTGCTGATGACATCCGCCACATGAGTGAGGATGATTTGCTTGATATGGATTACTTCTTAAATGAAGACGATGAGTTTGGTGAAGACTTTCCTGGAGCTGAAGGCTTCTATATCTTCTAAAACCTATCGTTTACTTGTCGTGCCCGCTAAATTGCGGGCCCTTTTCATATCTAGCTATCCCAAAGTTAGAACTTTCCTATAAATTAAAAAAGACGAAAAATAAACGATACAGATTTCTCTGTATCGTCCATTTTTCTTTTTTGATTAAATCAATGTAAAATCAAGCCGAGGCAGACTCCTGTCAAAATGATTTTTGCAGTTCTTTTCAAATCAGGTATCTCCTTCCTGCTATCTTTATACCAGATGGTACATGTAAACCGTTTATTCACTCAACGACATCCGATACAGGAATGCGGCTATTTCCGCTCTTGTACAGGCAGCATCCGGATTGAATCGTCCTTTGCTATTCGCTTGTGCGATACCCTTCTCTTTGGCCCACGCCACTGCCTGTGCGTAGTATTCATCAGAAGAAACATCTTTAAAAGCTGTCTCTTGCTCTGCTGCCGGTTTTCCTTGCGCACGCCATAGCATTGTGATCGCCTCGGCTCTCGTTATCGCAGCATTTGGTCTGCTGCCATCCGAAATTCCCTGGTTTTTAGCCCATGCACGTGCTTTGCTGTACCACTTCTTTCCACCTGTCAGATCTACGTCTTCCCATCGTGCGAGAATCGTCCATAGCCGTGCCCGGGTAATTTTTGCTTCCGGTGCAAAAGCCGTACTGCTCTTTCCATTCATCAGCCCGCGTGCACTTACAAAATCAATGGAATCCTTCGCCCAATGTTTTTTTGTATCCTTAAAGTTTTTCGCCTTATCTACGAGCTTCACTGTAGTGTCTTCGTCCACGATCAGCTGAACTCCATCTTTTGCAGCCACTGATTTCTTCACAATTTTCTCAGTGCCATCGGCATTGACAAGCACTGCGACTGTACCTACGGTCATATTTTTTACCGGAATCTTCACTTTCGTTTTCCCTGCACCCTCCGGTAGATTGATGGTCACAGTGGATGCAGCTTTTATATTTTTACCTGCCTTTACTTCAACCGGAAGTTTAACTGCTTCACCTGATTTTTCAGCATTTGCGATCGCCTTTTCACTAAGCTGCACTTCTGCTGTGATCATTCCTTTTTTACCGTTCACTATGGCAACAGTCGTTCCATCCGAATCCTTGATGTCCGGCGTAGTTGTTGCAGATGCATTTCCGTTAGCTGCGCCGCCTCCCGCGGTGGCACCTCCTGCTGCTGCACCGCCTCCTGACGAGGATCCGCCCCCTGCTGAAGATCCGCCTCCTGCTGAAGATCCGCCTCCTGCCGTGGAACCGCCTCCTGACGATGATCCACCTCCTGACGTTGTTCCTCCGCTGACATCCGCTTTTTTCGTTACGGTTACGGTAACACGATTACTGTCGGCCGCAAGATATTTCTCATTATCACCGGAATAATGAGCAGTAAATGTATAAGTACCAGCTTGATCGAGCCGGATCGTCTGAGCCTCCCCTGTGCCGGATATCGGCAGCGAAGGATCTGCCGTGTAAGTTACTCCGCTTAAATCCACACCAAATCCTGAGGTTTCGCTGACACTTAACATGACCTGTTCTCCTTCGGTCACTGTATCCGGGCTTGTCGCCAGCAGAATGACCGGAGCTTTCTTAACATTCGGTGACGGTGCGATATATTCACTCCATCTTGCATACAACACCGTATTGCTGCTATATACTCTTGTCAAATCAACTTTCTCACCACCTGTCGTATACCATCCGTCAAACACATATCCTTCACGGGCCGGTGCCGGAAGATCACCGAGTTTTCCATTGATTCCGGTCGTTTTTGTTGTATTTTCTCTTCCGTCATTATAACAAAAAGTAACTGTATAACTCTTTGCAGGCTCCGGTGCCGGCAAGATATCCTGACCTTTGTTTGGAAGCGTTCCTTCGTAAGCAAGAACAGTTCCCTGCTCATCCCTCACTGCATATCCGACCGTGTCACCGGTTCGCAGATCTGCATTGGACGGGATGGTATATAAGAGGGAACAATTTTTCAAACCGGAATTAAAATCGCTTCCATGATATTCCAACGTTCCCTTCGGGCGGAAATTGCCCTTTTCCGTCCAAAGCGGAATCTTGAACGTTTCTGACGCTGCTACAGGCTGACCATCAGCAGTAGCAATGGTTCCGTCAGCATGGTTTACCCATACCTGTAATGTCACCTGACTGAGCTTTGTATCGGAAAGGTTCTGCACGATTGTACGCAGCTCAATCTTCTGCCCCTTCATCTCTGTCGGTTGGAAAGTAATTTTATCTGCCCCTGTCAAAAGGCGTGTCTTTTTGTCTGCGTCAAATTTTGTATAACCCCAACCGGTTGCATCACTAAAATCTGAAAGCTTCGTATATGCATCTGTGCGCTTTGTCACTTCCGGTTCTGCCACATACAGATCCGGACCCTCTGTGACCAGCTGGCGCATCCGCTTATTTCCCTGCAGCTTACATACCTCGCAGAAACCATTCCAGGTCTGGCGCATCATACATTCACGGCTGGAATTATAAATCTTATCCGTATCATAATCTGTATGAGGAACACTGTATGTCTTCCGGAAGCCAAGCAGCTGTCTCCATTTTACCTGTTCAGGATCACTGATCCCCGTTCTGTTTAGCGAAGTTTTTTCAGACGCTTCTCCCATAAAAGATCCGCTGTTGTACTCGTCTCCAAGCCATAACAGACCATGACCAAGCTCATGCGTAAGCGTTTCGACTGCACGCTGGCTGTATGCAGGGCTGACAATATAATGGAATCCGTAATCAAGATCGTTGAATGCCCCGCCAAAATCATTTGCAGAATTGACCAGAAGTACGAACTGGCTGATGTAGTCATGTACATATTTATACTTTTCAAAATCCCAATCTACATTCGGATCTGCCTGCTGCGGAATATGGGCATCATGCACTTTCTCGATAAACGCCGGTCCGATACACCGTTCAAAAATATGGTTCTTCCACTGACTTCCATTCACGGATATATTCTTTCCCCATACATCGAAAAATGTACTGTCATATCCATCAATGGCACTGTACGTTTTATCCGATGCCGTACATAATGCATATACATTGAAGCGATCCTTGTACGTCTTATATGGCTCATACTGCATCGCGCCTTCCCATAACCGTTTGGCAGCTGCAACAAATTTTTGCTGCTCGCCTTTTGTGTAACCTTCACCGCAGATGACGACAACCATATTCTCATTATCGCTGCGCGTCTTCTGGATGACCTGGATAGGTATCGTGGCAGATTCGTATTTCTTGCTCTTGGAATAATTCGGTCCAAGATATAACTGTATACTCTTGTCAAGCGAAACATCCCACTCCTGCCCCGGTGTTGGTCCATCTCCGGAAACTGTAAAGTTCTCCTCCGGTTTATTTACGGCTGCACCGCGGTAAGGGGAATCAGCTGTACCGTCTCCACCAGTCACCTGATAATATTGCGTATCAAGATAAAACGCCGGACGGACACCATAAAAGCCTAAATACGGAGCGTTTCTGTCTATTCTTCCATCCGTCTCCACATAGCGCATATCGTGGTTGCAATCCGTCACCGGAGTCCGCAGCCAGTAAGGCCACCTCACGCCACCCTTATAAGCAATATGATAACTGTCTCCAAGCTGGCTGTTATTTTGATAGACTTTGTTTATCTGCTTTACATCCATTAAGAATACTTTATCCGTAACGTTCTCATAATAGGCCTGATCAAATCCGTTAGCGGCTGCTTCTATATTTGTGTCATAAGGCAGATCTGCCCCCTGGCCTTCGATCATTCCCGCATTATATTCCGGATGGGATACGATCGAACGCTGGGTTACCGTTTTAATCGCTGCGATCTCGTCCTCCTTAAAGCCGTTTAAAAAGCCTGCTGCCTGGTCATATGGATTCTCTCCTACAAAGCCACTCTTTGGAGGGTTTCCGCAAAGCCATTCTACCTTCCCGGCTTCCGCCTTGGAATTCAGCCAGGAACGCATATTGCTGTCACGCCATTGATTTGAGCCATATGTCCCACGCTTTAGGTTACGGCTGTGCGAACGCGTAGCGCTGTTTTCACTTGTTTTGGCATCATAAGCCATCGTTGCCAGCACCTGATCGGAGAGCATGAGCGGTCCCATCTCATCAACATCGACGCAGCGCCATAAGATTGGCTGCCCGTTATAGTTTCCCAGCCTGATATAGTCTCCGATGCTAATATTGCTTGTGCCAACACTGCTCGTCTCCTCTGCAGCTGCCTGTGTGCTTGAAAATGGCAGCACCGACAATACCATACAAATACATAAAACAAGTGCTGTAAGCTGTTTTTTCATAAGTAGTATCCTCCCTTTCATCTGTTATGTATTCCCGTAAATAAATTTCCGCCGACTCTATAAAGCATTCTCTACCTTATCCCATGTGTGGGTCAGTTCAAATTGTGCCTGTGTCAAGTAAAAATAAGTCTATTTCACGGCAGCCTTCGCACCCTGATCCTGCACCGGATCATCCCAGGTCACATCAATATAGCGGTAGCTGCTTCCGTCTTTCACATAATTCCACGCATGTGATCCGCCACCGGCTTCACCCGGAACGGCGATCGAACAGATGCCGGCTTTTGCGGCAAGCAGGTTAAAAACACCTGCATAGCCCTGACATACCGCCTTTTTCTCAATCAGACAACCATATGCGGTATAGGCATCATCATATCCGTATCTGCGCGCGTTCTCATCGTAGACACAGTTTTTCACGAGATAATTGTGGATCGCACGCAGCTTCTGTTTGCGCGTCATTCCGTCCCTGATAATCCGGGGAATAATCGCGTTCGCCTTTGCATTCGCCTGTTTTATTTTACCCGTGATCTGCGCCGCACTCAGGTCATTACCTGCCCGGTAATCAAATGTTCCATCGGTACTCTTCCAGATGACCAGACTATAATTGTACTCCGGATGATGCTGCAATGCGAGTACAAATGTCTCGTAATACACCGCTCCGTCCGCACAATAGCTAGTGCTGTAATCACGCTTTTTCATCGCCTTAAGCACATGCTTATAGGCATCTTTTTCGGACTTGACGACTGTGATCTTTTTCGTAAACCGAAAAGATATGTCAAAGTTCCCTTTTCATTATACAGGAAGTCTCCTATAATGTCAAGCCCTAAATCACTGATTTTTCAGGCTTTTCTTTAAATATTTACCTCATAAAACAGAGCCACAAGTGTATGACAGTCATTGTATCTTGTACTGAATAGTTAGAAGAGGGTGCAGTTTATAAAGCGTCCCTTTGTTTTGCTTTATAAAGGCTATAAATCCTCTGTTAACTATGATGGTGAACCTTCCGTGTCTAATGGTATCGTGTACCAACTTCCTTCGTCCCACCTGCTCATACACCGAGTGCCCGCTAAGCTTTCTAACAGGGTCATTGCCCTACGGAGTGAACTACTGCAGGCTACAGCTCTTGTTTATATTTTGATTTTACTGACCTGCCCTTTCCGCAGGGTACGGATATTCCGTGGACGCTTCCCTTGTTTCGTTACCTGCTGGTCATTGTGCTGATGCAGTGCTTGTTGCACTCCATCGTTATCGGGTTTCTTTCCAGAACCCTGCCCGATTTCGGAATCATCCGCAACCTGGCAAGGCTCTGGAATATATTTATTGTGTCAGGCACCATTGTTTTTTCATTCTCGGCATTGGAAGAACTTCTGCATATCTTCTGGTGAAAGAAGAACATTTCAGTTCCATTCCTCTGCCAGCAGGAAGTCACGAATATTGCGGTGTTTGATTCCATCTCGGCTCATATCCAGTTCGTCCATCGTTACAACGTATTTCGGGAAATTGTCACGAACACCGGCAAACGCCCCAAACTCACGCTGGATGGTTTCCTCCGAGGCAAGTAGATAGGAAACCTGAACATACAGCTTTTTCCCATGATCTTCACATACGAAGTCAATCTCCTTGTCAGAGACTTTCCCAACAGTCACAGAATAACCACGGCGCAGCAGCTCCATGTAGACAACATTTTCAAGGACAAGGTTAATGTCCTTCATGTTGCCACCGTACACGGCTTCCCGGACACCATGATCTGCAACATAGTATTTCTCGTTGACGGTCAGGATTTTCTTTCCCTGGAGGTCTTGGCGCTTCACCTGATAAAACAGGAATGCGTCCGTGCAGGCTTTGATGTAGTTCAGTACCGTTTCTGGTGAAACGGAGCGCCCTTCACTTTTCAGATACTTGGAAATGGCTGTGGAAGAAAAGGTAGTGCCGATGTTGGAAGTTATATAAGCAATAATTCTCTCCAGCATATCCACATCACGGATATTGTTTCGCTTGATAATATCTTTCAGCTCTACGGAGTTGAACAAGTCCCGCAAATACTGACGACTGGCGGCATCGTCGTAGCGAAGGTTGCTCAAATAGGGCATTCCTCCCAGCGTCAGATATTTTGTAAAGCATTGTCTTTCGTCTGCACCTTCGTAAACGGTGTGATACAGCTCCATAAACTCTCTGAATGAAAACGGGTAAATCACGAACTCCACATACCGTCCGGCAAGATAAGTGGCAAGCTCACCGGAAAGCAGCTTGGCGTTGGAACCGGTAATGTATATATCACAATCCAGCTCCACCCGGAAAGAGTTGATACATTTTTCCCAATCAGCCACCTCTTGGATTTCGTCGAAGAACAGATAAACCTTGCCGCTGATTTCTTTTGTTCTGCGAAGGATTTCATCATGCAATGCAACAGCCGTACAAAGGTGTGCATTGCTCATGTTCTCAAAATTCAGGGAAATAAACTGTTCTGGTTGGACCCCGTTTTGGGCAAGTTCCTCTTGGATCAGGCTCAGCATGACAGATTTTCCACTACGGCGAATCCCTGTCAGAACCTTTATCAGCTCATTTCCGATAAAAGGACGGATACGGCTCATATAAATTTCTCGTTTAATCATGTAGACCAGCCTCCCTTCTGAAACTGTCTATATGGTACCACGGCTATAACTGATTTTCAATACCGCAAATCCAGTTTTATCAGATATAATTGATAAAATACGAATTTCGACACAATCAGGCAGTTATACCGAGCGAAGTTTGGCTATGCGTTTTTATTGTGTCAGGCACCATTGTTTCATATTGAAATATAGTGTCTCTGTGCATGTTCTATATACCTCTGATTATATAATATTCAATTTATATAATCTCTCAAATGCTTTTTTATCAAAGTCTGCTTCTGTAATATATAGCTTTCTATCGCTATCAATGTCATTCTAACTCAATAGTCATATCAATTATACAATTAAAAGCAAAGATGCTGCTAACTGAATAACAACATCTTTGCTTGTTTAGAATGGGGATTATAAAATTTTAATGATAGTATACTGTGACATAAATATTTTTTAATGTTGCTGCTGCAACAGTTCCCGTTGAATACCTTGTAGATTCAAATTGAACATAATAATTTCCAACAGGGCTTAAATTATAATTGCCAAAATCTGCAAAAGTAAGAGAACTATTCCAACTTTTGCTGTCTGTATATCTGTCAAATGTGCCATCTCCATTATCCTCATCTTTAGCAACAAATAATTCGATGTTTCCACTACTTCCACTACTTTTTGTGGATGTAACCACTATTTTACTGATTGTGGAGCCTGACGGAACAGATGTGCTGCTGATTGTAAAAGAACCAAGAGCGGAAGTTGCCACTGTATCATTTGTTCCAAAAAAGGAATTTAACATTCCAACAGAATGTCGTGATGATCCAGAAGTTAATGCTGTCGGAGTTATTTCAAATGTCATTGTTTTCTCCGTCTCCGAATAATTTTCCTGAGTTTCTGCCGCAAAAGCTGTGACATTCATTGTAAAAAGCATGACAACACATACAATAATAGAAAAAAAACGTTTTCTCACAATGAATCTACCTCCATACTTTATGTAATCATCCCCATCTAAATATACTAAATTGAAAAATCAAATCTTCCACCGATTTTATTATCCTCTGGTTTGATAGAATTCCATTCAATATTTTTAATTTTATCCAAAAGTTCATCTTTTGAATTTGCTTGAACAGTAGCTTTTTTTACTTCAATTTGCTTTAATTGTTCCTTTTTCTTCGCCTCTTTCTTCTCCGCAGCTTTCTTTTCCTGAATTTTTTCAAGATATTCTTTCTGACTAGCTGATGTTTTTTCTAATTGAGCAAAGAATGTTGTAGTTCCATCACTATTAAAAGAAATACCAAACTTTGTTATTTTTGTATCAGTATCTGCACTGTTTTCTATTCCGTTTGTCTTACCAAATGCTCTTTCAAATCCAAACTGAGCATTGATTTCATCCGACATACGCAAAGCACCTTCAATACTATGCATCTTTTCAGCATAATATTTGGGATCGGATGCCATCTTCTCCATTTCTTCCTTTGAGAAAATAACCGTAAACTCTTTATCACTTTGTGCTAAAATATCTTTAGCATTATCACCATTTTCAAAATCTGCAACCATAAAGTCCATATCTGTTCTTGAGCCACGCATATCTTTAAGCATTTTTTGTGCCTCTTTACTTAGATTTTTTTCGGCTATACTTTCTGTCACATTTTTCTTGACCTTATCATTTTCTGTTGTTTTCGCTGTTTCTTTTTTCTTATCTACTGTACCTGCCTTGTAGGTATTCTGATAACTTCCATAAACAGTACCCGTTGTATTCACATTCATTGACATATCCTTTGTCCTCCTTCTCTGAATCCGTTCTTTATTATTTATTGTTTCTAATATTATATATCGGCTTTATTCCGAAAACTATAATCCTCCCTGTTATTTTTATCCCATGATTATTGAAAATCTAAAATTTGAAATTCACTCTTAAATCAGATTATGCATTAAATATTATTGCTATTGACAAACCACCTAAATATGAATTAAAAGATACTTCTTGCTCAACAGAAAAAAGCAGCCTATTGCAAGTTTATTGTGTCAGGCACCAATTGTTCCTTCAAAGTTACCAAAGTGCAGCAAAAATCCCCATGTTTATCGGAGTAGATGAAGAAGGAGGCACTGTCAACCGTGTTAGCACAAACCCTAATTTGCGAGCTGTGCCTTTCTGGTTCCCTCAAGAACTCTATGCTGAAGGTGGCTTTGATTTGATTCAAAGTGACACACAAGAAAAATGTGAATTATTGAATAGTTTGGGGATTAATTTGAACTTTGCCCCAATCTGCGATGTTTCGCAAAATCCAGAGGATTTTATTTATGACCGGAGTTTTGGACAGAACGCAGAGCAAACTGCCGCTTATGTCCACTTAGTTGTGCAAACCATGTTTCAAGAAGGTATGGGGAGCGTCCTAAAGCATTTCCCCGGGTACGGAAATAATGTGGATACACATACAGGTATTGCTTATGATAATCGCACCTATGAAACATTTTTGAACTCAGATTTCTTGCCGTTTCAAGCAGGAATTGATTCTGGAGCCAATATGGTATTAGTTTCTCATAATGTGGTATCCTGCATGGATAGTCAAACCCCTGCTTCGCTGTCTTCACAGGTACACAAAATCCTGCGGGAAGAATTAAAATTTACTGGAGTTATTATTACAGATGACTTAGCTATGGATGGTGTGCGCAATTTTGCAGAAGACACAAAAATTGCAGTTCAAGCTGTGAAGGCAGGAAATGATATGTTATGCTGCACAGATTTTGAGGTGCAAATTCCAGCCATACTTGAAGCAGTCAAACAGGGAGAAATTACAGAGGAACGAATCGATGAATCTGTTTTACGCATATTAGAATTAAAAATTTCACTTGGGATAATATAAAGGTTTATTTACAAATAGTCTAAAATTTCAGTTTTTACGGGAGTGTGTCCACAAGTTCGGTGTAGAACGAGGAACGGGGACTTTCATATACGCCCTGTCTGCTGATGAAACCAGTCCTGCGCTTGCGGCTCC
>CEAB01008176.1_pt1 | contig 10795 bp, 6 predicted proteins | sample 557651 | NCBI WGS metagenome assembly CEAB01 (sample SAMEA3182046, study PRJEB8094) | gut metagenome | biome: human; feature: gut; material: Stool; isolation source: human stools | place: Canada | collected 2011-11-15
CGGCGGCAGGCCATGACCTCCACGAAGTCATAGCTGACCTCGCCGCTCTGGATACGCTTGATGAGCTTGTCGGCATTGCCCAGACCGTTGACCACCGCGGCGCGGATCTCCTTGCCCATGTAGTCAAAGGTCAGTTCCTTCAAGCCGTCATCGCCCCGGACGCCGCTGGTGCGGATACGATCCATTTCCACCCGGCTGTGGCCGGTCTGAAGGCGGCGGAGCACCGCCTCCGTCACGCCGCCGGTAACGCCAAAGATAACGCCGCCGCCGGAACCGATGCCAAAGGGCATATCGGTGGACTCGCCGTCGATATTCTCAAAGCGGATACCGGACTTGCGGATCATGGAGGCCACCTCGGTGGTGGTCAGCACATAGTCCACGTCCTGTCGGCCATTGGTCATGGACTCAGGGCGGAGGATCTCCTCCTTCTTGGCGGTGCAGGGCATGATGGACACCGACACCAACTTCTTGCCCTGATTGATCTCAGGATTGCGGTAGTATTCCCGGATCACCGCGCCGAACATCTGCTGGGGAGAGCGGCAGGTGGAAATATTGTCCGCCAGCTCCGGATACCGGGTCTCGCAGAACTTGACCCAGGCAGGGCAGCAGGAGGTGAACAGGGGACCCTTGGCGCCGCTGGAGATCCGCTCCAGCAGCTCCTCCGCCTCCTCGATCACGGTGAGGTCCGCGCCGTAGGTAGTGTCATAGACCTCATGGAAGCCCAGTCGGTGCAGGGCATTGACCAGCTTGCCCATGACGTTTTCGCCCTTGGGGATGCCGAACTTGTCGCCCAGCGCCACACGGACCGCCGGAGCCACCTGCGCCACCACAATGGTGTTGGGATCCGCCAGCGCGTCCCAGACCTCATCGATGTTGGTCTTGATGCTGATCGCGCCGGTGGGACACACCACCCGGCACTGGCCGCAGTTGACGCAGTTGGTCTGAGCGATGGTCTTGTTGAAGGCCGGGGTCACCAGCGTGCTGGTGCCGCGGTAGGCAAAGTCGATGGCGTTCACGGACTGGACATTGTCGCACATACGGACGCAGTCGCCGCAGAGGATGCACTTATTGGGGTTGCGGACGATGGCGGGAGAGCTTTCGTCGATGGGGTACTTGGCCTCCCGGTTCTTGAAGCGGATCCGGTCCACGCCCATGCGGTGAGCCAGCTCCAGCAGATGGCACTCGCCGCTTTTCACGCAGGTGGTGCAGTCCCGGTCGTGGGCTGCCAGCAGCAGCTCCAGGATCGTCCGGCGGTAGCGCATGAGCCGGGGGGTATTGGTGTAGATCACCATGCCGTCCCGGGGCGGCTCCGCACAGGAGGCAAAAGTCTTGCCCCGGTCATCCTCTACGGTGCACAGACGGCAGGCGCCGTAAATGGACAGTTCGGAATGGTAACAAAGGGTCGGTATATCGATCTCCGCATTGCGGATCACGGTCAGAACATTGGGTTCGTTGGTAAATTCCACCCGCTGACCGTCAATGGTCATAAATCCCATAGCAGCATCCTCCTTACTTCTCTACGGTGATCGCGCCGAAGGCACACTGCTCCACACAGCTTCCGCAGCGGATGCAGGCGTCCTGATCAATGGTGTACGGCGACTTCAGCGTGCCGTGAATGGCCGACGCCGGGCAGTTCCGGGCGCACTTGGAGCAGCCCTTGCACTTGGCGGGGTCGATGCTGTACACTCGAAGCTTGGAGCAGACGCCGGCGGGACAACGGCGGTCCCGAATGTGGGCCACATACTCGTCCCGGAAGGCGTTGAGGGTGCTGATGACCGGCTTGGGCGCGCTCTTGCCCAGGCCACACAGGGCGGTATTCTCGATCATATCCGCCAGATCCCGGAGGGTATCCAGATCCTCCATGGTGCCCTGACCGGCCACGATGCGCTCCAGGATCTCCAGCATCCGCTGGGTGCCCTCCCGGCAGGGAACGCACTTGCCGCAGCTTTCACGCTGGGTAAAGCTCATGAAGAACCGGGCCACCTCCACCATGCAGGTGTCCTCGTCCATGACCACCATGCCGCCGGAGCCGATCATGGCGCCGATCTTGGTGAGGGAGTCAAAGTCCATGTGGCGGTCCAGATCCTTTTCGGACAGGCAGCCGCCGGAGGGACCGCCGATCTGTACGGCCTTGAACTTCTTTCCGTTGGGGATGCCGCCGCCTACGTCAAACACGATATCACGCAGAGGCGTGCCCATGGGGACCTCGATCAGACCGGTGTTGCACACGTTGCCGGTAAGGGCGAAGGCCTTGGTACCGGGGCTTTCCGGCGTACCGATCCCCCGGTACCACTCCGCGCCGCGCTGAATGATCATGGGCACGTTGGCGTAGGTCTCCACGTTGTTGAGGACCGTGGGCTTCTCCCACAGGCCGTGCTCCACAGTGCGGGGCGGCTTGACGCGGGGCATACCCCGCTTGCCCTCGATGGAGGCGGTCAATGCGCTGCCCTCGCCGCAGACGAAGGCGCCGGCGCCCCGGTTGATATGCAGACGGAAGCAGAAGTCCGTACCAAGAATGTTGTCACCCAGGAATCCGGCTTCCTCTGCCTGCGCAATGGCCAGCTTCAGGCGTTCAATGGCCAGAGGATACTCTGCACGGACATAGATATAGCCCTCCTGCGCGCCTACGGCATAGGCCGCAATCAGCATACCCTCGATCATTCGGTGAGGATCGCCCTCCATGATGCTGCGGTCCATGAACGCGCCGGGGTCACCCTCGTCGCCATTGCAGACCACGTAGCGGACGGTCTCCTTCTGGGCAGCCACCTGGCTCCATTTTTTGCCGGCAGGGAAGCCCGCGCCGCCGCGGCCCCGGAGCTTGGAGTCGGTAATAGCCTGAATGACGGCCTTGGGCGTCATTTCAAAGAGGGCTTTTTCAAGGCCCTCGTAAGCGCCGGCAGCAATGGCCGCCTCAATGCGCTCCGCGTCGATATGGCCGCAGTTCTTCAGCACCAGGCGGGTCTGCTTGGCGTAGAAGGGGATCTCCTCCTCAGAGGGATAGACCTTGTTATCCTGACGGAACATCAGCCGCTCCACCGGCTGACCCCGGAGGACCGTTTTTTCAAAGATCTCGCCGCAGTCGCTCTCCTGCACCTTTAAGTAGAGATAGCCGTAAGGCTCGATCCGCATCAGGGGGCCCATTTCGCAGAAGCCGTGGCAGCCGCTCTTGTGGACGCCGATATGGGCGATCTCCGGGCCGATCTCCACCTGAACGTTTTCATGCTCCGCAGCCAACTCCTTCATGTGCTCATAGAGCTTGGCGGAGCCGCCGGCCAGACAGCCCGTGCCGCCGCAGATCAGCACCCGGCACTTTTCCTGCTTGGTCTCAGCCTGGCATTCCGCCCGGACCTGCTTGAGCTGGAACCGGTTTTCAATTCTGATCATCGTTCCGCCCCTCCTCTTCCTTGGCCCGAAGCTCCTTGAGCAGCTCCGCCGCCTTTTCCGGCGTCATTTTGGGATGGACCTGCTCGTTGACCATCATGGCCGGGGCCAGACCGCAGGCGCCCAGGCAGGACACCACTTCCACCGTGAACATCAGGTCATCGGTGGTCTGCTTGGTCTCACTGAGTCCCAGTTCCTGACGCAGGTACTGCAGCACCGGCGTGGATTTGCGGACATGGCAGGCCGTTCCGTCGCAGATCTTGAGCACATACTTTCCCTTCTGTTCAAAGGAGAAGTTCTCATAGAAGCTGGCCACGCTGTAAGCCTTGGTCTCTGTAATGCCGATCTTTTTGGCCACATAGTCCAAAAGATCCGGCGGGAGATACCGGTAGGTCGCCTGGATGTCCTGAATAATGGGGATCAGGGATTTTTCCTCCAGAGGGTACCGGCTGATAATTTCGTTGGCAGTTTCGTAATAACTCTGATCCAACATCGTCGGTTTCACACCTTTCCTTCGCTTCTTCCTGTCTTCGTCATTTTGCACCTACAAAGCCACCATTATTATATATTTTTTAGTCACTAAACTCAAGTTAAGAATCACGCAAGGAATTGATTCGGCATAATTGCCTAATTTTAGACAAGTCAGCGGCGAGAACCGCCTTCCTCTCCCGTCCTTTTGCCGAGGCTTTACAAATCAGGCATTCATCTGTTATACTGATTGTTATACGAAAGGTTATAGCCGGTCGGATCGGCCGTGTGAAAGGATCGTGAATACCATGCAGAAACTGGAAAAGCAATTTCATATTCACTGCGTCCCCGGCGACGTAGGCCGGTATTGCATCCTCCCCGGAGATCCGGGCCGGGTGCCCGCCATCGCCGCCCTGTTTGATGACGCGCATCAGGTGGCCTACAACCGGGAGTTCAACGTCTGGACCGGCACGCTGCTGGGTGAAAAGGTCACCGCCTGCTCCACCGGCATCGGCGGCCCCTCCGCCGCTATCGCCATGGAGGAACTGCACAAGTGCGGCGCGGACACCTTCATCCGCACCGGCACCTGCGGCGGCATCGACCTGAACGTGCAGTCCGGCGACATTGTGGTGGCCACCGGCGCCATCCGCTTCGAGCACACCAGTCTGGAATACGCCCCCATCGAATTCCCCGCCGTGGCGGACTGGGAGATCACCAACGCATTGGTAGACGCTACCAAGGCGATGGGTTATCCCCTCCACATCGGCGTGGTCCAGTGCAAGGACAGCTTTTACGGCCAGCACAGCCCTGACGCCTCCCCCGTCAGCTATGAACTGAAGGCCAAGTGGGAGAGCTGGAAGCGGCTGGGCGTCAAAGCCAGCGAGATGGAATCCGCCGCGTTGTTCGTGGAGGCTGCCGCGCTGGGCTGCCGCTGCGGAAGCTGCTTCCATGTGATCTGGAATCAGGAGCGGGAGGCCGCAGGTCTGGACCAGAAAATGAGCGAGGACACCTCTGCCTCCGTAAAGGTGGCCGTGGAGGGTCTGAAGCGGCTCATTGAGGCCGACCGGAAGGCCGGACGGTAACGGAGATACGATTGCATGAATATTAAGCAAATTCTGAACACCGCCGTAGGGGGATACAGTCTCAGCAAGATCCTCTCCGCTCTGGTGACACTGCTGGTCTGCCTCATCGCCGTGCGGCTCATTATGAAGGTCGTCACCCGGCTGCTGAGCCGGATGCAGAAGGTCAACGAGCGGCTGCAAAAGGTCATTCATACCAGTATAAAAGTTCTCCTCTATGTGCTGACGGTCATCATCACCGCGGAAGCGCTGGGTGTCAACACCTCCTCCCTGACGGCGCTGTTGTCCGTCCTGACCCTGGGTATCACCCTTGCGGCAGAGGACATTCTGGGCAACGTGGCTGGGGGGCTGGTGATCCTCTCCTCCCACCCCTTCGCTCTGGGGGACTTTATCGAAGCTGGCGGCACCTCCGGTACTGTCCGCGAAATTGGTCTGAACCACACGAAGCTGGAGACCGCCAACGGTCAGATGATCCTGATGCCCAACAAGGACCTTTCCTCCTCCAAGATCATCAATTATACCGTTCTGGGCCGACGCCGGATCGTCCGGACCGTCACTGCCTCCTATGACGCGCCCACGGAAACCGTCATGACCGCTTGTATGGAGGCCGTGGAAGCCACCGCCAACATCCTGCCGGACCCGGCCCCGGCGGTGCATCTTACCGACTACGGCGCAAGCTCCATCGAATACACCATTTACTGCTGGTGCACCGTGGAGAACTACTGGCCCGCCTATCACTCCATCAATGAGAAGCTGCGGGACACCTTCGCCAAGCACAATGTTGAAATGACCTACGATCACCTCAACGTCCACATACTTGACAAATAAAACCGCAACTATCAAAAAAAACGTTGGGAACATAAGGCAACCCCGCATAAGGGCAACATTTAAAAGAGTCGTTTAGAGCAAGGCAAAAGCGCAAGCGACGCACCAGATTTGGTGCGCCGCTTGTGCTTTTATTTAGAAGAAGCAACCGATATGTGTATTTCTGAAAATTATGTCAAATATCAGCGCTCGTAGCGCGTCCAGTCGGGATCCCGGGTCAGCTTCGTCCAGACTTCGCCGCCCCGATCCTTGTAGTCATGGGAGTTGGTGGCTTCCTGCACCGCCAGATAGAACCAGTCCCCGGGGTTGCAGTCGGGCCACACCTTCATGCCCTTCAGCAGGTCCTCTTCATCTTCCGGCGTCCGGTTCAAAACACGGTTGATCATAGTCATGGCCTGTGCCCGGGTGATATAGGTATCAGGGCGGAAGGTGCCGTCCGCAAAGCCCTGAATCCAGCCCAGCTCCGCGGCACGCTCAATATACTTCTCCGCCCAGTGGCCGCTGATGTCGGAGAACGTCCGGCTGCCGCTGCTGACGCCGGTATCGAACCGGGCGCAGATGGCGGCAAACTGGGCGCGGGTGATAGGCGCCTTGGGATCGAAGGTGGTGGCGCTGCGGCCCTGCACAATGCCCAGACCCGTCATGGTGGAAATCGCCGTGTTGGCCCAGTAGTCATTGGTCACGTCCGTGTAGGTGTTGCTGGTCAACAAATTGTCGTCCCGCACCTCGTCCGTCAGCAGGCGGAAGAAGATGGTGGTGGTCTCCGCACGGGAAATCAGGCCATAGGGGTGGACATTGCCGTCGCTGTAGCCCTGAACGTAGGCAAAGTGATCCTCATCGTTCAGCATGCCGGGAGTTTCGGAGGAAGACCAACGGGCGTACAGGGTCACCACAGTTTTGTTGACCTTCACATCATCGGTCACCTTGTCGGTGAGACGGGTATCGTAATACCAGCCCTCGAAACGGTAGCCGCTGCGGGTGGGGGTAGGCAGATCCTCGTAGTCCTTGACCCAGCTGCGGGACTTGGTCTCGGAGGAAATGACCTTGCCGCCGTTGGTGACATATTTCAGGGTGTAATCGTCGTCCTTGTCGTTATCGGAATCGCTGCCGGTGTACCTCCAGTTTGCGGTCACTTCCACCGCCTTGGCAGGCATCTTAAAGGTGGTGTCCGCCTTCGCGGCGTTGGCAAATGTCACGCCGGAGCTGGTCGTCCAGCCGATGAAGGTGTAGTTGCTGCGGCTGCCGGCATGAATCGTCACGGTTTTGTCCGCTTCATAGAAACCCGCGCCGGAATTCGCGGCGGTGCTGTTCTTAACCGTCACCTGATAGGTGTCGGGCGCGTTCACATGCTCCACTTCGATTGCTGCGGGGGTGTCATGTGCGGCGGCTTTCCAGTTGCTGCCGTCCCAGTAAATGACCCAGCGCAGCATCTCGGGCATACCGTCCTTCACGGTGTGCGTACCATGTTTGCTGATGAACAGGTTCACAAAGCTGCTGGTGGGCGTCTCCACCTCATAGCCGATATGGCCATTCCAGTCAACTTCTCCGCCCAGTTCCCAGTTCTCCGGCAGGCCCAGCTTGACGGCATACGTTTCAGAACCGTGGTTGTTCTTCTCCGTCACGCAGGTAACCCGAACGCCCTTTTCAAGTCCGTCCAGCGCCGTCTTCACATCGTCATCGGTGGGCTCCGGCTTGCACTTGGTCATAATCAGGGCAGGATCACCCTTCAAGTACCAGTTCCAGCCGTCCTCGCCCTTCTTCCACTCCATGGTGAACGTATTGCGGTTGTTCCGGTTCGCGCTGTCATAGGTATGGGCCGCTCCATCGGGCTTGTACTGATCCGCATAAGCCTGCTGGTTCGTGATGGTCACGGTTGCGGTTTTGTCCGTGCGCACAACCATATAGGGTTTCGTCGTAACGGTGGTCTTGTCGTAGCCGTTGAGGGCAATCGCCTGCCGGTTATGGCTGTTCACGGTCTCGCAATCCACATACAGTTCAGCGTTTTCAACGGCAGTTTCCAGCGTGTCCACATCGGGAGCCTTTTCGCAGGTAACAGGAATCACAATAGGAGCCCGATCGTTCTCAGCCAGTACGCTCCACTTGCTGGTGCTGTTATAATACCACACGATTTCCCGGGTCGTCTCCGTACCGGCAACAATCTCGTGTTCGCCATCTTCTCCCTGATAATCTTTATTAGCCTGCTCCACATACTTGGTGTAGTCCACCGTCATGGTGCAGGTGTACGGATAGTCAGTCTTATTTGCGCCCGTATTAGGTTCAACATTGCCCAGTGTGTAGCCACCGTCCACAAGGCCCAGACTGTTGAAGCCATAGATGTGCTTGGGAACCTTATTGCATTCCAGAATGACTGCAAACTTTTTAGAGCCGCCCTCGCCTACATAGGGGTTACCATCAGGATCTGAATATCCACCTTTATAGATCTTATCTACGTCAGGCTGTGCAGGGATTCCCTCATGCTCCACCTCGAAAGTGACATAGGGAGCGGGGCCGGTGGCTTCCCACTTACCACCAGCGGCGTTGTAGGTGAGGGTGATGGTCTGGCTGGATGCCGCGCCAGTCTTCAAATTATGGGAAACCCCGATGTCAGTGCTATACTGCTTGACGTATTCATCAGCCTTGATGGTCACGTTAACAGTGTACTTGCCGTCAGAATTTTTGGTGGGCTCGGTGATACTGCCAATGTCGCCTGCCGTCAGATGATACGTTTTTGCGGAATGTGCGCCGGTTTCGTTGACGCACTCTACCTTTACAGCATCTTTAACGGCATCGCCGAGATCCGCAATGATCTGATCGCCATTGGGTGTATTGGGCACGTCGGGTTTGGGGGTCGGCGCAGTATGGGTGATGTCAATATATATGGGAGCGTCAGTGGATCTATACTGCCATTTGCTCAATTCAACATTGTAGTACCAGGTAGCCGTTTCAGTTGCATTCTGGCCGTCTTTCAAATAATGCGTACCATATTTAGCGCCCAACTCGGAGTTGTAGGCAGCCAGATACTTATTGGCGTCCAGTGTCATGACGCAGATCCACGGATAGGTTGACGCGCTCGGATCACTGCCATCGTTTTTCACGACTTCGCCCAGCGAATATCCGTCCGGTACGTCCGTCACATAATTGAACCATGCGTGATGGTCATAGGTATCGCACCACATATAAACAGCGCCTTTGGAACTGCTTGTAGTGTTCACATAATTGCGAAAACGCTCGATGTCAGATGCTGTCGGTTTATCGGGCTTTTCATCCGGGTCGATGACCTTGACCGTGTAATAGCAAGTTCCTTTAAACCAAAGTGCATTTTGATTAGTGAACGGATTTGCATTCGCGCTGAATGTGTAGTAGTAGGTAATCGTGACGGTTGCCGAACCCGCCTTTTTGAGACCGACGTTAACCTGCAGGCAGTCTTTACCATTCCAGGAATCGCTGCTCCGCCATGTTCCAATCTCGTAATTTTTTACTTCTACAACATCCGGATCGCTGGAAACAGCCGTTACACCGCAATACGCCGATGCGTTGAAAGACTGACCATTTTCGCTCCCGGTCGGCATAGTTCTAAGCTGGCCGTCTCCATTCCCAAGTATAAAATTTGTAGACGGACTCTTAGTCTCTCCATTTCGTATCTGATACCCGCTTTTGATTTCGCTTTTCGGTCGGTCTGCACCCCAATTGCTTGCCTTCGCCATTGCGCTGACGGGAAGAAGCCCGAACACCAGCACAAGCGCCATCAAAGATGACAAAATCCTTCGTTTCATAAGATTCCTCCTCTAAAATGATTATATAAAAGCGGTTCCGAACACAGAGCCGCTGAGCTTTTATCGGAGAGCAGGTTTCTTTTCGCCACAGGGCGACAGCTGTTTTAGGGTCGAGCCAGACAGGGCAGGACAAGCGCTGGAGTCTATAGTACAGGTTGTGCCCACATAGCTGTTGCGGGTAGAATCGCCCTGTGATATAATAAAAGCCGCAGTAAACTGCGACTTTTGACGGTGGTGACAAACCTGTACTTCCCTCACCATTTTTTACAGTTCATGCGCCCATCTGAGAAATGTTTTGTGGGTAACGCTTAATCTCCGTGCGGCCTCCCGTGCGGAGATCTCCTTTTTCAGCCACGCCTGATGCACAGCGGGAAACTCCTTCGGCTGCACCAGTGGCGGACGCCCAAAACGCACGCCCTGCGCTTTCGCCACGGCGATGCCCTCCGCCTGTCGCTGCCGGATGAACTCCCGCTCCGTCTGAGCCACATAACTGAGCAATTGCAAAACGATGTCGGCGATCAGCGTCCCGGTGAGATCCCGATTTTTTCGGGTATCCAGCAGGGGCATATCCAGCACCACGATGGCTGCGCGCTTCTCCTTGGTGATGATCCGCCATTGCTCCAGAATCTCATTGTAATTTCGGCCCAGGCGGTCAATGCTCTTGACCACAAGGGTATCACCCTCTTTCAACCTGCGAGTTAACCGTTGGTAATTCGCACGCTCAAAATCCTTGCCTGACTGCTTGTCTATGAAAATTTGCCTCAAATTCAGTCCAAACTCTTCCAGTGCAATGATCTGCCGTTGTTCGTTCTGTTCTTTCGTGGAAACTCTCGCATAACCATATTCCATCAAAATCAGCCTCCTTCAAATGTTTTCAGCAAACATATTGTAAGGCTGCCACCAACCGCAGGCACCTCCCTCCGAGAACCTGTTGGCGGTGATGTTAACTCTGGTGGGGCGGTGGTTCAAGTCTTTTCTGCTTATTCCGGCGCTTTGACAAGTGGGGGCATGCAGGTCTGTGCAGAGGGCCTCGTCGCCATAGGAGGCGGCATTGACGCAAGCATAGCATTTGTATGACAAACGCGCTTGCTGTGGTAATCCCCAGTCCCCCATGCCGCCTGCGGGCGGGAACTTCTCGGCAGCATTGCCGGAAAGTGAGTGCAAAAACCGGGTTCGGCTCATTGCCAAACCCGATCACAGCGGACTGCCCTAAAGCGCTTCAGACAACATTGTCAAAAGCGGTAGACGCTGAAAACCGGGTTCGGTGAA
>CEAB01048329.1_pt1 | contig 10739 bp, 2 predicted proteins | sample 557651 | NCBI WGS metagenome assembly CEAB01 (sample SAMEA3182046, study PRJEB8094) | gut metagenome | biome: human; feature: gut; material: Stool; isolation source: human stools | place: Canada | collected 2011-11-15
GTGCTTCATGCCCGTGACCGCGTGGAGCAGCACAATGCGTCGCTCCTCCTCGCCAAGCACAGCCAACGCACCTTGCAGCAGTGCGCGCTCATCGGCGTCCAGTCCGCACTCCCGCGCGGGAATGGCGTCCCATTCCTCCTCGCTGAGGGCGGCATGGCGTTCCTCACGCCGCAGACGCATCAGGCACAGGCTGCGGCACACGGTCAGCAGCCAGCCCATGGGTGAGCCGGTGGGGCGGTACTGCGCCGCGCAGTCCCACACCTGCACATAGACGTCCTGTGTGAGATCCTGCGCGTCCTGCGCGTTTTTGAGGTAGGACAGCGCAAGGCCGTACACCGCCGTCCGCGTGCGCTGATACAGCGCCGCCAGCGCGTCACGCTCCCCGCCGGCAATGTGGAGCAACAACTGCTGCAGCTCGTGTCGATCCTCCGCCGGCGCATATTTGGTTGTCATCAGCATACTGAGCATGGGCTTTTTTCTCCTGTCATCCGTGTAATGCACGGAAAGGGCGTTTTATTGCATTTGGAATTAAAAAAATTTGGTTGGGGTCCGCTGAGCACCTCATAAACGCGGACAAGTGCCGCCGTTTCACAAATAAGCCGATCTGCCAGCGCCCGCTCCTCCCACCATGTTCTCTGCGCCGCTGTGCGCTGCCCCGTCTCCTGCTTCAAATTCTCCGTCTCACACCACTGAACCCCACATGGAACTGGCTGCGGCAGGCAAAAAAGAAAACAGGCAGCCTCGTTATAAGGCCAACTCCTTTCACATTATTCTTATGCCGTTTCCTGCATCCCGTCCGTCCGATAAATCGAATTTACATGTTTCTCATAACGATTGGAGATTGTCTTATCAACAAACTCTTCTGTGTCTTTTGACCCCAATGCCAGGGCAAATGTTCCCGCGGCCAATATACCCGCCAACATGAATTCCGCAATTCCTAAAAGGATAAAATTCATGTTCGTGCAGCAGGTATGCCGGAACACATAAGGCGTGATGTGCGGCAGAGGCTTGTCCGGATGCAGCTTTTGATGCTTCTTTGCCCAGCGCATTTCATTCTCGATGTGCAAAGCGGCCTTCGGACTGTCGTTCTTGTCCAGCATGATGAAGCCGTTGTAACCGTCTGCCATAAGATTGCTTCTTGCAGTGAAAAAGGAACAGCTCAGCTTCCGGGCAAATACCCGGAAGCTGAGCTGTTTGTTGGCCTTTAAGGCATGATAAGGCGATTACCGTGCGCGTTTTCTCTTATAGCGGACAGCGCCGGCCAGCGTAAGGGTACTTGCCAGCAGAAGGGCGCTCCACAGCGGAAGATTGCTGCTGTCTCCGGTGCTGGCGCTGGCAGTGCCCTTGACGAAGATGACCTCGATGGTATGGGTCCTGCTGACATTCTCAAAGGTGTAGGACTTTACCGCGCCGATGCTCTTGCCGTCGATCTTGACATTGGAGACGGCATAGCCCTTATCCGGGGTGATGGTGAAGGTCTGATCTCTGCCCTCACGGACGCTGACGCTGCCGGAGGGAGAGATAGAGCCGCCAGCCCCGGCGGTTGCCTCGATGGTGTAGTAGCTGTAGCCGCCGCTGTCACCGCCGTTGGACTTGTGATGCAGCAGCTCGATCTCGCCGGTCAGGGTCGTGTAGTTGGTGTCCGTGGGCGTAAAGCGCCACTTGTAGGTCGTGTTGACTTTGACCCTGGTATCGTCGGGCAGCGCATTGCCCTTGTCGTCCAGCCATTCCAGCTTGCCGTCATTGGGATTCAGCGTGCTGCCCTCGATAGTCAGCGCCGCGTCCCTTAACGTCTTGCCGCCGGTGGTGATCTCGGTGTATTTGGGTGTGCCGGTGGGGGTGGCCGGTTTGACCATGAGCACGAAGGGAGCGCTGGTGACATCGTTATAGTCGTTGTCTCCCGCCTTGGCAGCGATGACACTCACAGAGCCGACCCTGACCGGAGTCAGAACGCCGGTATTGGGATCAATGGCCGCTTCGCCGGTGCTGCTGTGCGCAGTGTCAATGCGGTAGGTCACAGCGCCCGTTCCGGAGCCGCCGCTGGTGGTCAGCGTCAGCTTTTCACCATAGATCACGGAAGTGTTGCCGGTGATGGTCAACGCCTTCTGATCGTCCTTTTCTGTCAGGGTGATGGTCAGGGTGATGGTGAAGTCCTCGTAGTTGTTGCAGGACGCCTTGAGGGTGAGGGTGATCTCGTCACCGGCCTTGCCGCCGGAAATCGCATAGGTCAGCAAACTGCCGTCCGCTGCGAGATCATGCCTGGTAAGTGTGACATTCGAGCCGGTGCTGACGCTGTATTCGCCGTTATAGCTCCACGTTTGTCCGCCGGGAAGCCCCGACCAGTCCGGTGTGTAGGTATGCTCCGAGGTGTCCGTGTACTTCTGCGCCAGCTCGACCGTTTTGAGGCTGCCGCCATCCGCCGGTCCAACGGTCACGTCAATGGCGACGTTGAGCACTTCGCTATAGTTCTCATTGTCGGGCTTGAAATCAGCATAGAAGCTTGGGGTACCCAGTTGATCCAGCACCGTCTCCGGTTCTTGCCAGCGCCATGTGCCGGGTGTATTTCCCTCCGGATTGGGCAGAGCGATCTGGCTGAGTTTCTGGCCGTATTTGGCTGTCAGGCCGGTGGGTTTCGTGCAGGTCGGTATCACCTTCATTACCCAAAACTTCTTACACGCCGTGGTGAACGAGTCGTAGTTCTCCGTCTCGCCAAGCTCTGCGTACATATAGTAGCAGGTTCCGGCGCGCAGCGTGTCCGGCTGAATGTTCTTCCACTCTGTGCCGCCGCTGTTGGAATCGGTGGTGTTATAGTAGTAGGTCACTTGAGCATTCGGGTCACCCGTCCGGTCTGTCAGGCTGGGCGTGCTGGGCGTCTCGCCGTAACTGTAGAATTCCATGCTGACCTTGCCGTACTGTTGGGCCTTGTCAACCTTGACCGCTGCGGTGCCGGTCGCTTCCGTATAGGCATTTCCATCCTTCGGGGTGAACTTCCATCCGATATCATGGCCAAGCGTACTCGCATCCAGAATCGTATCGTCCGGCAGCTGCCACGCGAACGTCCCTTCAACCACTGCGTCGGTGGCGGGATCCTTCATCGTGCCCGAAATCCGGCTCTCGCTCAACGTCTGACCGTAGGTGATTTTGCTTGCGGTGATGCTGCCATCCGCCACGGGCGTGATCCGGTTCACCGCGTTGAGGACGAGCGTCAGTCTAAAGTCCTTGTAGTTGGTGGTGGTGACCGTCACCGTGGCGGTGCCGATCTGGCCGGTCGCTGTTCCATCTTTCGCACAGAGATCTACCAAAATCAGCTTGCTCCCCTCAAATTCCGTTATCTCCGGGTCGATATAATATCCATGAGCGGTGAAGTTAATAGCAGTCTGCCGATTCCCCAAATCGTAGCGCACGGTGCCGTAATCTCCATGGGGCGCGGCGGGCAGCAGCTGCGCGAGGTCATAGGTGTACGTCAGATATGTGCCGTTGATCACATTCAGTGTGCCGTTTTGGATATTCGTGGGCGCGTCGGCCTTGTCGATGGGGAAGTCCCGGGTGCTTCCCTGGATAACGTAGTTGCCGCCGTCTTTGTTGGTGATGGTCACCCGGCCGGTACCGGCGTTGGTGTTGTTGGAATACTCCGCCGTGTATTCTCCCTCCGGAATGACCGCATCTCCGTCCTTGAGGGTCACGGCCGGCTCCAGCGCATCGCCGGTGTAGGTGCAGGATGCGACTTCAATCGTGGGCGTCACGGTTTTTGGCGTGATCTTCCACTGGACTGTGGCCTTGCCGGTATAGTTGCCGGTACCTTCGATGGTCAAGGAGATGCTGTCATTGGCATCCGTGGCCTTGTCGCCGCTTTTGATAACGTAGGTGATTCTTGTTTCAGACCAACCCTCCAGCGTCACGCCGGTGATCTTCGGCGATTGCTCCGCCCCATTGTACTGGAATTCGTATTTTTCCAGCGTGATAGCTGCGCCCTCGATGGACTTGGGGGCAACGGGGACTTTCACGATGTCGGTTACGGCTGCGTATTCCTCGTAGCCTTCCGCCGGGGTGAATGTCCAATCGAAGTACACATCGCCGGTGTTAATGGGTAAGTCGTATTTATTCTTCCACGCGAAGGTGCCCTTGACCTCTTCTCCTGTGGTGGGGTCTTTCATCGTGCCCTTGACCGTGAGCGTGCTGTTTTCCAATGTCTGGCGGTAGATGATGCCCGTCGCGCTGATTTTGAAGTCATCGGACTTTACGGGCGTGATCTTCTCGCCAATAACGACCTTGATGGTCAGCTCGAACTGCTGATAGTTCACGGTTACGACCGGGGCGGTTATCGTGCCGATCTGCTTGTTCACATCTGTGGAGTGCGCGGCCACGATGGGCAGAGTCAGAATGCCCTCGTTTGACACGAACATACCGTTGTTACTGTCGAGGTAGGTGCTATCCGTAAAATGGTAATCGCACCCTTGATACTTGATTTTGCCGTACTCGCAGCCCGAAGTCAGCTCCGGCAGGAGCGTGGCCAGATCAAGCGTGTAGGTCTTTGCCACGTCGTTGTAAACAAACAGCGTAATCTCATCCGGGGCCACAGTGGCCTGATCGACCTTGAAAGACTTATCCTCCAGCTCCGCGCCGTTCAGCGTAAAGGCCTTTTCCGTCGTGCCGTCTTCAAAGGTATAGTTCGTATCTGTCAGCTTGACGGTGAAGGAGATGTTCTTTTCTGTTTCGCTTGCGTTGGCGGAATCATACTTGGCGTCGGTCAGCTCGAAACCGTTGCCCTCCGACAGAGGAAGCGGCAGTCCGGCCTGATAGCCTGCGGAGCCTGCTGCGCTTACAAGCGAAATCTTGCCGTCGGGCAGATCGGTCGTGCCGTCGTAAGCCTTGATCACGTCTCCGACCTCGACCTTCGCCTTGTGCGGAACGATTCTCCATTCGGCGGTTTTCGAGCCGGTGTAGTCGCTGCCTTCGACTGCCTTGATGGTCAGCGTCTGGGTGCTTACGCCAGCAGAGGAAGCAGTGCCGCTGGCGGTGTAATCAACGCCCAATTGCAGCGTCTTGCCGTTGTACGTTACGGTGAAGCCCGGCGCGGTAGTGGTGGTGCGATAAGGCTCATAGGTGCTTTCGTTGCTGCTGCGGAAGGTGATCTCGGCATTGCTTAAGTTCGGCTTGGTGACGGTCAGCTTCTTTTCGGTGCTCTGCACCGTATAGCCGTCCTTGGCGGCGGTGAAGGAAATCGTGTAGCTGCCGAAATCGTTGAAGGTGTACTCCGCAACGTAGAATTTGGTGGTGCCAGTGCCGACTGTCGTATATTTCACATCGCTGCCCGACAGCGTGATGGGCGTTGTTTCGCCCGTCTTCAGGATGGAGAACGTCACCGTCGCGCCCTTCGTATTGCAGCTGGCGCAGAGCTGGACGGTCGTGCCGCGCTCCACCTTCGGCGAGCTGCCGGTCAGGTTCTTGCCATCGACCTTCAGATTCAGTGTCTTGGTGGTGATGGGCAGGCTTTGGATAATAACGTTGTTCAACTGCGAATCATTGACATCATCCGGGGCATACCACTTGTGGGTGCCATCCGCGTTGAGTACCTTGTATCCAAGTGTTTTAAGATTCAGAATATTTTTCCATGTCGCGCCCTCTGCCAATGTCAATTTACCGATCACGGCGGGATATTTCGACCCGGCGAGTTTTGCTCCCCTGTGGGCAACGACCGCATCAATGCTGACTGAGGTGGTGTTTTGTGTGTTGCTGAAAGTGGTGGTGTTGCTGCCCGCAGCCGCCTTGACCGTCACCGTGCCCTTGATGCAGTGGCCGTTCAGGTCAAGTCCCGTGTCCCGCGTGCCGTCGATGGTGTAATCGCCGGTCACGTCGGTCAGCAGCCGGAGGGTCGCGCCGCCGCCTCTGTCTGCATCAAGGGCTGTCTGCAAATCAGCAAATCTCCGCTGCAGGCAGCTGCCCTCGCCATTGTTCAAGGCTGTTTCAGCCACCGCGGGCGCGCCGCAGTAGGGGCAGGCAGTGGCGGTTTTGTCAAAGCCGTTCTTGCCGCCGTGGGCGCAGGACTTTACCACCAGGTCGCAGGTCTTGGAAGCGGCTTCCTTCAGCGTGAGCTGCGTGTCGCCACAGTAGTAAGCAAGCCCCGCTTTCTGGGGAAGAAGATCGCCCAATGTGATGCTGTTATTCAGCCGCAGATCTTTTCTCAAAATCTTTCCGCCGTGCAGCTCGACTTTGCCGCCCCAAACCTCCAGCTGGAGCAGGGTGGTGCTGTCATTCTCCGGATCAAATACCAGTGTACCGCCGTCCCGCACGGTCACTCCCACCGCGCCGTTGCCGCCTCTGCTGTCAATGACCGTCAAATTACCGGTGAGAGCCTGACCCGTGGCCGTAGAGCCGCCCACATTCAAGCTGTACCCATCCAGGCTATGTCCGTTCAGGTCCAGCGTGAGGGTCTTGCTGGCATATATGCCGTAAGGCAGCCTCCCGTTTGCCAGCAGGGTGATGGTGCTGCCATCTGCGGCCTCGTTAAAGACCTGTCGCAGCGTATCATCGGTGCCGTCTTGAGTGGTGGTCTTCATGTACAGCTTGTTCGATGTGATACCCACGCTATCGGTACACTCCACCCGCACCGCAAACGGCGCGCCGCAGCGAGCACACTTATCGTCGCTGGTATACTCGTCATGGGTACACGCCGCGTGGCAGATGTCGCAGATGCTGTTCGTGAAGCGATCGTGTGGGCATACGAAGCCGCAGTCGCAGGTGTAGATGTAGGTTTGGAGCGCATCCGGGTCGGGATTCTGAGTACACTTTGGGCTATGCGTGTGCGCCACAACGATGACATCCTCGGTCAGATTCTTCACATTGCCGTTGACGAGTTCAGTTGGTTTATCTTTCTTCGCAAAAGCAAGCCCCTCGCCCAGCAGCCCCAGCACATTGCTGTAAGTATCTATAGATCGCTCTACAGAAACGCTGTATGTACCGTTGCTTGTGATAATCGTGCCTTCCTTCAGGCCACCCACCAGCTTGCCCCAGTTCTGGATGAGCAAGCCGCCGGTAAGGGTTGCCTTGCCTTTGAATTCCAGCGTACCTCTGTCCTTGCTTTGCTCATTGTTATCTACGAAGACAGCAGGCACCGCCGCTTGTGCAGGCTGGGAAATCGCTGCATCATCGCCGATGATCAGCTTGCCGCTCTGTATATGCAAAGGCGAAGCGCCCTCAAAGGACAGGCTCTGCCCATTCATCATGAGCGTAACGGTTTTTTCGACAGGCTCCCCCTCTGCATCACGGCAGAAGCTGATCGTGTCATCATCGTTCAGCGTTGTCAGCATCGTCACTGTGTCGCCGTCCTGCGCCGCGTTCAGCGCCGCCGGGAGGGATCCGTATGTGCCGCCGTCCGTGCCGTCCGCTCTTGTGATCGAAGCAGCCTCAACGGCAGCCTCGTTGACCGTGAGCTCCACCACATTGGAAATATTTTCATTGTAGTTTCTGGTCTCGCCGGTCTTGGCGTAGACGTAGTAGGTGTTATTGCCTTCCTCGTCGAGACTGCTGACTGCGGTGTTTTCATCGATTGCAGGAATGATATAACCCTCGTACTCCGAATTGCCAACTATTGTTTGGTACTGCGTATAGTAATATGTCACCGCAGCATCTTCCTGCACACCGCTGATGAACAATAGCGGAAGGAGCTTTTCGCCCACCGTACAAGTCGTCTTGGTAAGAGATACGGTCAAATCGGGATAAGCCTTGTTGATGGTGCCGCTGATCGTAAACGTTTCTTCGCCCGCCCTGAGCTTGTACTTCGTTGCTGCATCACCGATAAGTTCCAACTCCACAGTAACGGTATGATCACCCGCGTCCGCGGAATCGAACGTCTTCTTGGCAGTAAAGTCCGTTCCTTCTTTGAGTATGATGCTATTTGTACCGTCTGTAAACGTCAAGTCGATCGGAATCGTGCTGCCGTTCGTCGTGCCGTCATAGCTGCGGCCAATGGAATCGGGCTTTCTTACGCACCAGATCTCCGTAAGCGCGTCCGTTTCGGAATTGGGCTGTTCGCCTTCGCCCGTGTTGGTTAACTGTCCGCCGCCTTCGGTCGGCGCTCCGGTGGCGGTCGGCTGACCGCCCTCCGCCGCGGCCGCCTCGCTGCTGATGGCACTGCCGTTCGTACCCTCGGCAAAAGCCGCTGTGGGCAACAGCGTCAGGCAGAGCGTGAGCGCCAGAAATAAGCTCAATACTCGTTTTTTCATAAGCTCCTCCTTTAGGATATGTGTATAGGGTTTATATCCAGCCCGTTCAGGCACAGGCATAGCATTTATAGATCATCCGGAACGAGCCGCAGCTTTTTCGCGGCGGTCTTGGCCTCCGCCCGGCGCTTCACGTCCAGCTTATCCAGAATGTGGCTGACATGGGTCTTCACGGTCGGCAGCTTCACGTCCATGATCTGCGCGATCTCGGCGTTGGACTTGTCCGCGCAGAGCAGATGCAGAATTTGCAGCTCCGTGGGCGTCAGCTCCTCGCCGGGGGCAAGGCGGGGTTCGAGGAAATGCGGGTAGAACGCCGCCTGCGTCCGCACCGCCGCCATCAGCCGCTTGCGCCATGCCTTGTCGCCGTCCCAGTCCAGTGCCTCCAGCAGCGGCAGCACCGCCGTGCCGTATACGCTGACGGTGCGGATGAAGCGGTACTCCGCCGCCGCGTCCAGCGCCGCCGTCAATCGCTCGCGCCACCGCTCGTCCTTCTTGCGGTGCAGGGCGATGGCAGTCAGGACATTCAGGTGAATGCCGTCGATGATGCGGGCGCAGTTTTGGACGTACGGCTCCAGCGGGGCAAGCGTCAGCTGCGCCGCGTCCGGTCTGCCGTCCTCCAGCTCCACCATGGCCTGGGTGAGATACTGGTAGCGCCGCATGACGTTCAGGTGCGTCGGCTCCCGCGGGGCTTTTTCCCGATACCACGCGTCCGCCGCGTCAAGGTCGCCGGTGTGCATGTCAATACGGCAGAGCATGGCGTCCATATTGGGCAGAAAGCGTGTCAAACCGCGCTCGGCAAAGCATTCACGGAGCACCTCGATGGTGCGCCGCGCGTCGGAGGGCTGTCCGTTCGCCAGCTGGCTGCGGGCCAGCAATCCGCTGACAGCGAACTCCATGTCCGGCGTGCCGCGGTTGCGGACCTCGTTCAGCTGTGGGAGAAGGGACAGTATCCGACCGGCCACGTCCTCTCCCTTTTCAAACTTGCTCTCGGCGATGGCGCAGTCCGCAAGACCCACGCCGTCCCGCCCCAGCACCGCCTCCACGGGGATGCGGAGGGTCTTGTAGAGCAGGTCGTCCTTTTTACTCCATTCGGAAAAGTCCTTGCCGCCGTTCATGATGCTGGGCAGCGCGCTTGTGACGGAGAAGGACGGCAGCGTCACTTCCTTGTTCATCAGCAGCCGGAACACGGCGGGAATGGTTTCCGTCAGACCGTTCACGCCCCGCTGGGGCAGGGAGATGTCCAGCCACGCAAGGCGGCTGCGGGCCTGCTTTCCGGCGGCGTCCTGTCTGCCGCAGCGCTCGGCAAACTTTTGCAGCTCGCCGTACCAGCGCTCCGAGCTTTCGTAATCCATGGCCAGCGCGCAGAGCATGCTCATGCCCTGCATCAGCGAGGGAGAGGCGAGAATTTCCGCCTCCGGCAGGCTGCGGTAGTATTTTTCCATCTCGGCATAGTGGCCCATGCCGGGGTGGAGTTCTGCATTGCGCACCAGCAGCTCGGAGACCTTGGAATGGTCACCGCCGCTGGTGTAGCATTCCAGCGCACGGGCATAGTCCTCCTTCAGCTCGTAGTAGAGCCCGCCGCGGCTAAGCAGCGCGCGGCGCTTTTCCTCTGTGTATTCCCGCTCCATCTTCCAGAGGAGAAAAGCTCGGAACCCCGACCAGAAGTGGAAGCGCTGGCAGTCGTCGTAGCGCAGCATAGTGGTGTATCGAAGAAGCCAGTCCAGCCGTTCGCCGGCACGGGGATCGCCGCTGACCATCCGCGCCATTTCCAGGTCAAAACTTTCAAAGGGGGCCAGCTCCAACAGGAAGCGCCGCACCGGCAGGTCAAAGCGCCGGTAGATGGCGGTTTCAAAGTAGAGAAACACCTCCCGGAACACCCGCGCCACCAACTCCGGCGTCCACGGCTTGCCCGGAGACATACACCGGGCGGTGATGGCTACGCCCAGCGGATAGCCCACGGATTCTTTCAAAATTCCGTCGATCTCATTGTCTGCCGCCTCCACGCCGTAAAGCCGGAGCAGCCGCCGCACATCGTCCGCATCAAAGAGCAGGTCGTCGGCCTCCAGCACCGTCATCAGCCCCGTGTATTGAAAGGCCATGAGGCTCCCCGGCGGCGTGCCGCGGGAGAGCAGGACGAAGCGGCGCTCGGGGCAGGCACGGATCAGTTCGCACAGGGCATTCCAGTCCTGCTCCTCCTGCATATCCTGCAAATCGTCCAGCAGTAAGATTTGCCAGTCAGCCTCCGCAGAGGGCAGCTTGAAGCCGGCACTGTCCGCCGGCAGGCGCAATACCTCACGGCTGGACAGTAGCGCCTCCGCCACCGCCGTTTTTCCAAAGCCGCAGGGTGCGCTGAAAAAGAGCACGCGCCCCTGCCGCAGAAAACGGTCAAACTGCTTCTCAACAGACGGTTTTACGATGATGTTGTCCTGCAAGCGTGTCCCTCCCTTGCACCAGAGTGGAATTGTCCCGTAGGGGAACCCTACGGGACAAGGGGATGCATCCCCTTGTCGATACCTCTTT
>CEAB01020283.1_pt1 | contig 10699 bp, 8 predicted proteins | sample 557651 | NCBI WGS metagenome assembly CEAB01 (sample SAMEA3182046, study PRJEB8094) | gut metagenome | biome: human; feature: gut; material: Stool; isolation source: human stools | place: Canada | collected 2011-11-15
AATATGGATTTTCTCAAGAAAGATGTAAGAGATTTCTTCTTCAAGCAGCATCCTGATATCTACTCAAGGGTAGACGATCTTCCACCTGCAAAGTACAATGCTGATGCGGTTGTCAACAATAGTCTGATAGCAAGCGGATGTATCATCAACGGTACTGTTGAGAACTCAGTCATATTTAAGAAGGTATACATCGGCAACAACTGTGTGATAAGGAATTCTATCATACTTAACGATGTTAATATCGGGGACAATTCCATCATAGAGAATTGTATTGTGGAGAGCCGGGATACTCTCCGCGCGAATACAGTTCATCAGGGAACTCCAGAAGATATAAAGGTTATAGTGGAGAAGAACTTCAGATACGCTCTCTAGTCAGAAGCGTAAAAGAGGGCTTATACAAAATAATACAAATGACAATCTGTGTGTGGGATTACAGAGTGCGTCAGGGTTAAGGGGGTAAACAAAGTGCAGGTAACAGATATCCGAATCAGAAGTGTTGAGAAGGAAGGCAAGATGAAGGCGGTTGTCTCGATCACCATAGATGATGAGTTTGTTGTTCATGACATCAAGATCATAGAGGGTGAAAAGGGAATGTTTATTGCTATGCCTAGCAGAAAAGCTTCAGATGGTGAGTACAGGGATATAGCACATCCTATCAATACAGCCACCAGAGAGCGTCTGCAGAATATGATACTTGCAAAGTATCGGGAGACTCAGGAAGAAGAATAGATCTGGGTGTGATACACAACAGCACAATAAGCAGAGATGGCCAGCCATTGCAGTAATGCGGTGGCTGGTTTTGCTGTATATGGACAGCGGAGTTGGATTGGCTTCAGCACAGGTGACGACTGTAACGCTGAATATATCTCTGGTTGGGTTGAAAAAGTGCCTGCGATACAGTAAAATTGTGGGCAGTGATGAAAAAGGATCCGGACAGAAAGTATTTGTGTGTGAATATAAATATGAAATAATATCTGGATGAATAATATAAGATGTTTATAGGAGGCAGATATGCTTAAAGCAATCATACTTGCTGCGGGCAAGGGAACTAGAATGAAGTCAGACAAGCCAAAGGTGGTGCATGAGGTGCTCGGAAAGCCAATGGTGTATTATTCTATAGAGGCGGCAAAGAATGCAGGCTGCGAAAAGGTATGCGTGATAGTAGGATATAAGGCGGAAGAAGTTGAACACAGCATACATACCACATATGAAAGCCTTGGACTTGCGGATGAGATGAAGAACAGAGTCAGTTATGCACTGCAGAAAGAACAGCTTGGTACAGGACATGCGGTAAAATGCGCGTCAGACTTTATAGGCAATGATGGTGATGTTGTGGTACTCTGCGGAGACACACCACTAGTTACTGCCGATACATTGGAAAGTGCCATCAGAAGACACAAGACAGACGGCAATGGTGTAACTGTCATATCAGCTATGTTGGACGATCCATTTGGATATGGAAGGATTATAAGGGATGATAAGGGACTTGACAGAATAGTTGAGCAGAAGGATGCTACTGAGGAGGAACAGGCAGTGTGCGAGGTCAATTCGGGAATGTACATATTCCAGTGCGACGCACTTCTGAGTGCTCTCTCCCAGGTTAAAAATGACAATGCTCAGGGCGAGTATTATCTGCCTGATACGATAGGGATAATCAAGGCGATGGGACTTCCAGTTGATGCGGTACCGATGGATGATGCTGACCAGATACGTGGAGTGAATACTCTCGAACAGCTTGTTGAAGCTGAAGAGATAATGAAGAACAGATAGATAAAAGGGGATATATTATGAAACTCATAGTGGGACTTGGAAATCCTGGGGCAAAATATGCCGGAACAAGGCACAACGCTGGATTTTCTGTAATAGATGAGCTTGCAGAGAGACACAATATCAAGGTGGACACCTGCAAACACAAGGCACTCATCGGCAAAGGCGTTATAAATGGAGAGAAAGTTATTCTTGCTATGCCTCAGACGTTTATGAATCTGAGCGGAGAGAGTGTCAGGGCTATCATGGATTTCTACAAACTTACAGTTGATGATCTGATAGTAGTTTATGACGACATAGATCTTGATGTTGGGAAAATCCGCATAAGAGAGAAAGGCAGCGCCGGAGGCCACAACGGCATGAAAAATATCATCCTGCACAGTGGAAGCCAGGATTTTGTGAGAGTCAGAGTCGGTGTTGGAAAAAAGCCGGAGCATATGGATCTGGCGGATTATGTACTTTCAAGATTTAGCAGGGAAGATCTTCCATTTATGAGGGAGAGCTGCGGTAAAGCGTGCGACGCGCTGGAGGTCATATTGTCTGACGGCGCAGTTGCGGCCATGAACAGGTATAATGGATAGGATTTGTATATGTGTCAAGCGGATAGGAAATAGATTATGAGAGTATTTCAGGAGCCATTCGAACAACTGAATATATACAGACAGATAAAGGACTGGCTGGCTGCCGGCGATGGATTTGTGGACGTTATCGGCTCCTCAATGGAGGGAACGGACAGGGTGTTTCTCATGAATGCAGTGTCTGATGAGTCGTCGGTGAAACTGGTGCTGACGTACAGCGACAAGAGGGCAGAGCAGTTGTACAGTGACCTCAGATTCTACAGCAGGGATGTGTACATGTATCCGGCAAAGGATATCCTGTTCTTCAGCGCTGATGTCCATGGAAATGCCATAACGAGAAAACGTATGGATGTACTGCGAAGGCTTGCCTCAGGAGAACCGTGCACGATAGTTGCAACTGTGGATGCTCTTTTTGACAAGATCCCTGCACTTTCATATATGAATAAGTATATCATCAACATATGTACTGCACAGAGGCTTGATGTTGATGATCTCAGGCAGAAATTATCAGCGCTCGGATATGATAAGGTGGACAACGTAGAGGAGCCAGGTCAGTTTGCAGTGAGAGGCGGGATCATAGATATCTATCCACTCACTGAGGAGTGTCCATACAGAATAGATATGTGGGATGACGAGGTGGATACCATCAAGACATTTGACGCGGAGAGCCAGAGATCCATAGAGACGGTTGATTCGATTGTGATCTACCCTGCAGGAGAGATAGTGCTGTCCCAGGATAGAATAAACCGTGGAATCAGGAAGATTGAGGCGGAACTGAAGCCGTACGCACAGAAGCTTAAGGAGTCATTTCACACGGAGGCATATGCAAGGATAAAACGTGAGGTGGCGGAGCTCAAGGAACAGCTCACGGAGTTCAGTGCTGTGTACGGAGTTGATAGTTATGTCGACTATTTCTACAGTGACACAGTTTCACTCATAGACTGTCTGCCGGATGATTCTTACGTGCTCATAGATGAGACGAGAAAGGTCAGTGACAGGGCTGCAACGGACGAGACGGGCTTTAGAAGCAGCATGGTGCACAGACTTGAGGGCGGCTACGTGCTTCCTGGACAGATGAATGTCATGTACAGCTATGATGATGTGATAGATAAGGCCAAGAAGTACAATGTCGTAGGATTTGACGCGTTTGATGGTAGGGATGACAGGATAAGTTATGCACATAAAACTGAGATTGAATGCCACGAAGTGCACAGTTACAGAAACAGTTTTGACACACTTGTAGCGGATATAAGATCCTGGAAGAAGAACAAGAACGGTGTGCTCTTTGTGTCGCCTTCTTCGGTGGGTGCAAAGAGAATGGTGGATAATCTTATGGATGCGGATATCATCTGTCATTATCTGAGCGATGCGGATAAGGTACTTACCCCTCGTGAGATTGCAGCAATGGCGGGAAGACTCAGATCCGGATTCATGATACCGGCTATGCATCTGGTGGTCGTTAGTGAGGGCGATGTATTCTCAAGCAGATCATCGTCAGGAAAGAGAACACAGAAGAAGCTCCCATATTCAGGAGAGATAATCAAGTCATTTTCGGATGTCAGTGTGGGTGATTATGTCGTACACGAGAAGTATGGAATAGGGGTCTATAAGGGTATAGAGAAGATAGAGGTGGACGGAGCACTCAAGGATTATCTGGTTATAGAGTATGCCGAGGGTGGCAAACTCTATGTCCTGGCATCGGAAACCGACCGGATACAGAAGTACAGGAGCAAGGAGGGCAGACCTCCCAAGATAAACCGCCTTGGCGGAAATGAATGGCAGAAGGTCAGAAACAGAGTCAAGGGACACGTTGATGAGGTGGCAGAACACCTCGTCAATCTGTATGCCGAGAGACAGTCGAAGGAGGGGTATGCGTATTCTCCGGATTCTGAGTGGCAGAAGGAATTTGAGGAGACCTTCCCATATAAGGAAACTGACGATCAGCTACGTGCCATAGCCGATGTCAAGGCGGATATGGAGAGCAGCCGTATAATGGACCGGCTTGTCTGTGGAGATGTTGGATTTGGCAAGACGGAGGTTGCAATAAGGGCTGCGTTCAAGGCGGTCGGGGACAGCAGACAGGTTGCGTATCTGGTGCCAACGACGATTCTGGCAGAACAGCACTACGAGACATTTACCGAGAGAATGAAGGATTATCCGGTGGTTATAAGACTTCTATGTAGATTCTGTACGCAGAAGGAGATAAAGAATACACTCAGAGAACTCAAGGAGGGGAAAGTCGACATAGTGATAGGAACCCACAGACTTCTGTCCAAGGATGTTGAGTTTAAAAATCTTGGACTCTTGATCATAGATGAGGAGCAGAGATTTGGCGTCAATCACAAAGAAAAGATAAAAGAGATGAAGACTAACGTGGATGTCCTCACACTCACAGCCACACCTATCCCGAGAACTCTTCACATGAGCCTGGTTGGAATAAGGGATATGAGCCTGCTTGAGGAGGCTCCGGTTGACAGAAGACCTATACAGACATATGTCATGGAGTACGACAAAGAGCTTGCCAGGGAGGCTATCGCCAGAGAGCTGGCGAGACAGGGGCAGGTGTATTATGTATATAACAGGGTAAATGATATAGAGCAGTTTACTGCGGAGGTTCAGAAGCTGGTACCAAATGCAAATGTAGAATTTGCTCATGGACAGATGGATGGACGAACCCTTGAGGATATAATGTATCGCTTCAACAAGAAGGAGATAGACGTTCTGGTCTGCACCACGATAATAGAGACGGGACTTGACATACCGAATGCGAATACGATCATCATCCATGATGCTAATAATTTCGGACTTGCACAGCTCTATCAGCTGAGAGGACGTGTGGGCCGCTCTGATAGAAGTGCATTTGCATTCATGTTCTATAGAAGGAACAAGGTGATATCTGAGGTTGCAGAGAAGAGGCTCAGGGCGATAAAGGAGTACACAGACCTTGGTTCTGGCGTGAAGATATCCAAGGCAGATCTCAACATAAGAGGTGCGGGTAGTGTGCTCGGGGAGAGTCAGTCGGGCAATTATGAGGTAGTCGGATATGATCTTTACTGCAAGATGCTCAATGATGCGGTCAGAGAGCGCAGGGGAGACACAGTATTTCATGATTATGAGACTGAGATTGATATACCGATAGATTCATTTATCCCAGAAACATATGTGAAGAATGACTTCATAAAACTGGAGCTCTGTAAGAGGATATCACTCATCAAGAACGAGGAAGAGTATAACGATATAATAGATGAACTTATAGACAGATTCGGGGACATACCGGATGAGACCATGAATCTTCTGGATGCGGCGCTTCTCAGGGCGAGAGCGTATGTGTGTTATATAACCAGGATATGGTACAGGGATGGATTGCTAAGATTTTCCATGTACAATAAGGCAAATATAAATGTTGACGGAATAGAAGATCTGGTAAACAATTATATGGGCATGATGAAGTTTCAGATGGGCGCAAAGCCTGAATTTGTGTTAAAGCTTTCAAAGGAGGAGAAGCGGGATATACTGAGACAGGCAGAATTTGTCGTTGCGGATATCTCACAGCTTCTCATAACCTCAGATAATGAAACGAAGAATGGAGGCACCGATTAGTTGAAAAGATTTATATGGATGATAATGTCTTGCGTGATCGGCATGATGCTTGTGGGATGTGGCGGAAATGGCAACGCGGACACAGAAAAAGAAGTTGTATTCAGATACAATGGACAGGATATATATATTGATGAAGTATATGTGTACGCCAGGACGGTCAAGGAAAGATATGAGTCAAAGTATGGCAAGGATGTGTGGGGACAGAGCATAGTTACGGACGACGGATTAGAAATGAACGCCGAGGATTCTGCGAGAAGAGAGACGATATCAAGAATAGTCAAGACCAAGACACTGATCACCAAGTCGGATGAGTATGGAATAAGCCTTACCGACAGTGAGCAGAGAATGCAGGAGCAGGATGCAGAAAAGTTTTACGAACTGCTGACGGATGAGCAGATAGCCGAGGTTGGACTTGAGGAAAACACAGTGAAACAGGTTCTTGAGGAGAGTGCTCTGGCTGACAAGATATACACTTATGTTATGAAACAGAGTTCAACTGAGATATCTGATGAGCAGGCGCGGATGAGCACATTTTATGATATGTTCTTTGAATGTTATTCGGAGGATGACTTTGGAAATATAACCCTGTATCCTCAGTCGAAGATAGATGCTCAGAAAAAGAAAGCTGATGAGGCATATGCAGCTATCGTTGAGGAGTCAGACAATTCAAATCTTAACATTTCGTTCCTTGGAAGTGCAAAATCCCTGAAGTATGCGGGAACACACACAATGAGCAGGGATGAGATAGTCAGCACATACGGTCAGGATACACTAGATATACTCTACAGCCTGTCGGATGGGGATATCTCGCCGGTCGTACAGACTGAGTATGGATATCATATATTCCAGATGATAAGCCTAACAGATGAGACCGCAACTGCTGAAAACAAGGAGAAACTTACGGAGGCTGCGGATGGAGAGTATTACGACAATCTGATGTCAGATTGGATAGATGAGTTGGACAGCAGCTATTCATACAGTAAGAGAGTGGATATGGATGTGTACAACAAGATATCGTTCAAATGATGTGAAAATGCAGATTAGCAGTTTATATTACAGAAAAAGAGGAGATATGGGAATTATGATATACGATATAAATATAAAAAAACTTGATGACAAGGCGATCATACCAACATACGGTTCAGAATATGCTGCCGGAGCAGATCTGTATGCGTGTCTTGACTCGGCGGTGGATATAGAACCGGGACAGACAGTGCTGATACACACAGGCATAGCTATGGAGATTCCAGCAGGTTATGCAGGACTGGTATATGCGAGAAGTGGTCTGGCATCCAAAAAAGGACTGGCACCTGCAAACAAGGTTGGCGTCATTGATGCGGACTACAGAGGAGAGATCATGGTGGCTCTTCACAATCATGGTACACAGGCACAGCCAGTGGAGCCGGGGGAGAGGATTGCCCAGCTCGTGATCGCTCCATATATAGTAGGGGCATTTCATCAGGTGGATGAGCTCTCTGAGACAGTTCGTGGTGAGGGAGGTTTTGGATCGACAGGAAGCAAGTAAAAGACTAAGAAGCAAATAAAAAGGCTGTGAGTCTCAATTCAGCTCTGCTATAAAGCAGAAGAGAGTCTCACAGCTTTTTACTATAATACTTATATCAGAAGTATCGACCCTTTTCATTCCAGAGTACAGTCTCTCCGGTGGCGAGGGATGCAGGAACATCGATGATGCGCTGATTGCGTGATCCCTTGAATCTGAGGGAGAGATCCTTCTGGTCCTCCATAAATTCTCCATCCACAAGAACGTCGATATAAGAGAGAAGTTCCCGGGTGTATTCCCATTCATTGCACATTCTGTTCAGAAGATCTGTATCAAATGTGTAGCCGGTGTAACACCATATAGTCTTGTCCGGGTATGTTTCCTTGAATCTGCGCGCAAGTGGCAGCAGTCCCTGCTGGTTCACATATTCCATTGGCTCTCCGCCTAGAAGTGACAGGCCTGCGATATAGTCCTCCTTGCAGCTGTCTATTATATGTTCGATTTCCACATCAGTGAACGGTTTGCCGTATCCAAAGTCCCATGTATCGGGATTGAAACAACCCTTGCAGTGATGCGTGCAGCCGGACACAAATACTGATACGCGCACGCCAGTGCCGTTTGCCACATCGAATTGTTTAATGTCTGCGTAATTCATAATAAAATCCTTTCAAATTTATGAAATAAACATTTGTGAAAAAACCTTAACACAAAAGTATGGCCTGCGTTGCCCTCTACGACATGCAGACCATACAGTTGAAATTATTAATGCACTTAGTTAAATACGAATAAAAACTGTTCAAAAACTTTGATCATAAATAACTGATATATGATATCAGAACTACTTGCATGCTCTAATAATATACCAGTATGACTGATATATCAAGAGGTTTTAACAGCTTTTTGCTTATTTTCCTTTGATCCAACTTATCTTTTACAAGTGGAGAACTCTTGCCTTGATCTCCTTGGTTTTGCCAACGTTCCAGAAATTCTCTCCGAGGTATCCACAGGTTCTTCTGGTGACGTTCATCTTGTTGTGATCTTTGTTGCCACACTGAGGGCATTCCCACTCACCGTCATCGTTGATGATGATCTCACCGTCATATCCGCACACATGGCAGTAATCTGACTTGGTATTGAACTCGGCGTACTGTATGTTGTCATAGATGTATCTGACGACCTCTGCCAGAGCATCCAGATTGTTTCTCATGTTAGGTATCTCGACATAGGAGATAGCGCCACCTGATGATATGGTCTGGAACTGACTCTCAAACCTGAACTTGCTGAAAGCATCGATCTTCTCACGGACATCAACGTGATATGAGTTCGTATAGTAACCCTTGTCGGTGACATCCTTGATGGTTCCAAAGCGTTCCTTGTCTATTCTTGCAAATCTGTAGCAAAGACTCTCTGCAGGCGTGCCGTAGAGACCAAATCCAAGGCCTGTGTCGGACTTCCACTTGTCGCAGGCTGCGCGGAGCTTGTGCATAAGCTTGAGTGCAAATTCCTCTCCGGCCGGATCGGTGTGGCTTACACCACGCATGAGCTTCGTTGTCTCGTATACTCCGATGTATCCCAGAGAAATAGTCGAATATCCATTGTGGAGGAGAGGGTCTATGACCTCGCCCTTTTTGAGTCTTGCTATGGCACCGTACTGCCAGTGGACCGGACTGACATCCGATGTGACACCCTCGAGCGCTCTATGACGGCACATAAGTGCATCGTAGCAAAGCTGAAGTCTCTCGTCCAGCAGACTCCAAAACTTGTCGTCGTCACCCTTTGCAAGTATTGCTATCTGTGGAAGGTTCAGGCTGACAACACCCTGGTTGAAACGTCCTTCCCATTTGTACTCACCGTTCTCGTCCTTCCAAGGTGAGAGGAATGAACGGCATCCCATACATGAGAATACGTTGCCTTCATAGTTCTCACGCATCTTCTTGGCTGATATGTAATCAGGGTACATTCTCTTGGCTGAGCACTTTATGGCAAGTTCGGTTATGTAATCATACTCGCCGCCTTTGAGACAGTTGTGCTCGTCGAGGACATATATGAGTTTAGGAAAAGCTGGGGTTACATATACACCGGCCTCGTTCTTGATTCCCTCAAGTCTCTGTCTCAGGATCTCTTCAATGATCATGGCATTTTCCTTGATGTATTCGTCATCTTCCCTCAGATTGAGGAACAGGGTGACAAATGGAGACTGGCCATTGGTCGTCATCAGGGTATTGATCTGGTACTGGATAGTCTGTACGCCTGATTTCAGCTCGTCCTTGAGTCGCTCGGTGATGAGCTTCTCAAGTGTTTCAGAATCTATCTTATCTCCGAATTCTTCGGTATATCTCTTCTTGTATTTGTTATAGCTCTTTCTGAGGTACTTGCCCAGGTGACGGACGTCAACAGACTGACCACCGTACTGACTTGACGCAACAGATGCGATGATCTGTGTGACGATGGTACATGCGACCTGGAAACTCTTAGGACTCTCGATGAGCTTGCCGTTCATGACAGTTCCGTTGTCAAGCATATCTCCAATGTTGATAAGACAGCAGTTGAAGATCGGCTGAAGGAAGTAGTCTGCATCGTGAAAATGGATGGCACCCTCCTCATGAGCCTTTGATATCTTCTCAGGGAGAAGCATTCTCTTGGTAAGATCCTTTGAGACCTCGCCGGCTATAAGGTCACGCTGTGTCGATGCAACTGTGGCGTTCTTATTGGAGTTCTCCTCCATAACGTCCTTATTTCTGTTCTGAATAAGACTCAGTATGGAATCATCAGTGGTGTTGGCCTTTCTGATAAGTTCTCTGCTGTATCTATATATAATGTAAGTTTTTGCGAGGACAAACTTTCCGTCCGCCATTATTCCCTGTTCGATGATATCCTGTATATCCTCGACCAGCATTCTTTTTCTGTTCTTGGCCTCGATGCTTCCGACAATATCTTCAATCTTCTCATCGGAGATCTTTTCACAAGGCTCAACCTCGGAATTGGCCTTTTGGATGGCTAAGATTATCTTGCTGCGGTCGTAATTGACTGCACGACCGTCTCTTTTGATTACTAACATTTCCCATTCTCCCTGTGCATAGTGTGAATTATATAAGAATCATATGTCCTTTGACAGTAACCCTAAATATTGTACCTGGACACTTTGGTGAACACAAGATATCGTGTGTGGCTTCAAAAAGCCGCAAAAAAATTAGCGACAAATATGTGCTCCGTCGCAAGTTTCCCGATGTTGTGTCAACATGATCGATTATAT
>CEAB01049604.1_pt1 | contig 10689 bp, 12 predicted proteins | sample 557651 | NCBI WGS metagenome assembly CEAB01 (sample SAMEA3182046, study PRJEB8094) | gut metagenome | biome: human; feature: gut; material: Stool; isolation source: human stools | place: Canada | collected 2011-11-15
GTAGCGGGCTGCGAGGTGCCGCCGGAGAAGGGGGAGATAGCGGTGTCGATGACGTCCGCGCCTGCCTCGATGCCCTTGAGATAGGTCATGAAGGCAAGACCCGTGGTGCAGTGCGTGTGCAGAACTACGGGCAGGTCTACCGCGTCCTTTATGCCGGAAACGAGGTCGTATGCCGCCTTCGGGGTCATGATGCCCGCCATGTCCTTTATGCAGATAGAGCTCACGCCCATCTGCTGAAGCTCCTTGACCATCTCGACAAACTTTGCCGTGGTGTGTACGGGGCTGGTGGTGTAGGAAATGGTGCCGGACGCCATTGCGCCCTGCTTGACGGTCTCCTCGATGGCGACCTTGAGGTTATCGGTGTCGTTGAGGGCGTCGAAAATGCGGATGATGTCGATGCCGTTTGCGACGGAGGCGCGCACGAAGCGGCGGACGATGTCGTCGGGATAGTGCTTGTAGCCGAGGATATTCTGACCGCGCAGAAGCATCTGGAGCTTCGTGTTGGGCATCTTGGCGCGGATCTTGCGCAGACGCTCCCAGGGATCCTCGTTGAGGAATCTCAGGCAGACGTCAAAGGTCGCGCCGCCCCAGCACTCAACGGAGTAAAATCCCGCCTTGTCCATCTGCTCAAGGATGGGCTCGAACTTGTCGTAGGGAAGCCGGGTAGCGATAAGTGACTGGTTCGCGTCACGAAGCACGGTTTCCGTAAACTGTACTTTCTTCATTTTTTCCTCCCAGTTAAAAAATTTTTATCATTTTACAGTATAACATATTTACTTATAAATTCTATATCTATTTTAGGCAAAATTGTCGTCACAATTATAACAAAGGAGCAGCTCTCGCTGCTCCTTAAACTTATTTATTTGCAAGCGCTCTGTCGAGCCATACGCTGGCGACGTCCATCGCCGCCCAAAAGCCGTCCTTCTCGCTTTTCTTAACTATCCGGTCGCGTGATTTCACTGCCGAATCGGTGAGCTGGAGCTGAACGGAAACCTTTGTCGCAACATCAAGGTCCTTTACCTTTTTCGTGTCCATGATCTGGAGCATGATGATGTATTTATCCGCCATGCTGCCGTAATAGACTATGTTGCCTGCCCTCTGAAGGGGGTGGCCTTTGTATTCAAGCGGTTTGTTAGCCAAAGTTTTTCCTCCTTACTCAAAACAGATCGCGGAAGCTCGAGAAAATATCATCAATGCCGCTGCCGCCGGTATTACCGCCGGTGTTGCTGTCCTGATTTTTCTTTTCTTCCTCTTCCTGCTTCTTCTTTTCTTCCTCTTCCTTCTGCTTGCGCTGCTCCTCCGTCAAGGCCTGATCCTCAAGCTCCTCCTTCGTTCCGAAGATGCCTGTCGGCGCGCCGCCTGTTGACATATTGAAGTTCTTGTACTCAAGACCCTCATGCACGGAGGCCATGACCTTCTGCCAGATCTGAGTTGCGGGGTTGCCGTAGAAGGACATACGCTCGGGCGTGTCGTAGCCGGTCCACACGGCGCAGGTGTAATACGGCGTGTAGCCGCAGAACCAGCGGTCGCGGTTCGCGCTCGTCGTACCGGTCTTACCGGCGACGGGCATATTGTCAAGGCGCGACTCGGCGCCGGTGCCGTAGGTGGCTGCGTTATTGAGCATATAGGTCATGGTGCGGGCGGTATTCTGCGTGAATGCCTGAACGGTTCTCGGCTGATTGTCGAGAATTATCTTGCCGCTGCGGTCCTTGACCATGGAATAGCTTCGGGAATAGGTGAAGGTGCCGTCGTTTGCAAGCGCGGTGTATGCCTGAGCCATCTCACGCACGGTGATGCCGTAGTGAGGCTCGCCCAGCGCCATTGCCGCGTAGTCCGCGTCCGCGTCGATAAGACTCGTCACGCCCAGACGCGAGCGCATGAATTCGAGCGCCGTCGAGGGGGTGAGCTTATCCATTATCTGCGCGGCGACGGTGTTCTTGGACTTCTGAAGCGCGGTAGTTATCGTGATGACCTTATCGTATTCGTTAGGCGAGTTCTTCGGATACCACGAGGTGTGCGCAAGCTTGACATGCTCCTCGCTTTCGTCAAGAACCAGCGTCGAGGGGGAGATGAGCCCATACTCGACCGCGGGACCGTAGACCGCGATGGGCTTAATGGACGATCCGGGGGGTCTCGTGGTGTCGGTGGCTCTGTTCAGACCGTAGCTTATGGTCTTGATCCCCGTGCCGCCGGAGAGGGCTTTGATCTCGCCCGTGTACTGGTCAATGATGACGATGGCGCTCTGAAGCTGCGTCTTCGAGCCGTTGCGGGCTTTGGGCAGCTCCTCGAGGTTCGTGTACACGGCATCGACCTTTGCCTGAATGTCGGGGTCGATGCAGGCGTATATCTCATAGCCTGCGTTATGAACGAGCTGGCTTGCCGCCTTGCGGCTGATGCCCTTTGCCTCGGCAAGGTCGGAGATGACGTCGGAGAGGACGACCTCCTCGTAATAGGTGTACGGGCTCGTGCCGTGCGGCTCGTTTTCACCGCGCACGAAGTCAAGCTCCTCGCTGACCGCCTGCTCGTACTCCTCCTTTGTCTTTATATAGCCCTGCTTATACATTTCGCGCAGGACGTTCTCCTGACGCTCCTTGTTGTTTTCAACGCTGTAAAACGGGTCGTAATACGTCGGCAGGTTTGTAATTCCGACGATGGACGCGGCCTCGGCAACGCTCAGGTCCTTTGCGTCCTTGCCGAAATAGGTCTGCGCCGCGGTCTGGACACCGTAGCAGCCCTCGCCGAAGTAAACGGTGTTGAGATAATACTCAAGGATCTTTTCCTTGTCGTAGTTTTTCTCAAGGTCGAGCGCCTGGAATATCTCAAGCAGCTTGCGCTGCACCGTTATATCGTCCTGCTGGGTGAGGTTTTTTATGAGCTGCTGGGTTATCGTCGAGCCGCCGAAGGTCGAGCCGCCGGTGAACATATTCAGTGCCGCGTGTGCGGTGCGGAACCAGTCAACGCCGTTGTGCGTGTAAAAACGCTTGTCCTCGATGGCAACGAGCGCGTCCTTCATGTACTGCGGTATCTGATCGCCGTCTACCCAGATGCGGTTTTCGCTGCTTTGCACCGTCGTCAGCTTTTGCGCATCTCCGTTTGAGTCAAAATAATAGATGATGCTTGATTGCTTGAGCGTGAAATCGTTCAGGTCAAGGTCAAGGCTCGGAGTGATGCAGGTCTTGACGTAGAAAGCGAAGATACAGACGAATATCAGACCCGTGACTACGCCGATGAGCAATATCGTCCCGATTATCCTCAGAACGCTTGCAGCCTTGCCGCTGCCGTGCTTTTCGGTGTTGGGCTCTTTTGCGATATTCATTAGTGGGGCACACCTCCCTGCGTGTGTTTTATGTGTCAAAATTCAAAATCAAAGCTATATTGGGATTGGGCATAAAAACTCAATTCTAACTGAACTATTATTATATCATCCTATGTCAAGTAGGAGTGGATAATTTGTAAAGTTTTGCGCCGCGCAGGTTTGTTTTTTGTCCCGCGGGGAATAATTATCCGAAAGGAGAGTGAAACAAGTTGAAAAACACGTTTAAAAAGCTGCTGACGGGCTTTCTTGCGATATGCGCCGTAATACTGTGCGCTGCGGCTCTCACGGCGCCGCGAAGCGCACCCGCAGCCGGCACGGCGAGCGTGGATATGCCCGAGGATAACGGATATCTGCTGCGCGACTGGCAGGGCTATATCGCGGTTTTCGAGGGGCGCGGCGACACTCCGACGAGCCTGACGGACATCGAAACGGCAACGCTCAACGACTTTGACCGCGAAAAACTGCGAAGCGGGATACCCGCGCGCGACAGGACGGAGCTGCTGTCACTTCTTGAGGATCTCGGATCGTGACAAATATACCTTGATTTATGCTTCCGTGTGGGGTAAAATAAAAGCACAACCACATAGGAGGACAAAATTATGAGCGAAGATTTCGGCAACGATTTTATCACCATAGTAGACGATGAAGGCAATGAGTTCGAGCTTGAGCTGCTCGATACGATAGATTATAACGGCGAGACCTTTTCGGCGTTCCTGCCGACGGATATGGACGAGGATGACCCCGATTACGGTCTTATCCTTCTGAGCGTCACGGTTGACGAAAACGGCGAGGAGCTGTTTGAGTCTATTGACGATGACGAAAAGCTCCGGCAGGTGCATGAGATGTTCATGACCGTCTTTGAAGCAGAAGACGAAGAGTAAGCGCGGTTTGTTCCGAAATTAAATAACACACCCTGCCGTGTACGCGGTGTCATATTGACTTAAAGGTCCGTTAAACCCACATTTCTAATAAGGGATGCTGATTTGAATCTGCGGATTGCAGGCCTCCCGGCTCTAAGTCGGAAGTTGGAAGCAGTGAAACAGAGCTTAGGCGACCCACCTGCTACTTTGTGCAGGTTATAACCGGACCCCAACGGCGCGGCGGGGCTTTTTACGCCCGTTTTCCCGATGGCTTTTTGAGCCATCGGGATTTTTTGCGGCTTATCATACTGCAAAAAGGCATCAAAACAGAATATAAATTTAAATATAAATTATTGAAGGCAAAAAATGCGCAGTCGAAGAAATTTTTCGGCTGCGCATTTTTTACTTGTACGCAAACGTACAAGTTCAGCCCGAAAACAGCCTATGGGTGAGAGGTGATTTGCAATGAACAGAAAAAAGTCCGCCTATGCGGATAAGCTTCTCGAAAAGCTTGCGGTGTCCTCGCCGAACGACGCCGTGAAGCTGCTTTATCTCGAGGCCGGGGACATCTCCGAGCTGGAGGGGCTCGATCTTTCGCTGCTGAGCGAGATAAAACGCGGGCCGAAGGGGGAGGTGGAGCTGAAGTTTGTAAACAAGCTGGCGATCATAAGGGAGCTTATCGAGCTCAATGCCGCAGCCGCGGCGCAGCAGACGGCAAGGGACGGAGGCTTCTACGACGCGCTTGACCGCTCGGCGGCGATGCTGGGGGAAGAAAAGCAGAATGGAGTTTGATTTTTTCTCCCGCACCCAGCTCACGGCGCTTTCCTGGTGGAGCGACTCCTCGCCCTATCGTGAGCATGACGCCGTCATCTGCGACGGCGCGGTGCGTTCGGGCAAGACCCTGTGCATGGGCATATCCTTTGTGTGCTGGGCCATGCGCAGATTTGACGGGCAGGCCTTCGGTATCTGCGGCAAGGCGAAGGGCAGCATAAGGCGCAATATGCTCGAGCCGCTGCTTCCGGTGCTGCGCGATATCGGCTTTCAGGTGCGCGACCTCGTTTCCAAGGGCATCGTGGAGATAGACTACATGGGCAGGACAAACCGATTTTATCTCTTCGGCGGCAGGGACGAGAGCTCAAGCTCGCTCATTCAGGGCGTGACCCTTGCCGGAGCGCTGCTCGACGAGGTGGTTTTGATGCCGCGCTCATTCGTAGAGCAGGCCTGCGCAAGATGCTCCGTTGGCGGCAGCAAGCTCTGGTTTAACTGCAATCCGGAAAGCCCGCAGCACTGGTTTTACCGCGAGTGGATACAAAAGGCCGCCGAAAGGCGAGCGCTGTATATCCATTTTACGCTCGAGGACAATCCGTCTTTGTCGAAAAAGATCATAGACCGCTACAAAAGAATGTACAGCGGCGATTTTTACCGCCGATTTATTCTGGGGCAGTGGGTGCTGCCCGAGGGCAGAGTGTATGACTTTTTCACCGAGGCTATGCTGTGCGATGCGCCGGAAAAATGCAGCCGATACATCGTCTCCTGCGACTACGGCACGAAAAATCCGAGCTCCTTCGGGCTTTGGGGCGAGTGCGGCGAAAGCTGGTACCGCCTGCGCGAATACTACTACGACGGCAGAAAAAACGGCTGTCAAAAGACCGATGGGGAGTATGTCGAGGCGATGCGGGAGCTGTGCGGCGGCATCGTGCCGGAGAAGATCATCGTCGATCCCTCCGCCGCGAGCTTTATCGAGGCGCTCACCCGCGCGGGCTATCGCACCGAAAAGGCGGAAAACGACGTGCTGCGCGGCATAAGGCTGACCGCATCCTATCTCAAGAGCGGGCGCATCAGGATATGCAGGGGCTGCACCGACGCGCTGCGCGAGTTTTACGAGTATCGCTGGGACGAGCGCTCGGGCAGGGAGGCTCCCGTGAAGCAGCACGATCACGCGATGGACGATATTCGCTACTTCGCCGCAGGCATCACAAGATCCGCACGGAGCATAGGCGCAGTGTGGGTAGAAAGGTAGGAACATGAAACTATTTTCAAAACAGAAGGCGGCACTGCCGGTCACGCAGATACGCGGCGGCGAAAAGCATCCGTTCTCCCTTCTGGACGGCTATGTGCCGCTGGGCAGCACCGAAACCCGGCTCTACCGCATGATCCGTGAGGCGGTGCCGGTGGTGGACGCCGCGATACTGAAGATCGTGAGGCTCACCGGCGGCTTCGAGGCACGCTGCACGGATAAAAAAGCGCAGGCGGAGCTCAACGAATTCATAAAAACGGTGAATGTTGGCAGAGGTCAGGTGGGGCTTAATAACTTCCTTACCGCGTATCTCGACTCCATGATAACCTGCGGCAGCGCGGTCGGCGAGATCGTCGTGCGCGGCAACCGCGACATTGAGGCGGTTTTGTGCGGAAACGTTGCCGAGGTGCAGGTGCGCGAGGGCGAAAGCCCCCTGGATTTCGAGCTGTGCAGTACGGACGAGCGGGGCTGCGTCATGCCGTTTAAGTATCAAAATCTGCTGCTGTTTACGCCGTTTAACCCCGAATCGGACTCCCCATACGGCGTGTCCATGCTGCGCAGTATGCCGTTTTTGTGCGGGATACTGCTGAAAATATACCAGTCGCTCGGAGTCAATTGGGAGCGCGCGGGCAATGTCAGGTTTGCGGTCATCTATAAGCCGCAGGGCGACGTTATTGACCGCTTCTCGGCTCAGGAGCGGGCGCAGCAGATAGCCTCGGAGTGGTCGGCGGCGATGCAGAGCGGCAAAAGCGGCGCGGTGCGCGATTTCGTCGCGGTGGGCGATGTGGACATCAAGGTCATTGGCGCGGATAACCAGATACTCGACAGCGAGGTGCCGGTGCGTCAGATACTCGAGCAGCTCATAGCCCGCACGGGCATCCCGCCGTTTCTGCTCGGTCTCAACTGGTCAACGACGGAGCGCATGAGCGCGCAGCAGGCGGATCTCATGACCAGTGAGCTCGGCGCCATTCGCCGCAGCGTGACTCCGGTGCTCGAAAAGATCTGCCGAATGTGGCTGAGTATGCACGGCTATGCCTGCGGTATGCATATCGAGTGGGAGAGCATCAACCTTCAGAATGCGGTGGAGGAGGCAAAGGCGCAGCTTTACATCGCGCAGAAGGAAAAAATCTATTGGGAAGAAGGAAAAAGCAAGAATGAAGATCATTAAAGACGGTTCGGCGGTGGCTTCATGCTGCACCGGCGAGGAGCTTTCGGCAATAAACGCATTTGCCAAGTCCGAGCTTCGCGCCGAGGACGTTTACACCTTTTCGGTGCTGCTTTGCGACAACGAGGTAGACCGCGACTGCGAGCGATTTTCGGTGGCGACACTGCGCGAGCTGGGCGAGCTTTTCGTCGGCGCGACCGGCATCTGCGACCACGACTGGCGCAGCGATAATCAGGTCGCGCGAATTTACAGAACGCAGCTCGTTACCGAAAAGGGCAGGACTACGACCTGCGGCGAGGACTACGTTTACCTCAAGGGCTATGCGTATATGCTGCGCACCGAGGCAAACGCGGAGATCATCGCGCAGATAGACGGCGGCATCAAGCGCGAAACGAGCATAGGCTGTTCGGTCGCAAAAAGCATTTGCAGCATATGCGGCTCGGAGCTCGGACAGTGCAGCCACGTTAAGGGCAAGAGCTACGGCGGCAAAACATGCTGCGCGATACTCACGGGCGCTGTTGACGCATACGAATGGAGCTTCGTTGCGGTCCCCGCGCAGCGCAGTGCGGGCGTTATCAAGAGCTTCGTCGAGACCGAGGCGGGCAAAGGCTACGCCGCGGAGTACGAGGCGCTGGAAAAGTCGGCGCAGCTCGGCAGAAAGTATCTTGAGGACCTTCGCAATGAGGTACTCAGGCTCAGCCTCGTGTGCGGCGACGGAATGCACCCCGCGCTCGAAAAGAGCGTAGGACATATGCAGGAGGACGAGCTGTGTGAGCTCAAGGCTGCGCTCGAGCGCGCCTCGCTCAAGCTCTATCCGCCTCTTACCCAGCTTCCGGGCAAGGGCGAGGTCACCGGCTTTGCCGGAGAGGAATATATCATTTGATCTTATAGGAGGACAAAAAATGAAAGTAAGTTTTGAAGGCGTCGGAGAGCAGGTGCTCTCCTTCGGTAAGGCAGAGGGCGTAAACAAGGGCAGCCTCGTGAAAATCGGCGCAAACGCAAGCGTATCCGCCTGCGCTGCGGGCGATAAATTTGCCGGCGTGTGCATTAACGCGGACGGCGTCTTTGCCGAGGTGCAGACCGCGGGTTACGTTGAGCTCGGCTACACCGGCACCGCGCCCGCGCTCGGCTACGCAAATCTCGTTGCCACAAACGCAAACGCGGTCAAGGCTGACAGCACCGGCCGCGAGTACCTTGTCATCAAGGTAGACACCGCCGCCGCAAGGGTCGGCTTTATCATCTGAGGAGGAATGGAAAATGGCATATAATTTTAATGAGATAAAGCTCGAGAAGGGTATGTATTCCGAGGCAGGACGCACCTTCGAGCAGACACTTGAGGCTCTTGACCCCAACGAAAACTATAAGGGCACTCCCTACGAGGGCATGGACGCATTCCAGCGCCAGCTCAAGAGATTTGACATCAAGGTGCGCGGTGCGGGCAGCGATGTTGTCGAGAAGTTTTTCTCCACCACCGAGTCCGCCGTGCTGTTTCCCGAATACGTCTCCCGCAGCGTAAAGGCGGGCATGGAGGAGGGCAATATCCTGCCGTCCATTACCGCCACCGTCACCCGCTTTGACGGCATGGACTACCGCTCCATTTATTCCGCCGCCACCGCGGACGACAAGAGCCTGCGCTACGTGGGCGAGGGCGCCGTTATCCCGCAGACCGAGATACGCGCGGCCGACCATCTCGTCAGCCTCAAAAAGCGCGGCAGAATGCTCGTTGCGTCCTATGAGGCGATCCGCTTCCAGCGTCTTGACCTGTTTTCCGTCATGCTGCGCCAGATCGGCAGCCAGATCATGCGTATGCATCTTGAGGACGCGATCGACGTCATCACAAACGGCGACGGCAACTCCAACGCAGCTGCGGCCTTCAAGGTCGGCGACGGCACGATAGGCGGCACCGCAGGAAGCCTGAGCTACGCGGAGCTGCTCAATTTCTGGAACTGCTTCGACCCCTACACCATGAACACCATGCTTGCGGCACCCGACGTCATGATGAAGATACTCAGCTGCTCCGTGTTCCAGAATCCCCTGACGGGTCTCAATTTCCAGGGCACCGGCGAGCCGGGCAATCCCCTCGGCGCAAAGCTCATTCGCTGCTCTGCGATGCCTGCGGGCACGGTCATCGGTCTTGACAAGGGCTACGCTCTTGAGATGGTCACGGCAGGCGATGTGAACGTCGAGTACGACCGTCTCATCGACCGCCAGCTCGAGCGCGCCGCCATCACCAGCATCTCCGGCTTTGCAAAGCTCTACACCGAGGCCTCCAAGGTCCTCAAGGTCTGATAAAAAACAAGGAGGCGGGGCATCAGCCCCGTCTCCGCTTCGGAGGTATGATATGAAAAATACTGATCTGAATATTGAAAACAGGGCATCGTGCCTGCTCGGGCGGCAGCTTGAGGCGCATGATGAACAGCTGCTGCGGCAGCTTTGCGCGGATGCGCAGGTGCAGCTCAAAACGCGGCTGCGGCGCGGCGTGAATGCCGAGGATATTGTCGAGGTATTCGAGAGCGCGTGCGCTCTTTACGCGGCGGCGATGCTTCTCGAGCTCAAGGGCGGCGGCGTGAGCGGCTTCACGGCGGGCAGAGTCTCGGTGCAGCTCGGAGGCAAGGCTCCGGAGACTCTGCGCCGTCAGGCGACGGATATGCTCGCAGCCTACACCGACGCGGGCGGCTTTGAATTCGTGGGGGTGTCGTGATGAGTGCAGCACAGCTTGTGATCCAAAACTACGGCGAGAGCATCACCGTCGGCGGCAGCACGGGGCGCGGCTTCATTGCCTGCCTTGACCCCGACAGTGCGGTTTCTCACAAAAAGCATCTCGCGCCGGGCGTCGCAAACCGCTCGAAATACAGGCTCATAACCGATATGCGCAGCGTTTCCGAGGGCGCTGCGGTCGTTTGCGGCGGCAGGGAATACCGCGTTCTGCGCGTTGAGCCGGTGAGTATTTTCGGCGCATTTTCGCATAACGAGTGCGTTTTGTGCCTGAAAGGGGGCGCGGTAAATGCTCCGTAACATCGCAAAAACGCTCGCAAGGCAGCTCACCGAAACGGGCATAGACGCGGTCACGGCGTTTGACGGCTCGGTGCTCAACGAGAGCAGAGCCTTCGTGTGCGTGGCTGTCGAATCTGCGCGCATAAGCTCGGCAGGGCTCGGCGGCTACATCGGGATATGCACCGAAAACGGCGAAATTAAGGAAATGTACGGAGACAGGGCGGAGCTGGTGCTCGCACTCGACGTTTACGCTCCGACCGCGGCGTATGAAAAATGCGACGAGCTCTCGGAAAAGGTGAGGGGCGCAATCGTCGGCGTGCCGTCGCTGACGGTGTCG
>CEAB01031653.1_pt1 | contig 10676 bp, 10 predicted proteins | sample 557651 | NCBI WGS metagenome assembly CEAB01 (sample SAMEA3182046, study PRJEB8094) | gut metagenome | biome: human; feature: gut; material: Stool; isolation source: human stools | place: Canada | collected 2011-11-15
TTTAACGGCAATATTTTTCAATATAAGCGTTCTGGCACTTGATGATGATTTTGATGGCTTCCTCGCGGCCGAGGACGTCGCTGACGACGGTCTCCTTGCCCTCCAGGCTCTTGTAGACGCGGAAGAAGTGGCGGATTTCGCTTGCCACATGGTTCGGCAGCTCCGAGATGTCCTGATAGGTGTTGTAGGTCGGATCCTGGAAGGGAATGGCAATGATCTTTTCATCGAGACTGCCGCTGTCCTCCATCGAAATAACGCCGATGGGGTAGCACTCCACGAGGCTCAGCGGGCGGATGCATTCAGAGCAGAGCACCAGAACGTCCAGCGGGTCGCCGTCGTCCGCCCAGGTGCGGGGGATGAAGCCGTAGTTGGCGGGATAGTGAGTCGAGGTGTAGAGAATTCGGTCGAGACGCAGCGCGCCGGTCTCTTTATCCATCTCGTACTTGTTTTTCGAGCCCTTCTCGATCTCGATGACCGCGAAAAAGTCCTCAGGGCGCACGCGCGCCGGTGCAATATCATGCCAAAGATTCATAATAGTTCTCCCTTCGTGAGAAATGGTATTGAGAAAACGCGCAGAAGTACGCTTCTGCGCGCTTTCGCTGACGAAAATTATTTGCTCAGTGCCTCGTCGATGCTCTTCGCGCCGAGCTTGCCAGCGCCCATGGCGAGGATGACGGTGGCAGCGCCCGTGACGGCGTCGCCGCCGGCGTAGACGTTCTGGTGAGAGGTGAGACCGGCCTCGTTCACGACGATGCCGCCCTTGCGGTTGACCTCAAGACCCGGGGTGGTGTTCTTGATGAGCGGGTTCGGCGTGGTGCCGAGCGACATGATGACGCAGTCGACCGGCAGATCGTGTTCGCTGCCGACCTTTTCGATCGGGCGGCGGCGGCCGGAGGCGTCAGGCTCGCCCAGCTCCATCTCCACGCAGGTCATGGAGGAGACATAGCCCTTCTCATCGCCGTTGATCTTGACGGGGTTATTGAGCGTCTTGAAGACGATGCCCTCTTCGATGGCATGCTCGACCTCCTCGTGACGGGCGGGGAGCTCTTCCATGCCGCGGCGGTAGACGACGTACACGTCCGCGCCCAGGCGCTTGGAGCAGCGCGCGGCGTCCATGGCGACGTTGCCGCCGCCGACGACGGCGACTTTCTTGCCCTGAAGCGGCATGATGGGCGTGTCGGAGCCGTCCTTATAAGCCTTCATCAGGTTGATACGGGTCAGGAACTCGTTGGCGGAGTAAACGCCGCAGAGGTTCTCGCCGGGGATGTGCATGAACATCGGAAGACCCGCGCCGGAGCCGATGAACACGGCCTCGAAGCCGTACTCGCTCATCAACTCGTCGATGGACACGACGCGGCCGATGACCATGTTCGTCTCGACCTTGACACCGAGGGCCTTCAGGCCGTCGACTTCCTTCTGCACGATGGCCTTGGGAAGTCTGAACTCGGGGATACCGTAGACCAGCACGCCGCCGGCGAGGTGGAGCGCTTCAAACACGGTGACGTCATAGCCCTTCTTGGCAAGGTCACCCGCGCAGGTGAGACCGCTGGGGCCGGAACCGATGACCGCGACCTTGTGGCCGTTGGGCGTGGGCTTGGCGGGCGCTTCCTGCACGTTTGCATTGTGCCAGTCGGCGACAAAGCGCTCGAGGCGGCCGATGCCGACGGGCTCGCCCTTGATGCCGCGGATGCACTTCGATTCGCACTGCGTCTCCTGCGGGCAGACGCGGCCGCAGACGGCGGGGAGGGAGGAGGTCTCATGGATGACCTGATAGGCGCCCTCATAGTCCTTTTCGGTGATCTTCTTGATGAATTCGGGGATCTTGACCTGCACCGGGCAGCCGGAGACGCAGGGATGGTTCTTGCAGTTTAAGCAGCGGGCCGCTTCATCGAGCGCCTGCTCCTCGGTATAGCCGAGCGCGACCTCCAGGAAGTTCTTGTTGCGGACGTTGGGCTCCTGCGAGGGCATTTCGTTCTTCTTCAGACTCATGTTAGGCATATTACTGAACCTCCTTGCTGAACAGGTTGCAGGTCTCTTCGTATTTGTGGCGCTCCCAGTCGAAGTACATCTTGCCGCGCTTGAGACTCTCGTCCCAGTCGACCTTGTGACCGTCGAAGTCCGGGCCGTCGACGCAGGCGAACTTCGTCTCGCCGCCGACGGTGAGGCGGCAGCCGCCGCACATGCCGGTGCCGTCGACCATGATCGGGCTCATGGAAACGGTGGTGGGGATGCCGTAGGGCTCGGTGGTCTTGGACACGAATTTCATCATGATGGCAGGGCCGATGGCGAAGATCTCGTCATACTGGTTGCCCGCGTCGATGAGCTCCTTGAGCGCATCGGTGACAAGACCCTTCTCGCCGTAAGAGCCGTCGTCCGTCATCAGCTTCAAAACGCTGGACGCCGCGCGGAACTTGTCCTCAAGAATGACGAGGTCCTTATTCTTGAAGCCGACGACCGCGTGGACTTCCGCGCCGCAGTCGTGGAACTTCTTCAAAACGGGGTAAGCGATGGCGCAGCCGACGCCGCCGCCCACGACGCAGACCTTCTTCTTGCCTTCGGTCTCGGTCGGGCGGCCCAGCGGGCCGACAAAGTCCTGAATGTACTCGCCCTCGGCTTTATGTCTGAGCTTTTCGGTGGTGGCGCCGATCGTCTGCACGATGATGGTGACGGTGCCCTTCTCACGGTCGAAGTCGTGGATGGTGATGGGGATGCGTTCACCGTTTTCATCGACGCGCAGGATGATGAACTGGCCGGGCTCGGCCTTCTTTGCCACCATCGGCGCCTCGATCTCGTAGAGGGTCACGGTGGGCTTGAGCGCTTCTTTCTTCACGATGCGATACATGAATGATTCTCCTTTTTGTTGAGATTCAGCGCCGTGCCGTCCGGGGAGAACGGCAGGCGGGATTCCTGGACGCAGCGCCGGGAATATGGAATGATGCTATATTTATATCATGAAAGTTTTCTTGCGTCAATGAATATCAAAATTCTGACGATGCAGGAAAACTTGCATTTACGAAAAATGATTGCAAAAGACTAAAGCAGCGTCACGCTGCGGCCCTCGGTGCTGATGAGGTCCTCCTCGCGCATCTTGCGCATCTCGCGCATCATGGCGCTGCGGTCGGCGCTGATGTAGTCGGCAAGCATGCTGAGGGAAAACGGCAGGGGGAACGTCCGGCTGCCGTGCTCGTCGGCGAGCTGCTCGAAAAAGCACAGCAGCTTTTCGCGGATGGAGCGGCAGGCGAGCACCTCGATCCGGCGGCTCAGATGCAGAGATTTTTTCGAGAGCAGTTGGAAGAGGTTCGTTACGACCTGACTGTGGCAGGCGCAGGCGTTTTCGCAGCGCTTTGTGATCTGGTCATAGCGCATGAAGATGACGCGGCAGTCCTCGCGGCACTCGATGAGTGCGCTGCCGTCGCGAAAGCCGGTGAACGCCAGCTCCTCGCCAAAGACGCTGCCCTCGTCCATGCTTTCAAGCACGGTGCGGTTGCCGTCGGCGTGCAGGCGCAGAAGCGCCGCGCTGCCCGAGAGCAGCACGCCGATCATATCCTGCTGCTGCCCGCAGGTGAGGATGGTCTGTCCTGCGCTGAAGCGCTGCTCATACGCGCTGAAGCAGCGCAGCATATTTTCGCACGATGCTTCGTCCACGCCTGTAAACAGCGCGGAATCGCGGCAGTCCATCGCTTTCCCTCCCGTAAGGCCTGCTGCTTTACCGGTGCAGCGCAGCCGTTGACCTATTGCATTATCATATACCAGAGAGGGAAAAAAGTAAATGACAATTTCGCGAAAAAATCGGACAAAAAAGCGTGCGATCCCTGTAAAAAAGCATCCGCCTTATTTGGCGGATGCTTTGTCCTTGGCTTTGCGCGCATAGTCGTAAAACACCTGCGCGATGGGCGATAAAATGCTGTTTTTGTGCTTGACGATATAGAGCTGGCGGCGGAAGCGCGAGTCGGGGAAGGGGAAGGCGAGAAGCTTTCCGAACTGAACATAGTCCTGCGCGGCGCTCTGCGCGATGAGACCGACGCCGAGACCCTCGCTGACCATCTGCTTGACGCTCTCGGTCGAGCGGATCTCGACCGCGGTGCGCAGCTGGGCGATGTCGATGCCGAGCTCATTTAAGAGTTCCTTGCCCGCCTGATACGTGCCGCTGCCCTTTTCGCGGCTGATGAACGTCTCTTCCTTGAGCTGCTCGATGGGGAAGGGCTTGCCCGCAAAGGCCTGATACTTTTCGGTGTTCGGCGTGATGAGCACCATCGGGTCGCTGGCAAAATCCTGATAGACGCATTTGTGGCTCGCCACCATCGTGCCGCAGAAGCCGATCTCTACGCTGCGCGTGGCGACGAGCTCCACGACCTTGGGACTGTCCTCCATCTGGATATTGAAGGTGATGTCCGGATAGCGGGCGCGGAAGTCCTGCAAAAGGTGCGGCAGATAATACTGGCTCGGCACCGTGGAGGCCGCGATGGAGATCGTACCCTTCATCTCCTGAGAGAAGTTGCGCAGCGCGATGGCCGCATTCTCGCGCACTTGTAAGATCTCCTTGGCGTATTTGTAGAGGAGCTTGCCCGCGTCGGAGGGGTAGGTCTCCTTCGTGGTGCGGACGATGAGCTTGATATTCAGTTTTCTCTCCAGTGCGGAGACGTGCGAGCTGATGGTCGGCTGCGTCAGGTGCAGCAGCTCCGCAGCGCGGGAAAAGCTGCAGTTTTCCACCACGTAGACGAACGCTTCGAGCTCTTTGATATCCATATCAATGTCCATGAAGTTCCCCCGTCAGACCGGCAAAAGCGAAATGTTTTGCGTTGATAGTGCGTTGAATGCGTATTTTTTAACAGTATACACAGTTTATTGCCGTTTGTCCAGAGAGGGAAACGGCATTTTGCAGGATTTTATGCATTTTTTGCCCGTGCGATGCACCGCGCGGGCAAAAAATGACGGCTTACTGCTTGTCCTGCGCCAGCGCCTCGCCCAGCGCGATGGCGAGCTGATCGGGGCAGGAGGTATTCTTGAAGCCGCAGCGGATGCCGCGCATGCGCGCGATGGCATCCTCGGCCTTCATGCCTTCGACCAGGCGCGAAATGCCCTGAAGGTTGCCGTTGCAGCCGCCGATGACCTCTACGCTCTTGATGGTGTGGTCGTCGTTCAGCTCAATGTGCATTTCCTTGGAGCAAACGCCCTTGGTGCGGTAGTTATAGGTCATTTCTATCTCTCCTTTTCTGATAGTCCACGCCAATCATAGCACATTCGCCCTGCGTTCGCAAGGGATGTGCCGAAAAAGGAAAGAAAAAGAAGATGCGGCAATTCGGGGTGGTATTCCGCGAACAAGCGTGCTATAATTATCCTGTTAGAATATTGCCATTACAGAACAAAACGCAAAAGGAGTTGTTTTTTATGTCAGTTTTGACCGCCGTTGTTCTCGGCCTTGTGCAGGGGATCGCGGAATTTTTACCGATCTCGTCCTCCGGCCATCTCGCCATCGCGGAGCATTTACTAAGCATCCAGGGCGCGAGCAACGTGCCCGACTTTTTCGATGTGTTGCTCCACCTCGGCACGCTCGTGGCGGTGTTTGCCGCTTACTGGGACGATATCCGCGATATGGTCGTGGAGTTCTTTACCGGCATCGGGGATCTTGCCCACCACCGCACGCCGAATCCCGTGCCGCCCGCGCGCCGCCTGATTCTGCTCATCATCGTGGGCACGCTGCCGCTTTTTGTCATGGTGCCGTTTCGCCGTTTTTTCTCGTCCCTCGGTGATAACATGTACTTCATCGGCGGCGCGCTGATCTTTACGGGTATTCTGCTCTTTGTGAGCGACCGTGTGCACCATGGCCGCAAGACGGAAAAGACCGCCACGCTGCTCGACGCGCTGCTTGTCGGTATCGGTCAGGCCATCGCGCTGTGCCCGGGCATCTCCCGCTCCGGCATGACGATCACGGCGGGCTGCTTCACGGGCTTTGAGCGCAAGTTTGCCGTGCGCTTTGCATTCCTGCTCTCCATCCCCGCGGTGTTGGGGGCGAACATCCTGACGCTCAAGGACGCGTTCGAAGCGGGCATCGACTTCTCCAGCGTGCCCGTGTACCTCGTCGGTGTCGTCGTCGCGGCGGTGTCGGGCTATGCGAGCATCCGCCTGCTGCGCTATGTTGCCGACAAGGGCCGTTTCGGCGCGTTTGCCTATTACTGCTGGGCCGCCGGCGTGCTGACGCTGGTGCTCACGATCCTGCACTAATTTTTGATTCTGAGGTGAATCATGGCACAACAGAAGAAAAAAAACACCACAACGAAAAAGAAAACGACGGGTTCGTCCCGCTCCTCGTCTTCCGGCAAGCGCACGGCGAAGAAGAATCAAAAGCGCCCCATCCGCCGCGAGGTCGCGGGCGCAATCCTGCTGGTGCTGGCGCTGTGCCTGGGCTTTAGCTATTTCCAGTCGGGGGCGTGGCTGCTCGATCAGCCGGCGAAGCTGTGCCGGTCGCTCTTTGGCTGGGGCTATTACCTCGTCGCACCCGCACTGCTGCTGGGGAGCTACATTCTGCTCTTCCACCGTGGGCGGAACGTCGCGTCCTGCCTTGTCGGCACGGCGCTGCTGCCGGTCGTGTTCGGCGCGATCATGCACATCGCCCTCTGCAAAGAGAAGTATGTCAACATGGATGGCATCTTGAAGCTTCTGTGGACGAGCGGCAACGCGCTCGAGTCCGGCGGCGCGGTGTCTGCATCGCTTGCGATCATGCTGGTGCTGCTGGTGAAAAAGGTGCTGGCGATGGTCCTGCTCGTTGTGCTGTTCGTCGCGTTTTTGATGATGGCGTTCCGCTTGACGCCCGCCGCCGTGATCGAGGCCGTGCGCTCGCACGAGCGCGTGCCCTATGAGCCAGTGGAGGAAGAGGACCTTCCGCCGCAGCGCACCCATGTGCCGCGCCGCAGTGCGCCGGTCCATACGCCGGACGCCGCCATCGATATTCCGCTCGACGGCGAGGAGCGCGTCATCAAGAAAAATCCCACGGGCGGCTTCTTCCGCAAGAAGTCCGATAATATCAAGAGCCCCGACGAGCTGTTAGCGGGCGGAAGTGCCGCGGAGACAAAGATCGCTGCACCCGTTTCGCCTGCCGCCGCGCCGTCCGCACCCGTTAAGCCTGTGACGGTGGAGGCCGACGACTTCGACCTGCCGCCGTTTGATACAGCGCCGAGCGCGCCCGCGCCGGTCGTCCCGGCACCCGCACCTGTGATGCACACGCCGTTTGCCGCGCCCACGCCGAGCGTGCAGAGCGCACCCGTCGCCGCAGCCGCAGCAGCAACGACGGTTCCCGCCGTGCTGACCGACAAGCAGGAGGACAAGCTCCGCCGCGCCGAGGTCGATGCCGCGCGCGAGGAGGTCACGCGCGAGATCGAGGGCAGCGACGCGCAGCCCCAGCCGCCTGCATATCAGTATCCGCCCATCACGCTCTTAAAAGAGGGCAGCGTGACGAACGCCGCCGAGGCGGGCGCGGAGCTGCGCAACAACTCCCGCCGCTTGGCGCAGACGCTCACGAGCTTCGGCGTGGACGCCCAGCCGGGCGACGTGGTGCGCGGCCCGTCGGTCACACGCTATGAGTTCACGCTCAGCCAGGGCGTGAAGCTCTCGAAGATCACGAATCTGCAGGATGATATCGCCCTTGCGCTCGGCGCGAGCGGCGTGCGCATCGCCCCCATCCCCGACAAGATCTCCGTCGTCGGCATCGAGGTGCCGAACAAGCTCGTTTCCCCCGTCGCCATCCGCACGGTGCTCGAATCGCGCGAGTTCACGCAGCATCCCTCCACCACGGCCTTCGCTGTCGGCAAGGACATCAGCGGCCGGAACATCATCGGCAATATCTCGAAGCTGCCGCACGTGCTCATCGCCGGTACGACGGGCTCCGGTAAGTCCGTGTGCACGAACTCGCTGATCGTCTCGATGCTTTATAAGTCGACGCCCGAGGAGGTCCGCTTCATCATGGTCGACCCGAAGATGGTCGAGCTTGCGCCCTACAACGGCATCCCGCACCTGCTCATCCCCGTCGTCACCGACCCGAAGAAGGCTGCGGGCGCGCTGCAATGGGCCGTGTATGAGATGATGAAGCGCTATAAGATGTTCTCCGAGCACGGCGTCAAGGATCTTGCCTCCTACAACAAGATCGCCGCGGCGGATGAAACGCTCAAGAAGCTGCCGAGCGTCGTCGTCGTCATCGACGAGCTGGCCGACTTGATGCTCGTCGCGGCGAAGGAGGTCGAAGAGTCGATCTGCCGCGTAGCGCAGATGGGCCGCGCCGCGGGCATGCATCTCGTTATCGCGACGCAGCGTCCGTCCGCGGATGTCATCACGGGCCTGATGAAGGCCAACATCCCGAGCCGCATCGCGTTCGCGGTTGCTTCCGCGATGGAATCGCGCATCATCCTCGATACCGCGGGCGCGGAAAAGCTCGTCGGCCGCGGCGATATGCTCTATGCCCCGCTGGGCGAAGGCAAGCCCAAGCGCGTGCAGGGCTGCTTCATCTCGAGCGAGGAGATCGAGCGCGTGGTCAACTTCGTCAAGGAAAACGGCGAGACGGACTACGACGAATCCGTCATCGACAAGATCAACGCCGCCGTCGCCGAAAAGGAGAAGGGCAGCGCCAAGGGCGGCGGAAATGCTCCGAGCGAGCAGAGCGCCGCCGACGAGGGCGACGAGATGCTGCCCGCCGCGATCGATGTGGTGATGGAGACGGGACAGGCCTCTGTTTCGATGCTCCAGCGCCGCTTGAAACTCGGCTATTCGCGCGCCGCGCGCATCGTCGATGAGATGGAAACGCGCGGCATCGTCGGCCCCTTTGAAGGCTCGAAGCCCCGCCAGATCCTCATCACGAAGGAGCAGTGGCTCGCGCTCAAGATGAAGGGCGCCTACGGCCTTACTCCGCCCGAAGAGGGGGAGCTGCCGCCGCCGGAGGACGAAGCGTAAAAAACTGATCAGAGCGCCGCAGGAAGAATACCTGCGGCGCTCTTTTTTCTTTCTTTGTGACCCTGCGTTTCCTGCGTGCATAGACTGGCGGGGAAGAGAAAATGGGGGAGGCGATGGATATGGCTTATTCCGACCGCGAGCTGCTTGCGCGGCTCATCGAATGTGAGGCGGGCGGCGAGGGCGAAAACGGCATGAAGGCGGTGGCGGGCGTTGTGATGAACCGCGTGCGCGCCCCGGGCGGGGAATACGCGCGCGTGGGGCAGGGCAGCATCCGCAGGATCATCTTCCAGCCGGGGCAGTTCGTCTGCGCGAGCGAGGTGGAGCGCGGCAGCTACAACCCGCAGAATATCTACAATATGCGCCCGACGGACATTCACTATGAGATCGCCGACTGGGCCATCGCGGGCAACCGGCTTTCGGGTCTTGGCGAGGCGATGTGGTTTTTTAACCCCTTTTCGCCGTCCTGCCGGGCGAACTTTCCCTCCGGAGTGGGGGTATTCGTCATGCGCATCGGCGACCACTGCTTTTATGCCCCCACCGCGGCGTACTACAGCACATAAAGCGCCTTTGACGCAGCACATCAAAATGGAAAGGGAGAGGAAAATATGACGCAGATGGGGAAAAACGTACCCTGCCTTTACGAGCAGATGACGGCCGTGCCCGCCGCGGCGGGCGCGCAGGGACAAAAGAACAGTGAGATGAGCCTCGGCTATGAGGAAATGCTGACAGGACCGACGGGCGCGGCGGTGATCGTGCCGGCGGGCGGCGCGAACGGACACTTCCGCCCCTCGCCTGACAAGATCGAAGAGGTGCAGACCGTCGACAAGATGGGATACAATTCGTGGAAGGGAATGCTTGCGCGCAACATCGGCCGGCCGGTCATCGTCAGCTTTCTCGTCGGCTCGCAGAATACGGTCGTCGCCGCTGGGACGCTGCAGGAGGTCGGCAGCGACTATATCACGATCTATCATCCGGGTCGCAGCGCCTACATCACAGCCGACCTCTACTCCGTCCGCTTTGTGGAGTTCCCGCAGGGGGACGCGGTGCTCACGATCAATTAAAAAGGGACGCTTTCGCGTCCCTTCCTTTTTTGAGTGTTAGAATCTCCTTCTGCGGCCGCGGTAGCCGCTGCCGGCTCTGCTGCGGCGGCGGTGGCCGTAACGACGGCGGCGGGAGAACATCGTCACATAGACGACGAGCGCGGCGATGAGCAATACCACCGCGATCAGCAAAATGCGGACGAGCGGCTTTGCAAAAAAGTCGGAAACCCTACGCTGCGCCGTCAGAAACCACGAGGCCGACACATCGTTCAGCGCTAAGAGGTCCGTCTCGGCGTAGACCTTACCATTGTAGGAGAGCGTCAGCTTGCCGAGCACGTCGCCCGCGGAAACGGGCGCGTCGACCGTGTCGTTCGTGAGCGTTACGGTGCGCTCGAGCATGTCGGGCTCCACGTTGTCGGGCAGAAGACAGGAGATATCCTCCGCCGCGTGGGTCGAAACGTAGCTCGCCTCGCTCGAAAGCGCGACGGGCACCTCCTGCACAAGGTCGGAAGAGGAGAGAATGTCGCGGAGGACAAAGTTGTCAAAGCCCCAGTCGAACATGCGCGACGTTTCGGAGAAGCTGCGCGTCTGGATGGTCACACCGTCCTCAAGCGTCACGCGCTCTGCGCCCAGCACCACGCTGATCATGTGGCGGCTGCCGCGCAGGGCGGACGAAATGAGGCAGTAGCCCGCCTCGGG